>FWPV01001677.1_pt1 | contig 59387 bp, 62 predicted proteins | sample 2228371 | NCBI WGS metagenome assembly FWPV01 (sample SAMEA103939776, study PRJEB20133) | metagenome
AACCCTTGGGTTCGGGCAGGTCCTCGCCCTCGCGTTCTCTCCCGATGGGAGGTTCCTCGCCGCGGCGGGCCGCGGGGGAAGCAGCGTCCACCTCATCGAGACCGACAGCTGGCAGATCGTCCGCACGCTCGAGGGTCACACCCGGTCGGTCACCTCTGTCGCGTTCAGCCCTGATGGGGAGCGCATCGCCTCTGGCTCCGAGGATGGATCGGTTCGGGCATGGGATGTCGCGACGGGCCAGGAGCGGTGGCGAGGCGAGGGCAGCGCGGAGACGGTGTGGTCGGTCGCCTTCTCGCCAGGGGGGCGAATCCTCGCGTCCGGCGGGGCCGGGTCCTCGGATCAAGTGCGGCTGTGGGATCCAGCTTCCGGCGCTCCGGTCCGGCGCCTGGGGGGCCACCTCTGGTCCGTGTCCAGCGTGGCGTTCAGCCCCGACGGTCGTTTCCTCGCTTCGGGGTCCTGGGATCAGAGGGTGCGGTTGTGGACCATGCCGGGGGGGAACCGCTCCGCGCCCTGTATGGCCACGTGGATCACGTGCTGGCGGTCGCGTTCAGCCCCGGGGGGAACCTCCTCGCGTCCTCGTCGGTGGACAAGACGGTGCGTCTGTGGGATCCGCACTCGGGGAGGCTCGTCAAGCTGCTGCGCGGGCACTCTTCGCCCGTGCTCAGCATCGCGTTCCGTCCCGACGGAGACGCTCTCGCCTCGGGGTCCACCGACCACACGGTCCGGCTGTGGTCGGTGCCGGCGGGGAAATCACTACGCGTGCTCGACGGCCATGGGGGGTGGGTGAACGCGGTCGCGTTCAGCCCTGGTGGCGACCTCCTCGTCTCGGGGTCCGACGACCAGACGCTCCGGTTGTGGGACTGGCGCGCGGGGCGGATGGTGCGCTCGGTCCTCCCCCGGGCCAACTGGGTGGACCGCGTGAGCTTTGGTGCCGACGGAGCGACCCTCAGCGCACGGACCCGCGAGGGGCAGGAGTTTAGGTGGGACATCCGCACGGGCGCGCTGCGCGGGCTTGCGACGAGCTCCCCCGCTCCCCGCGCCGGTTCGTCGCGGTGGTCTCGTCCGTCCGTGACCAGTCCGGATGGGGAGTGGGAGGCCGCAGGGACCTCAACTGGAGAAGTCTTCCTCCGGCGCCGGGCTGGCGGGAAAACCGTTTGCCGTTTGGGCGGACACGTGGATCGGGTTGAGTGCGTAGCGTTCAGCTCCGACGGTCGTTTCCTCGCTTCCGGCTCATGGGACGGTACGGTCTGGCTGTGGGACGTTCGGGAGCGCGCTCCGCTTGCGGTGTTCGCGGGGCACACGGACTGGGTGTCCGGAGTCGCGTTTAGCCCCGACGGAACGCTCCTCGCGTCCGCGTCCCGGGATGGCACGGTGAAGCTGTGGGAACTCCCTTCCCTCCCCGCGAACGAGTCGAGCCAGACAGGCCACTCGCACCAGGGCCGCTAGCCCAGTGCGCAAGGACGCAATCGGTTCTCCACGAGCTCAGGTCCCGCCAGCCCCTCGATCCCGTACGGAGGGGGGGCGTGGCCGATCGCGCGGCGGAGGAGTGACGCACGCACCAACGAGCGTGTCCTCCAGTCCTTGACGGCGCTCAGGTCGCGTCCCTTGAGCCGAGTCCAGCCCCGGGCGAGGGGAGGCCGTCGGAGCAGGGCGAGCCACTGCCGCGTGGTGAGCGGCACCGGCCGGGCGGGGAGATCGGCCAGGTGGTAGAGGCCGAACACGCGTATCCACTCACTGTCCGCGAGATCGAACGGGAGCTCGGCGCGTCGCTCGGTTCCCGGTTCGCTTACGTAGAACAGGCGGTGGGCGAGCTCGGGGAACGCGAGGAACAAGTCATGGGTGACCCCTCTCGCTTCTCCGCCCACATCGGCGACCGCGGGGGACTGGAACCAACGATCGAGGTACAGGGCGTAGGCGTCGGGTTCCGCATAGGCGAGCTCCGGCGAGAGGAGGAACGCGAGGAGGGAGGTGCGGAGGAGCTCGGTGTGCCCATCGGGGACGATCGGGTCCGGCACGTGGCCCACCCGGACGAGGAGCTCGCGGTTCTTGCACTCCCCGAGCTCGATCGTGACCCCGATCTCCGACTGGATGGTGAACAGGTTCGTCTCGATCCCGGGGTAGGACGGGGCGTGGATGAGGTCGTGGATCGTGCGCGGTCCGCGGGCGCAGATGCGGAGGAGGTTCAACCGCAGCTCGCTCCGCGCGATGCCCTGCCGCACTTCCGCGCGCGTGGTGGAGAAGATCATCGCTCCTCAGGCACTCCGGACAGGCACGCTGCTGCCCGCCGCCAGGCGGTTCCCTCCGGGCCCGGCTCCTCGTACCGCACGTCCCAGCTCTGCTTGCGCAGGAACTCCGCGAGTTCCCAGTTCAGGACCGAAAGCCTGACCCGCGCCGTGTGGAGGAGGAGGCGCGCCTCGTCGCCTCGGGCCTGGGCCAGGACCGTCGGGAGGTGGCGGAGGCACACGCCATCCCCAGCTTGGTAGGCCCGTCGCACGGCCGGGTCGCCGAGGGAGGCGGAGAGGAGGGCGGCCACCCGCTCGCCGGCCGTTTCCACGGCCCGGCAGAGGGGGCACGGTTCGACGCGGAACGCCCGTCGTGCGTGGAGCTGGGCGGCCTGCCGCCCCGAGCGCAGCGCCTCGGGGAGGGCGGCCCAGAACGCCTCTCCTCGGGAAGCAGTTCGGGCTCTCACCTTCGAGCGCAGGAACCGCCAGCGGGGCCCAGGCCCCCCCGCGGGGACCGCGGCGAGGGCCTGATCAAGCTCCGCAAGCCGTTTCACCCATAGCTCGCGGATCCCGTCGGCCAGCTCCGCCACCGCGGCTTCGGCCCCCGCTTGGGCGAACGCCCATCCGTGCCCCGGGCACAGCCGAAGGGCACTCGCCCACGCTTGGCGCGGTGCAACACGGATCTCCTGCGCGAGCCACCCCGTAAACCGGACGGCGATGCGAGCCTCGGCCCGGCACACCGGGCACCCAGGCGCGGCGAGGGCGTCCCGCAACGCCCCCAGCGTAGTGGGTTCCCCCGTGACGGCTTCGTCGTCCTCCGACGCGCTCAACGGGGGTGGGGAAGCGCCCCACACCCACGTCAGGGCCGCGCGGGGATCCTCTGTCAGCCGTTCCCGCAGTCCTGCGGCGAGGAGGTGGAGCCCGTTCCGGTCCAGGTGCGGCGCCAGGGCGCGGAGATGGGGAAGGCACAGCGCGGGACTTGGCGGCAGGGTCGGGCGCGACTTGGGATCGGTCAGAACGCGCGCCAGGCGGTGCTGCACGTGGGCCACGTGCGCCTCCCGCCGCGCGCAGGCAAGACAGGTCGCGGTCGGTAGAAGGAGCCTCGCTACGTCCTTCCTGTCTCCCCTCCTCGCAAGACGGTGCTCCGCTTCCTCTACCGCCTCCAGCGCCGATCGGGCGAGGAAGCGATACACGTAGGCCACGGTGGAGGGGATGCCGTCCTTGGTGAACCGCTGCGTGTGAACGCGACAGAAGCCGTGGGAGCGGATCATGCGGTTCAAGGTCTCGGGGAAGAGGTAGCTCTCGACGAGGTACCACATGAAGAACCGCTCCTCCGCCTCCTCCTCTTCGCGACAGGAGAGGCACCCGGGCTGGGCGAGCTTCCTCAGAAGATCCGCCTCGTCGTGGGCGCGGCGTCGCTTGGCCTTGGTCGGAACGTCCCGTGGTGGTTCCTGATCCGGCGCGCCGGAGCTACCTGTGGGCATGGGTGTGCTCTCCCCTCCTCATCTGCGGGTGATGCCCCCGTGCGATCGGGGTTCGCCGGCGCGTGCGCCCGATCGCGCCCGTCATCATACGGGGGCCTCCTCCTCGCGACGATCGCGAGCGAGGTTCACCGCGCTGGGGACCGGGACCAACTCGCCCACGGGTTCGGGGAGGCTTTCGGGTTGGGCGATCGTCTCTTCGACCTGTACCTCGCCGGGGTGGCGCGCCTCCCCCGCCCGGAACAGGGCCCACCGCACCGCGATCGGACCGCTGATCTCGAAGAACGTGATCGCCGCCACGAACGCCAGGGTTTCCAGGTCGTCGCGGATGAACCGCAGCGCCAACACCGAGAGGAGACCGGTTCCGAGGTCAGCGTGGCGGCGACCACGAGCGGCTGGCCCAAGAGGTAGCGCAGCGCGAGGTACACGAGGACGACCCGCACACAGACGGGCCAAGCAGCATACCCTCCGGCACGATGCCGGCCCCAGCGCTGCGCTTGGGCAGCGCGCCTGGAGATTCAACGAGAGAGGGAGAGACCCTTCGCGCACCACCGCACCATGACGCTGTGCCATACCCTGACTCCTTGGGTGCGATCGGGAAGCAAGAGAGAACCTTGCACCGTAGGGCGATCACGGGACTCCTGCCGTCCCCCCGATCGCGGCAGGAGTCATCAGCCCTTGGGGGCGATTCACGGGGGACTCCATCCCCGAGATTGCGGCGAGTGTACCCCGCCTGGCGGAGGGGCACAACGGGGATGGCGTCCAGACGGCCCCGGCCTTCTCGGGATGGGAAGGGCTACGCCAGCGGGCCGACGGACCGTTCGACCCGCCATCCCCGCGCCGGGGCCTCCGTGAGGAACCGCTCTCCGGAGAGGGCGCGCTCGATCGGGGTCGCCCCGGGCGGGATCTCCCCCCGCACGGCGAGGGCCAGCACGAGCCCAGCGTGCCACCCGGTGAGCTTCTCCATCGCCCGGAACCCGGTCTGGGGGGCGTAGCGGTCGACGAGGCTCACCCGGGCCTCGGCCCGGCGGCCATCCAGTCTTCCCCGCGCCCGAACGTGGATCAGGCACACGTCGCGGGCGTCCAGGTCGGCGAGGGAGCGGTCGAAGAGGGCGATCAGGAGGTCCCGCGGGACGATCGTGATGTCCCCCACAGGCATCGGGCCCCGGCCGAACAGGCCCAGGGCGCGCAGCCCGCGGAGGAGGTGGCAGTGGCCGGGGTAGCGGAGGGTCTTGTTCTCCAGGACGCGCAGCTTCCCGGCGAACGTCCACGGCATGGTGGACAGCCCGCCCGAGGTCACGAACGCCTCGAGTTTCCCCAGCGGCGGAACCTCCAGCTCCTCAAGCTCGGACAAAGCGGGGACGGGTGTGACCTCTCCCGCCCGGAGGAAGTACGCCTCGCCCTCGTACTCGTTCACCAGCCCCTCGGCGCTGAACAACAGGGCGTAGTTCCAGGGTGGCTGTGGGTCCTCCGGCAGGCCCCCGTCGTAGATCCGGACTTCCTCGGCCTCGTCGAGGAGGTCCATCGCCGCCAGGGCGAGGGTCACGTTCATCCCCGGTCCCATCCCGCAGTCGGGGACGAGGGCGATCCCCGCCTCCTTCGCCTCCCGGTCGAGGGCGAGCTCTTCGCGGACGATCCCTGTGTGCCCCCCGAGGTCCACCATGTGCGTCCTCGTCTCGACCGCGAGCCGGGCCAGGCCAAGGTTGAACCGGTACGAGGCCGCGGAGAGGAGCCCATCCGCATTCACCAGGAGCGGAGCAAGGGTCTTCGGTTGGGAGGCGTCCCCCAGGACTGGCTCGACGACGGATCGGCCTAGGAGCTGGTCTAGCCTCCGCGCGGCCGCTTGCGCGATACCGAGGTCGCGGTCGAGAAGCGTGATCTCCTCCGCCTCGCCGTGCCGGGCGAGGTCGTACGCTGCGGCCACCCCCTGCCGCCCCGCCCCGACCACCACGTACCGGTAGCTCACCTGCTCCCCCTTTCAGCCCGAGAGCCGGTTGGCTCCTCGGCCGCGGAGCGAACCTCCCCGCCCAATCGAGGTTCGCCGGCTGGATCGGCATCCGGATCCCGAACACGGACCGGCACCCCATCCCCAGCAAGCTCGATTTGCGCACGGCCCGGATCTCCCGCACCGGCTGTGGTAGACGACTGCTTTCATCTTGGTCGTGCCTCTTGATGGATCCAGGGTCTCTGCTCGTCACGCCCCCGAGACCAGGGCGCGGAGGTCGCCGGCTGCGTTCTCTACCTGGTCGGCGATCCCCCCCAGCATGAGCACAAGCTGGATGAGATGGTAGCGATCGAACGGTGACAGGTCCTCCGTCCCATAGATCATGGACACAATTTCCCTTTCCACGAGGTCCGATTCGTGCTCGAACCGGTTGATGCGGTCCACGCCCTCGGAGATCTTGGCAGCCGCTTCGCGGAGGTTGCGGGCAGTGATCGCCGTGTCGAAGTCCTCGATCGTCACCCCGTAGGCGTGGACGATCCGGCTCACCGCTTCCGCGAGCGCCCCGTACGCCTCCTCGAGCGCAATCCCCAAAGGGGGACGGCGTAGCGACATCAGCAGCGCGGCATCCTGGCATAGATCCGCGATTTGGTCCTGATGCCACAGGAGCTGGTACAGGGCGGAGCGGGGGAGGAGGAGCCGCCGCTTCCGCGTCAGCTGATTGCGGATCTCTCGCTTGATGAGGTCCGCCTCGTGCTCTTTCTGGCTCACGAGGTCGGCGTTCACTGCCTCTCCCCTCAGCCAGGCCCGTGTCTGTCGGCCCAGCTCCTCTGCCGCCTCTTCCACCGCTGCAGCATGCGTTCTGAACGTAATCAGAGGCCGTTGACTCACGATATAGTTCCTTATCCGCCCCATCGCCACCTCCTCCTTTTCCACTACGCGGCTTCCTTCTTTCGAAGGGTACCTCTTGTCTCTGCTCAGGGTGCCCGTACGCGAATACGCTCCCCTCCCTCAGGGGCGACGCACGGCGACCGCCATCACCACGAGGTCGGACACGTCCTCCGCCCGGTCGGAGAGCGCGGCGAGCCTCTCCAGAAACTCCCGGACGAGGATCTTCTCCGCCAGCGGGAGATCGGTCGCGAACAGGCGGGCGATCGCCCGTCGCTGAAGCTCGTCCACCCGGCTCTCCTTGCGTTCCACCTCTTCGGCGTGCTTGATCGCTTCCGGGTCGCCGTCGAGGAGGCCCAGCACCGCGGCCTTCAGATCGCCCACCTGTTCCTGGATTGTCCCCAGCGCGTCGCGGATGAGGGGGTGAAGGAGGTCGGGGAGCGCGATCCGCTGCAGGGTAAGGGAGTACATCGCTCCCTCTGCGGCGTTGGCCAGGCCATCCACCCCTTCCACGATGTCGAGGAGGCTTCGCCGCGTGCCGGCGAGGAGCGCACCGCGGACCATCTCCTGCTCCGCGGTCCGCCGCACGTCGTCGGCCCGGGCTTCCTTGCGATGGGTCTCCACCGCGATCTCCTCGATCTCGTCCCACGGCTGACCGTCGAGGTGGGCTTGGATACCCCTGGCCATGGTCGCCACCGCCTCCTCGACGGTGGCGAGGTGGTCGGCCACCAGAGCGCGAACCCTGCTTGCCCGATTGCGTCGGAACCCCATGCGTCCCCCTTTGTCTGCCTTCTCTCCGGTAGGATATACTGCCGCTGCGTCGTCAAGCAACTTCTGAGGTGATCGGGATGAGACAAGCCCACAGCGTATGCTTTGTCGGCCACTCCGGCTCGGGGAAGACCGCGCTCGCCGAAGCCATGCTCCGGGTCGCGGGGGTAGCCGGGGACATCGCCCTTGACCGCACGCCCGAGGAGAAGAACCGCAAGCAGTCCATCGACCTCTCCGTCGGTTCCTGTACGTGGCAGGGGAGGAGGATCGACCTCGTCGTGACTCCCGGCCTGGGGGAGTTCATCGAGGAGGTCCACAAAGGCATCGCGGCGGCCGACCTCGTCGTGCTCGTCGTGAACGCGGAGAAGCCGGTGGAGGTGGTGACGGAGCAGGCGTGGGAGATCCTCCGCGCTGCCCGCCGCCCTGCGTTCGTGTTCGTGAACATGCTCGACAAGCCCCTCGCCGATCCGGAAGCCGCGTTGAACGCGGTCCGCGGGGCGCTCGACGGCAAGTTCGTCCCGCTGCAGCTCGCGGTGCGGGACGGGGACGCGTTCTTGGGGGTGGCCGACCTGCTCACTGACCCCCCCGCCTCCGGGAAGTTCACCGTATCGGATGAAATCAGAGCCCGCGCGGAGGCGCTCCGCGCCGAGCTCGTCGAGGAAGCGGCGACGTGCGACGACGCCCTGTTGGAGAAGGTGTTGGCCGACGAGGAGCCGTCGCGGGAGGAGGTGTTGGCCGCCCTGCGCACGGGGGTGCAAGAGGGGCGGCTCGTGCCCGTGCTGTGGGGGTCCGTATCGGAGGGGCACGGGGTGCGGGAGCTCCTCGATGCGTCGCTGGCGCTTGGCCCGGACGGAGCGAACTCCTCGGGGACCCGGCTGCGCGTGTTCTCCCTGTCTCTCGACCCCTATCTTGGCCGCCTCGCTTACGTGAAGGTCCAGAGCGGTGAGGTCCGAGATGGAGATGCATTGTTCAACCTCACGACGAAGGACAAGGTCCAGGTCCGCGACGTGTACGCCTACTCTGGGGCGAAGCTGGAGAAGGTGGGCCATGCCGGAGGGGGAAGCATCGCTGCCTTGGGGAAGCTGGAGGGGGTGGAGCTGGGGGCAACGCTTGATGCTGACCCAGACGCGGAGCCCGAGCCTCCGATCCCGTTCCCGAAGCCCGTGTTCGTCCGGGCGGTGACCGCCCGATCCCAGGCCGAGGAGGAGAAGGTGAGCACCGCCCTTCGCGATCTCTCTACGACCAAGGCCACGCTCACGTTCCAGCGCGACCCGGTGACGAAGGAAGGGCTCGTGGCGGGGATGGGCGATGTTCAGCTCGACGTGCTCGCGGAGCGGCTGCGCACCCGATATGGAGTGGAGATCCAGTACAAGGTTCCCAAAGTCCCGTATCGGGAGACGATCCGCAAGACGGCAACCGCCATGTACCGCCACAAGAAGCAGACCGGCGGGCACGGTCAGTTCGGTGAGGTCCACCTGCGCATCGAGCCCCTCCCTCGTGGGGCAGGATTCGAGTTCGTGGACGAGATCAAGGGCGGGGTCATCCCCCAGCAGTTCATCCCCGGGGTGGAGAAGGGGGTCCGCGAGGCGCTCGAAGAGGGGGTCCTCGCAGGCTTCCCGGTGGTGGACGTGCGGGCGGCCGTGTACTACGGGACCTACCACGAGGTGGATTCCTCGGAGCTCTCGTTCAAGATCGCGGCCCGCACCGCGTTCAAGATGGCGGCCGAGAACGCTGAGCCTGCCCTCCTGGAGCCGATCATGTCCCTCTCCGTGACCACGCCCGATGCGTTCACCGGGGACATCATCTCCGACGTCACCTCCCGTCGGGGGAGGATCCTGGGGATGGAAGCGGAAGGGGGGAGGACGACGATTCGGGTCGAGGTCCCGATGGCGGAGACCTTGTCCTATGCCCTCGATTTGAAGGCGCTCACCCAGGGCCGGGCCACGTTCCAGATGTCCTTTGCCCGTTACGATTTCGTCCCCGCCCAACTGCAGGAGCGCCTGCTCGTCCAGCTGCGGGCCGCAGATGCGAGTTAGCGATTTCATGACCCCTGACCCGCCCGTGGCGCGGGCGGACGCCCCCCTCTCCGAGGCCCAGAAGGTCGCTGCCGAGGCTGGGGTGGCGGTGTTGTTCGTCGTGGATGGGGCGGGGCGCCTCGTCGGTTTCCTCACTCGCAAGGCGCTCGCCGCTGCCCCTGATGGGTCCCTCCCTGCGGGGAAGGCCGCCTCCGCTCCCACGGTCACGATGAGCCCGAACGATCCCCTCGAGCGCGCGGTGGTCCTCCTCTCCGAGCGCTACCTCCTCCTCCCGGTGGTGGACGAAGAGAAACGTCTCGTGGGAGTCCTCACCAACGTGGGGCTCCTGCGGGGGCTTGCCCAGATGGCTGGGTTGGGGGAGGAGGGGACGAGGATCCTGATCCGAACTTCATCCTCCGCCGATGCGTACCGTGCCCTGCGGGCCCTGGAGGCGAAGGGGCTCCCCCTCGTGTCCGTCCTCCGCGGCCGGTCGGGGGAAGTCGTCATCCATGTCCAAGGGGTTCAGGATCCGGCGCAACTCCTTTCCGAGCTCGAGGGACAGCTGCGATGACCACTGGTGCTAGACGTGCGGAGATCCCGATTCGCACCCAGGCCCACGAGGAGATCCTCGATATCACGGCGCCGGTGGGGGACGCCGTTCACGCCTTGGGAATCACCGATGGGGCAGTTCTTCTCTTCTGTCCTCACACCACGGCTGCGCTCACCGTGAACGAGGCGGCCGACCCGGACGTGCGGGCCGACGTGGGGGCGGCGCTGGCGAAGCTTGTGCCGAACCTGCCGTTCCGTCATGCGGAGGGCAACTCCCCCGCCCACGTCCGCTCCGCCCTCGTCGGCCCTTCCCTCCTCCTTCCCGTTCTCGCCGGAGAGCTCGTCCTCGGGACGTGGCAAGGGATCTACTTCTGCGAGTTCGACGGCCCCCGCCAGCGCCGGGTGTGGGCGTTCCCCCTCCGCTAACCGCCGCGCTGTCGGCGTGGACCGCTCAGAACCGTTCACCCCGGGACGAAGGAATTCGAGAGACATCGTTCCCCAATCTGCCTCTCTGTCTTGGTGGTGATGAGGGTTGCCAGGCCTTGCCCCGTTCCGCACCTCCCGGTATATTCGGGCCCGGTTCCCCCGCGAGCACGGTTCCATCGGCGCCGCTGCCAGTGTAGCTCAATTGGCAGAGCATCCGCCTTGTAAGCGGAAGGTTGCCCGTTCGATTCGGGCCACTGGCTCACCAAGGCGGTGCGCCGGTTGCCGGTTCGACGGTTCCCGGTTCACCGGGAAACCTGGAACCTGCAACCGGGCACTGGCGAACCGGTTTTCCGGGAGGGGTAGCGAAGTGGCCAAACGCACCGGGCTGTAAACCCGGCGGCCTGGGGCCTTCGGGGGTTCGAATCCCTCCCCCTCCACCATGACTTGCGCGCCACGGGCGCGATAGGGTAGACTGTGCCTCGTCGCCCGTGTAGCTCAGTCGGCAGAGCACTTCCTTGGTAAGGAAGAGGCCGTCGGTTCGATTCCGACCGCGGGCTCTCAGGGGCGGGCGACGAGCGGTTCGACCGCCTCGGCCCAAGCTGGGGAGGAAAACGAGGAGGATGGAGGATGGCAAAGGAACAATTCGTTCGAACGAAACCGCACGTCAACATCGGCACCATCGGGCACATCGATCACGGGAAGACGACGCTCACCGCGGCGATCACGAAGGTGTTGGCCCTCAAGGGACTCGCCAAGCAGCGGTCCTATGACGAGGTGGCCAAGGCCGATGCGAAGCTGTTCCGCCGCGACGCAACGAAGATCCTCACCGTGAACGTCGCCCACGTCGAGTACGAGACGGAGAACCGCCACTACGCGCACATCGACTGCCCGGGCCACCAGGACTACATCAAGAACATGATCACCGGCGCGGCGCAGATGGACGGGGCGATCCTCGTCGTCTCCGCGGCCGACGGGCCGATGCCGCAGACCCGGGAGCACGTGCTCCTCGCCCGTCAGGTGAACGTGCCGGCGATCGTGGTGTTCCTGAACAAGGTGGATGCAGTGGAGGATCCGGACCTCGTCGATCTTGTGGAGATTGAGATCCGCGAGCTCCTCAACAAGTACGAGTTCCCCGGCGATGAGACCCCGATCATCCGCGGTTCGGCCCTCAAGGCCCTTCAGGCGGATTCCCTCGATGACCCGGCGATCAAGCCGATTGTGGATCTCGTGGAGGCGGTGGACAGCTTCGTCCCCCTCCCGAAGCGGGAGGAGGACAAACCTTTCCTGATGCCGATCGAGGACATCTTCTCCATCAAGGGACGGGGCACGGTGGTCACGGGCCGTGTGGACCGGGGGAAGATCGTGCCTGGCGCGGAGGTGGAGATCGTCGGTCTGTCGGATGAGATCCGCAAGACCGTTGCCACGAGCCTCGAGATGTTCAACAAGACCCTCGACCAGGCGATCGCCGGGGACAACGTGGGGGTTCTCCTGCGGGGCATCGAGAAGGACGAGGTGGAGCGCGGGCAGGTGCTGGCCGCCCCCGGTTCCATCACCCCCCATACGGAGTTCGAGGCCCAGGTGTACATCCTGTCCAAGGACGAAGGGGGGCGTCACAGCCCGTTCTTCAATGGCTACAAGCCCCAGTTCTACTTCGGGACGACCGATGTCACGGGAGAGGTTCAGCTCCCGGCGGGCGTGGAGATGGTCATGCCGGGCGACAACGTGGACAAGCTGGGGTGCAAGCTGATGAAGCACATCGCGATGTTCGAGGGGCTCAGGTTCGCGATTCGGGAGGGGGGCCGCACCGTGGGCGCGGGTGTGGTGACGAAGATCATCCGGTGACATGGCGAAGAAAGATACGATCCAGCTCGTGACGTTGGCCTGTTCCGTGTGCGGGCGGCACAACTACCATACCCGCCGCAACCGGAACAACACCCGCCAGAAGCTCGCGCTGAGCAAGTACTGCCGGTGGTGCGCGAAGCACACCGAACACAAGGAGACGTGAGAAGGAGGTAGCCCCGCGACGTCGGTTGGCGTCGTGGGCTTCGAGGCCCGTAGCTCAAGTGGCAGAGCGGCGGACTCCAAATCCGCAGGCTGGGGGTTCAAGTCCTCCCGGGCCTGCCAGCGAGGGAAGAGGATGAATGCGATGACGAGGATCCGGAACTACGTGGCATCCGTGCGTACCGAGATCGGCCGGGTGAGCTGGCCGTCGCGGAAGGAGGTGGTGAGCCTTACGGTGCTCATCATCCTCCTCGCGATCGCGTTGGGGATCTATCTCGGGCTCGCCGACCTAATCCTCACGCAGGTCCTCCGACTTCTCCTCCGCGGTTAGAGGCCCGACGATGCAGCGGAAGCGGTGGTATGCCATTCAGACGTATGCGGGTTCGGAACTGCGCCTCAAGCACCAGCTTGAGGAGCGGGTCCGTCACCTCGGGTGGCAGACGCTGTTCGAGCCCCTTCCCACGGGGGAAGGGCAGGAGTACTTCTTCGTTCCCGTGGAGGAAGTGGTCACGTCGCGTTCCGGTCGCGGCCGGGCGAGCGAGTACCGCGTGCCCTACGACTACGACCTGCTTGTGGCCACGAACGAACGCATCCAGCGCGGGGCGCTGATCGCCCGCCGTTCCCCGCGGCACCTTTCCCGGTCGGCGGAGGTGGTCGCGGTGGACCCCCTGTGGCGGGTGGTCGTGGAGACCCCAACCCGCGCCGAGATCGAGTACCTCATCCCCCAGGAGAAGGGGTTGCGCCGGGACGTGCGGGTGGGAGAGAAGACCCGGCCCGGGCTTCCCCTCACGGTGGACTCCGATGAGCGCTACGTGGCGGAGGAGCGCGGCCAGATCGTGGCCCGCGAGCGGGTGAAGCGCCTCGTCCTCCGGTACGCGGATGGCGCTGAGGAGGAACGGATCATCCCTGAGGCCTACCTCTCCCCGCAGGTCCGCCTCGGCGCGGCGCTCCCAGAAGGGGCGGAGATCGAACGGGAGCACAAGATCCATGCCCGAGCCTCGGGCCTGGTCAAGGTCAAGGAGTACAAGGACAAGCGCGAGGTGTCCGTGCAGCGGATCGAGAAGCGCCGCCTGATCCCTGGCTACGTGTTCGCGAAGATGGGCCTGGACGAGGAGGAGATGTTCGAGCTCCTCCGCGGCCTGGAGCGGTCGGCGCGGTTCGTGGGCAGCAAGACCCGCCCCGTGCCGATCGAGGGCCCCGAGATCCTGCTCGTACAGCGCAAGGCCGGGCTTGTGGAGGCCCCCCAGGCGGCGGAAGCGGCGAGGGCGCCGCGGGTGGAGGTCGAGTTCGAGGTCGGGGAGGTCGTCCAGATCGTGGAGGGCCCGTTCGCCGACTTCACCGGCGAGGTCCGCGAGATCGACAAGGAAGGCGAAGAAGCGGTGGTCATGGTGAAGATCTTCGGGCGGGAGACACCGGTCCGCATTTCGTTCGACGGAATCGAAAAGGTGTAAGGAGAAGACCGTGGCGAAACAACAGGTGGCCAAGATCAAGCTTCAGATCCCGGCCGGGCAGGCCAACCCCGCTCCCCCGGTCGGGCCGGCGCTCGGGGAGCACAAGGTCAACATCATGGACTTCTGCAAGAAGTTCAACGAGGCGACAAAGGGCGAGGAGCCCGGTCTCATCATCCCCGTGGAGATCACGGTGTATCAGGATCGGTCGTTCGACCTCACGCTGAAGCAGCCACCGGTGGCGGTCCTCCTGCGCAAGGCGGCTGGAGTGGACAAGGGCTCGGCAACGGCCAAGCGGCTGCGGGTGGGGCGGGTGAGCATGGAGCAGGTACGCCGGATCGCGGAGCGCAAGCTGCCCGACCTCAACACCGATGATCTGGCGGCAGCGGTGCGCATGGTGATCGGCACAGCGGAGAACATGGGGCTTGAGGTGGTGCAATGAAGCGCAGCCGGAGTTACGAGGCGAAGGTCGCCCTCCTGGAGCGGGAGAGAGTCCATCCCCTTCGCGAAGCGATCGAGCTCCTCAAGAAGACGGCCACGGCCAAGTTCCCGGAGACCGCCGAAGCGGCGATCATGTTGGGGATCAATCCCTCGCAGCACCAGGTGCGGGGAACGTGCGCGCTGCCCCACGGCACGGGGAAAGCGGTGCGGGTCCTCGTGTTCGCCCGGGGAGAGAAGGTGCGCGAGGCGGAGGCGGCGGGGGCAGATTACGCGGGCGGAGAGGAACTCGCGGAGAAGATCCAGAAGGAGGGATGGCTGGAATTCGAACGCGTGGTGGCTACCCCGGACATGATGTCCGTGGTGGGGAGGCTCGGGAAGATCCTCGGTCCACGGGGCCTCATGCCCTCCCCCAAGACGGGGACGGTGTCGATGGACGTGGGGGCCGTGGTGCGGGAGTTGAAGGCGGGGATGATCGAGTTCCGTGCTGACCGGTACGGGATCGTGCACGCCATCTTTGGAAAGACGGATTTCGAGGTGGAGAAGCTTGCCGAGAACCTGGTCGCCCTCGTTCATGCTGTGCTCGAGCGGAGGCCGGAAGGCGTGCGAGGACGGTATGTTCAGCGCATCTCCATCTCCGCGACGATGGGGCCGGGGATCCGGGTCGACGAGGCTGAGCTCGTGGCCGCCGCGCAGAAGAGGGGGTGAGGGATGCCGCGACCGGAGAAGGTGGCAGCGGTCGAGGATCTGCGGGAACGGCTCTCCCGGGCCCGGGCGGTGGTGCTTCTCGACTACCGCGGGCTCACCGGGCCGGACATGACCGCCCTCCGCCGCTTCATCCGCACCCAGGGCGTGGAGCTGCGGGTGGTCAAGAACACGTTGACGCGGATCGCCGCCCAGGAGGCGGGGGTGGAGGGGCTTCCCGCGGCCCTCGTCGGGACGAACGCCCTCCTGTGGGGGGAAGGGGACCCCGCGATCCCGTTTCGGGTAGCGCGGGAGTGCCTCCGGCGTTACCCCCAGCTCAAGGTGAAGGCCGGCGTGTTCGACGGGCTGTCGGTCTCGGCATCAGAGGCGGATTGGTACGCGACCCTCCCCACGCGGGAGGAGCTTATTGGGCGATTGGCGGGGGCTCTCGCTGGCCCGATCCGGGGACTGGCGGTGACCCTGTCCGGGGTCGTGCGTAAGCTCGCGGTCGCGCTCACTGAAGTAGGGAAAAAGAAGGAAGCGGAGGGATAGACGATGACGAAGGAAGAGTTTCTCCAGGCGATCGAGGAGATGACGGTGAGGGACCTCGCCGAGCTCGTGTCGGCGATCGAGGAGCGGTTTGGGGTGTCGTCCCAGGTGGCGACGCCGGTGGCGGTGGCCACGGCCGCCCCGGCCGCGGACACTGGCGCGCAGGCGAAGTCCACCGTGGACGTCGTCCTCACGAACGCTGGGCAGCAGAAGATCCAGCTCATCAAGGTCGTGAAGGACATCACCGGCAAGGGCCTCAAGGAGTGCAAGGACCTCGTGGACAAGCTCCCGGCGGTGATCAAGGCCGGGGTGAGCCCGGAGGAAGCCGACGACGTCCAGAAGAAGCTCGTCGCCGCGGGCGCCGAGGTCGAGCTGCGCTAGGGAAGGGAGCGCATACCTGTTGATCCCTCCTGTGACGGGACGACGTTCATACGGCCGTGCCCGCCGGTGGACCGATCCACCGGCCCTCATCGCCGATCAGGTCGCCTCCTATGAGCGGTTCCTGCGTCAGGACATCCCGGCGTCGTTCGCCGAGGTGAGCCCGATTCGGGCTCCGAATCGGGAGGGCCTGTTCATCGAGCTCGTGGATCCGTACCTCGGCGACCCCCGTCACGACGAGTGGGAGTGCCGGGACAAGGATCTGACCTACGCTGCGCCCCTGAAGGCTACGGGGCGGTTGTGGGAGGAGGACCACCTTCGCCAGGAGGCCGAGCTCTACCTGGCCGAGGTCCCGCTCATGACGCCGCGGGGGACGTTCGTGATCAACGGGACGGAGAACGTCCTCGTGAACGAGCTCGTCCGCTCGCCAGGGGTGTACCTGACCCAGGAGGAGCCCCACCTCTACCGAGCTCACTTCCTTCCCGAGTCCGGGGCGTGGCTGGAGCTGGACCTGGATACGAGACGGTGGACGCTGCGCGCCAACTTGGATCGGCGCGGAAAGGTCCCAGTGACGACCCTCCTTCGCGCCCTCGGTCTTCCCGAGGAAGACATCCTGTCCCGATACGCCCTCACGGTGGCGGTGGAGGATCTCCCGGAGCGCCTGGACCTGTGGAAGCGGGCCCTCCTCGCCGAGGAGGTGGACGTGGGCGACGGTACCTGGCGGATGGGGGAGGAATTGACCCGGGAACGAGCCACCGCCCTCGCCCGGCTCGGCCGAGCCAAGGTGCGTCTCGTTCATCCCGCGATCGCCAAATCGCTGGAGGAGGAACACGAGAAGCGGATCACGACTCAGGAGGAGGCGGCTCGCTACATCTACCTCCGGTTCCGGTCCGGAGAACGGGTGACCGCGACCCAGGCGTTCGAGTACCTGCACAACCTGTACTTCAACGCGGACTCGTATCGGCTGACGAAGGTGGGGCGGTTCAAGGTGGACCGCAAACTCGGGCTGGCCGGCGAGGAAACGTGCCTCACCCCCCAGGATGTGTTCGCCGCGCTGGCGCTGCTTCTGCGCGCGCCTGACGATCCATCGCTCATCGACGAGACGGATCACCTGGCCAACAAGCGGGTCCGCCTCCCCGGCGAGCAGGCCCAGATCGCCCTCCGCGAGGGGCTGACCCGGATGGCGCGCATCGCCCAGGACAAGCTGTCCCACTACGACCCGGAGGACAAGGATGCGCTCCGGAGGATCGTGTCCGCCCGGACGATCCAGGCCTCGATGAACTATCTCTTCTACACCGGGCGCCTGTCCCAGTTCCTCGAGCAGACGAACCCCCTCTCGGAGCTCACCCACAAGCGGCGCCTGTCGGCCCTAGGCAGCCTCACCGCCCGCCGGGCGAAGATCGAGATCCGCGACGTGCACGCCTCGCACTATGCCCGGATCTGCCCGATCGAGACCCCCGAAGGTCAGAACATCGGGCTCATCACGTCCCTTGCCCTGCACGCTCGGGTGAACGAGTACGGCTTCCTCGAGGCTCCGTACGTGGTGGTAAAGAACGGACGGGTGACGGGCGAGGTCCGCTACCTCATGGCCGACGACGAGCGGCAGTACAGGATCGCTCCCGCCACGATCACCATCGGCAAGGACGGGCGGATCAAGGACGAGCGCGTTCAAGTGAGGACAGGGAACGAAGAGGTTCACTTCGTGCCCCCCGAGGACGTGGACTTCGTCGAGATCGCTCCCGACATCATCGTCGGCGCATCGGCGGCGCTGATCCCATTCCTTGAGCATGACGACGCCAACCGGGCCCTGATGGGTGCGAACATGCAGCGGCAGGCGGTGCCGCTCCTCCGGCCCGAGAGCCCGCTCGTTGGGACGGGCCTCGAGGGCAAGGTGGCCCGCGACTCGGGGGCGACCCTCGTTGCGGATGAGGATGGGGTCGTGACCTATGCTGATGCCCAGCGGATCGAGGTCAAGGGGAAAAAGGGGACGAGGGCGTACCGCCTCCTCAACTACGAGCGCTCAAACCAGGACACGGTCCTCCACCAGCACCCCGCGGTGCGGACCGGGGACAAGGTCAAGCGGGGGGACGTGCTCGCCGACTCCCAGTCCTCCGTGGACGGGGAGCTCGCGTTGGGGACGAACCTCCTCGTGGGGTTCCTTCCGTTTGAGGGTTACAACTACGAGGATGCGATCGTCATCTCCGAGCGCCTGGTGCGCGAGAACCGCCTCGACTCGATCCACATCCAGGAGTTCGAGGTCCGCGCCGAAGAGACGAAGCTCGGACCCGAGGAGATCACCGCCGACATCCCCAACGTCTCCCGGGAGGCGCTCCGCAACCTCGATGAGCACGGGATCGTGCGCCCGGGGACCGAGGTCCAGACGGGGGACGTGCTCGTGGGGAAGATCACCCCCCGCGGGGAGGCCGAGCCGACCCCCGAGGAGAGGATCTTCCGCTCCATCTTCGGGGAGCGGATGCGGAACTTCAAGAACACGTCCCTGCGCATGCCGCCCATCTCCGGGACGGCGACCGTGATCCGGGTGAAGCGGATGAGCCGCGCTGCCGGCGACGAGCTCGAGGCAGGGGTCAACGAGCTGGTCAAGGTCTATGTCGCTCAGCGGCGGCGGATCGCGGTGGGGGACAAGCTCGCCGGCCGCCACGGGAACAAGGGTGTGATCGCCGCCGTTCTTCCCGAGGAGGACATGCCGTTCCTCCCCAATGGGACCCCCCTCGATGTGGTCCTGAACCCGCTGGGGGTGCCGTCGCGCATGAACCTGGGGCAGATCTTCGAGGCCAACTTGGGGTGGTTGGCCGCACTGCGCGGGGAAGCGGTCGCCTCCCCCGTGTTCGACGGGGCTCGTGAGGAGGAGATCCTCCGCGATCTCACCGCGGCCCTCGTCGAGCACGGCCTCGCCGACGGGAGCCGGTTCGACGGCAAGGTCGTCCTGAGGGACGGTCGCACCGGGGAGCCCTTCCAGTCTCCGATTACGGTCGGTGTGCTCTACCTCCTGAAGCTCGAACACATCGCCGCGGAGAAGATCCATGCCCGCTCCACGGGCCCGTATGCCCTCATCACCCAGCAACCGCTGGGGGGGAAGGCCCAGTTCGGCGGGCAGAGGCTGGGGGAGATGGAGGTGTGGGCGCTCGAGGCCTACGGGGCGTCGGCTCTCCTCCAGGAGATGCTGACCCTCAAGAGCGACGACGTGAAAGGACGAGTCCAGCTGTACAAGGCGATCCTGCGCGGCGAGGACTTCCCCCGCCCCGGGATCCCCGAGTCGTTCCGCGTCCTGTGGCAGGAATTGCGGTGCTTGGGGTTGTCCGCCAAGGCGTACGACGAGAACGATCGCGAGCTGGAGATCGTGTGACCCCATGCCGGACGAACGAGCGTCCGGGTTCATCCTGTTCCGCGATCGCCCCCCTCACCGCGAGTACCTGATCATCAAGCAGCGGGGAGGGGGCCACTGGGGGTTTCCGAAAGGACACATCGAGCCCGGAGAGGATGAGATGGCGGCTGCGCAGCGCGAGGTGGCGGAGGAGGTGGGGCTCACGCGCCTCATCACTCAGCCGGGGTTCGCGGAGCGGATCGCCTACCGGTTCCCTCGGGGAGGGGAAGTCGTGCACAAAGAGGTCACCCTGTTCCTTGCCGAGGTCGATGAAGACGGGGTCGCCGGGAAGGGGGAGGTGGAGTCCCTCGTCTGGCTCCCCCTGCCGGGGGCCCTCGCCCGCCTTACGTACCCCGAACAGCGGGATGCCCTCCACCGCGCCGCGGCGTTCCTCCGCGCCCGTCGCGGGGGGTGAGGGTCGTGGGCTGGCCCACGTTCGTCGTCGCGGGTCTAGTCTTTGCCGCGTCGTATGCTCTCCTGTTCTCGCGGCATGTCCACCGAACCCTGGCCGCCCTCGTGGGCGCGGTGGCGATGATCGTGGCAGGAACCGCCCTCGGTTTCTACTCCCCGCGCGAAGCAGCGGCGAGCATCGACGCCGATACGTTGTGGCTCCTGTTCGGGATGATGGTCATCGTAGGGTTGCTGCGGGCGACCGGGTTCTTCCAGTACATCGCGATCCGCACCGCGAAGCTCGCCCGCGGGAACCCGACCGTCCTCTTCCTGTCGTTGGGCATGTTCACGGCAGTGGCCTCGATGTTCCTCGATAACCTGACCACGCTCCTCACTGTGGTCCCTGTCACCGTCTCCGTGGCGGAAGTGCTCGCGCTGCCGGCTCAACCCCTCCTCCTCCTGGAGGCGATGGCAGCGAACATCGGGGGCACAGCGACGCTCGTGGGGGATCCGCCGAACATCCTTATCGGATCGGCGGCGGGGTTGTCGTTCAACGCGTTCCTCACCCACACCCTGCCCGTGTCCCTCGTCGTCCTGGGCGGTGCGACGGCGTTCCTCCTCCCCCGATTCCGTCGGTCCGCCGGGGGAGGGGACCGGAACGCGGAGACGGTGATGGGGATGGAGGAGCGTCGCGCCCTGTCCGATCCGCGGACGATGGTCAAGCTCCTCGTCGTGCTCGGGCTCGTGTTCGCCCTGTTCGTTGCCCACCGTGCCCTCGGGCTGACCCCCGGGGTGGTGGCCCTCCTCGGGGCGGCGCTGAGCGTGCTGCTGTTGCGCCCCAACATCGAGTCGTTCCTGCACGGTGTGGAATGGGACCTCCTCATCTTCCTCTCCGCGCTCCTCGTGATCACGGGCGGGCTTGAGGCGAGCGGGGCGCTGGGGACCGTCGGGCAGTGGGTCGTCAGCGCCGCAGGGGGGTCGGTCCTCCTCTTGGCGCTCCTCCTCCTGTGGCTGGGGGCGCTCCTCAGTTGGGTCGTGAGTGCAATTCCAGCTGCAGTGACCCTCGTCGCCCTCGTGCGGGGCTTGGCCGGGGCGGGGATCCCTCTCGCCCCTCTCTGGTGGGCCCTCGCTCTCGGGGTGGGGCTCGGAGCGAACGGCACCCCCTTCGGCTCGGCTGCGAACATGGTCCTCGTGTCCATCGCCGAACGGGCCGAGCAACCCCTGGCGTACAGGACGTGGTTCCGCGACGGGATGCCGGTGGCCATCCTCTCCTGCCTCATCGCCAGCGCGTTCCTGTGGCTGGGGATCGTCACCGGGTGGTTCCTGTGAGGCCCCAGAACTTGCCGTTGACCGAGGTCCACCGGGGCGTGTGGCTCCTCGATGCCGACCAGTTTGGGGTTCCTGGCCAGGGCGGCGTCTACATCCTCTCCGGCGAGCCAGCCGCCCTCGTCGAGGCGGGGACCTCCCTCGCCCGGGAACGGGTCCTCGCCGCGTTGGGGGATCTTCGGATCGCCCGTGACGAGGTGGCGTGGATCTTCCTCACGCACATCCACCTCGATCACGCCGGCGGTGCAGGAGGCCTCCTCCCGGAGCTGCCGGCAGCGAAGGTCGTCGTGCATGCGCGGGGAGCGCGGCACCTCATGGACCCATCGCGGCTCGTGGCTTCGGTTCGCGATGCGGTCCGGGAGCGGTTTCCTCTCTATGGGACGATGGAGCCGATCCCCGCGGACCGCCTCCACGTGGCTCGCGATGGCGAGGCCTTCCCCGTGGGTAGGTTCCGGATTCGGGCCCTCGATGCCCCAGGGCACGCCCCCCACCACCTGTGCTGGTTCGCGGAAGGGGAGAGGCTCCTCTTCACCGGGGACGCGGTCGGGCTGTACCTGGACGGGGTCCTCCTCCCGTCCACGGTCCCCCCGAGCTTCGACCTCGACCTGTCCCTCTCCACCCTGGACCGCCTGATGGGGCTCCACCCGGAGACGCTCCTCTTCACGCACTTTGGGCCCGGATCCCCCACCCTCCTTTCCCGGTACGCGGAGCTCCTGCGAGCGTGGGTGGAGCGGGTGGATCGCCTCCGCCGCACGTGCCGAAGCGAAGACGAGCTCGTGACAGCCGTGCTTGGCGCGGCAGCGCGGGAGGGGTTGGTTCCTCCCGGGCCGGCCTGCGGCGACCTGGCGATGTCCGTGCGCGGGGTGGCCGCCTACCTTGCCCGTCGGGAGGGGGCGACGTGATCGCCCGGGTGGCCCTCCCCATCCCGCGGGCCGCCCCGTTCGACTACGAGGTTCCCCTCGGCCTTTCCGTGGCGGTTGGCGATCGCGTGCGCGTCCCATTCGGACCTCGCCATCTCTGGGGGATCGTGGTTGGGATTGTCCCCGAACCTACGTTCCCCGGGCGCCTCCTCCCCATCGAAGCCACCTCGGGTCCGTTCCTGGCCCCTGCGACCGTTTCTCTCATCGAAGAGGTGTCGCGCCGCTCGTTCGTCCCCCCCGGCCTGGCCCTGGCGCGCCTCGTTCCCCTCCCCAGCCGGGCCCGGACCCGCGAGGTCGAGCCGGCCCTCCCGGTGGAGGAAGCCCGCGGTGCGGCCGCGGAGCTCGCCCGCCGGGCACCGGCCCAGGCGCGGATCCTCGCAGCGGTCGCGGAGGGGACAACCGAGGTCGGGGAGCTGCGACGGCTCCCCGGAGGGGACCGGGCGGTGGCGGCGCTCCTCCGCAAGGGGATCCTTCGCCCGCGGCGGCTGCCGTTTTCCTATCGAGAGGAAGGCCGAGCTGTCGCGCTGACCTCCGCGCAGCGGGAAGCGGTGGAGACGGTTCGCGCGGGGATCGGTAGCGGAAGGAAGTACCTCCTGTTCGGCCCCCCTGGCGCGGGAAAGACCGAAGTGTACCTGCGTGCCGTTGCCGAGGGGCTGGCCCGAGGGAAGGCGGGCCTCCTCCTTGTCCCGGAGGTGTCCCTCCTCCCCCAGCTGTGGGCGCGGGCGGGGCGGGTCCTTGGCTCTCCCCCCGCCCCGTACTTCGGTGAGCTCCGGCCGGGGGAGAGATGGGAGAGTTGGCACGGTGCCCAGGAGGGACGGATCCGCTGTGTGGTGGGCACAAGGTCGGCCGTGTTCGTACCGTTTCCGGATCTGGGGGTCATCGCCCTCGACGAGGAGGGAGAACCGGCCTACAAGCAGGAGGAGATGGCCCCGTACTACCACGCCCGGGCCGTGGCCGAGCTGCGGGCGGGGCGGGAGGGAGCGGCGGTGGTCCTCGGCGCGGCCGCGCCTTCGGTCGAGACCTACTTCCGCGCCGAACGGGGGGAAATCGAGCTCCTCCGCCTTCCCAGGCGCGTCGTGGGTGCCGAGCCCACGGTGCGCATCGTCCCGCGGGGCGACGAGGTGATCGGCCCCGCCCTCGAGGAGGCAGTGGGACGCCACCTCGCTTGCCGCGGGCAGATCCTTCTGTTCATCAACCGCCTCGGGTTCTACACCGGCGCGGCGTGCCGCTGTCGGGCAATCCTGCGCTGCCCGGACTGCGAGATCCCCCTCGTGTTCCACCTCGCCGAGCGGGCATTCCGCTGCCACGCCTGCGGGAGGGTCCTGCGGGACCCGGCGTGCCCGAACTGCGGAGAGACGCACTTCCACCTGTTCGGGGTGGGAACGGAACGAGTGGAACACGAGGCGAAACGGCTCTTCCCCCGGGCAGCCGTGGCTCGCCTCGATGCGGACACGGTACGGGACCGCGACCGGATCCTGTCTTCTTTCGCCAAGGGCGAGATCCAGATCCTCGTCGGGGCGCAGATGGTGGGGAAGGGCCTCGACTTCCCTGAGATCTCCCTCGTCGGGATCGTCAACGCCGATCAGCTCCTTTCCACCCCCGACTTCCGCGCTGGGGAACGGACCTACCAACTCATCGCTGGCGCGGCAGGGCGAGCCGGCCGGGGCGACCGCCCCGGCGAGGTGATCGTCCAATCCGATCAACCGGACTACTACGCGATCCGCTGCGCGGTGCGCGGGGACTACGCCGCGTTCTACGGGGAAGAGATGCGGTATCGGAAGGCCCTCCGCTATCCCCCCTTCTCCCGCCTCGTGCGGATGGTCGCTGCCGGCCCCAGTGCCGAGGGAAAGGCGGGGAAAGTCGCCCGCGAGCTGGAGGGCCACGGGTTCGAGGTCCTCGGCCCAGCCCGCCTCTTCCCGCGCCGCGGGATCCCCCGCGCCCAGCTCCTCGTGCGGGGGAAGGAGGATGTGGTCGATGCGCTGGGTCACGCCCTCCCCGCGCCACCGCCGTGGCTCAAGGTGGACCCCGACCCGATGTGGCTCGGCTGAGCCGAGGCGGGACGGCGCGGGCTTCGCGCTTGGTCAGAACGGCCAGAAGCGCTGGTCGTTCCACACCCGCTGGCGCAGTTCTTGGTCGAGGGAGGTGAGGAGATCGAGGTGGGACCGTTCCCACTGGGCGAGCCACCGGTAGAGGGACTGCGCCGCGCCGGAGGAGTTGCGTTCCGCATCGGCGTAGAACGCGACCGACCGCTCCTCGAGCGCCATCGCTGCGTACAGCGCCGCCGCCTCGTACGAGGCAGCCGAGATCTCCGTCTTGATCGCACGAGTGAGCACGCGGGCCGCGATCTCGGTCGGCCCCTCCGGTGGGGCCCCCATGGTCAGCTGTCCCGTGCGCATGAGGTCAGCGAACGCCTGCGAGAGGACCTCGATGTGGCGCCCCTCTTCCTGAGCCAACGTGAGGAAGATCTCCCGCACCGCCTCGTCCTGCGCGCCGCGCGCGCTCGCCTCGTACAGCGCCTTGCCCCGCTTCTCGAGGAGCAGCGCCCCCTTCAGGATGTTCTCTTCGCTCTCCATCTCCCCTCCTGAGTCGATGCTAGCCGCGCGTTCGCTTGAGCACAACTACGTCCTCCGCGCCCCCGCTCCTTCCGCGGCCCCCGGTGTGGCGACACCGTCGAGAGCGCGTCGTGCGATCGTAGCCAACTCTATCTCGGAGTGAACCAGCGGGGTTGAACCTCACGTCCACATCCAGAATCGGAGAGGTAACATCGCCGGTCAGGCACCCGATCGCTCTGCGATCCTGGATGGCCCGGATCCGCGCTGTTGGCGCGCGCCGCCCTCCCTATCCCCCCCGAGCCCGTTCTTGCACGAGGAGGGCCCTTCTGATCTCCTCGTGCGCTGCAAGCCCTTTCTCGACCAAAATCTCCCCGATCGGCCGCGGGTGCTTCCCGGACTGCTGGTGCTCCAACGCCGCCCGCACGTTTTCGGGGGAGATGACGCCCATGTCCACTAGGATCTCTCCCAGCCTCTTCTCGCGTTCGAAGTGTTGCTCGAGAATGGCCATGATCACCCCAGACCGGGAAGTTCGCCGTCGCTCTGCTTCCCGGTCCACAAGGTCCAACAAGTAATCGTCCTCATCGCGGTAGTAGAGTGTGGCCTGCATCCCTTCCCCTCCTCCCAGCTTTGCACGCGTCCCACCTAGCGGGCCAACCGGTCCACGCTGGCCGCCGTCTTGGCCCCACCTTCGCGATGGGTTGGCCTTTATCAGGGTTCGTTACCTTTGTTTATACTCTACTCGGGTGGAACCAGCTGTCAAGCGGGCATCCGTCCGCCTTCGCGCTGACCCGATTCGTATCCACTCCTCTTCTGGGTGTGGTTCCACCTTCCATCCGGGGGCCGTTCTCTCGACCGGCTCCCTCTGTCCACGTCACTTCTCGTGACCGGCGGGAGTGCAGCCTGAACCGCACCCTGTGGGATCGACCCCCGTGTTCTCAGGAAGCATTAATCGAACCGCTCACCGGGGGCCCGGCAGTAGCCACAGACGAACTCTGGGCCGGAGATGGAGCGATACCCCGCTGGCTGCAGCTCGATGATCTCCAGGACGCCCATCCCCGTAGCGACGAGGAGGCGGTCCCGCCGGGGGAGGATCGCCCCCGGGGGGAGATCGACCGGCTCCTCGCTCACCACCCGCGTCCGGTGCACCTTGACGAGCCTATCCCGGAGCGTGGTGTGGGCCCCGGGCCACGGGTTGGTGCCCCGCACGAGATCGTGGATCCGCCGTGCCTCTCCCTCCCAGCGGATCCGCCCGTCCTCCTTGTGGAGCTTTGGGGCGAGCGTCCCCTCCTCCGGCTGAGGCCTGGGTACGACCGCTCCGTTCGCCATCCCCTCCAGTGTCGCCACAATCAGGTCCGCTCCCACCTCGGCGAGGCGCCGTTCAAGCTCCCCCGCCGTCTCGTCCGGGCCGATGGGAACAGACCTTTGCAGCAGAAGGGGCCCGGTGTCCATCCCCTCATCGAGGACGAACGTCGTGACCCCGGTTTCTCTCTCTCCGCGGATGATTGCCCACGCCACCGGTGCCGCTCCCCGGTACGCGGGGAGGAGCGAGGCGTGGATGTTCACGCACCCGTGCTTGGGAAGAGTGAGAACGGGCTCCCGCAGGAACTGCCCGAACGAGGCTACGACGAGGAAGTCGAGGGAGAGCGACCGCAGCTCGTCGAGCACCGCTGGCGTGTTGATCGAGCGCGGCTGAATCACGGGGATCCCCAGCTCCTCCGCGACCTCCTTGGTCGGAGGGGGGGTCAGTTTAAGGCCCCGACCGGCCGGCCGATCGGGCTGGGTGATCACGAGGAGGACCCCGTAGGTCGCGGCGAGGCGACGTAGCGCCGGTGCCCCGAACGCCCCGGTGCCCGCGAATGCGACCCGCAATCCTACCTGGGCGAAAGCGTTGGCTCCTTCAGTTGCCCGCCGCGGGCGAGGCGGAACTCGGCGAGCACCCGTCGTCTCGCGTCCTTGGCGAGAAGGTCCACGTACAGCGTACCGTTGATGTGGTCAACCTCGTGCTGCAGGAGGCGGGCCTCGAGCTCGGAGAGATGGAGCTCGACGAACGCTCCCCCCTCGTCCACGGCCTGCACGACCACGTCCCTCGCCCGCGGGACCTCGGCCTCCACGCCGGGGAGCGACAGGCACCCCTCCCGGTCCACGACGAGCTCCGCGCTCCGTTCGACGATCTTGGGATTGAAGAGCACCCGCTCCTCTTCCCCCAGCCGCACGAGGACGGCGCGCACCGGGAGCCCGATCTGGTTCGCGGCGAGGCCCAGTGCCTCGATCGTTCCGAATGCCGCCCGCAACGCGCTCGCTGCCTCTTGGCCCTCACGGCTCCCCGGATCAACGGGCCGCGCCGGCCGCCGCAGAATCGGATTTGGGTAAGTTAGGATCATCGGTCTGGACCGCCTCCCAGGCGGCCTTTATTATAGGGGGATCGGATCGTGTCCACAATCGAACGGGGGGGGGCGCGGCGCGCGCTCGTGGCCAGGGTTCTCTCCCTGGAGAGAGAGAAAGGGTTCGCGGACACGGCCGTCCTCGGCGGCCTGGAGAGGTTCGTGTCCCGCCATGTGCCTGAGGCACGCCCCCTCATCGCTGGCTACGCCGAGCTCGACCCTCCTTCCCGGGCCATGGCGGTGGAACGGGTCGAGCGCTGGTTGGCGGATCCCTCTTCCGCCCGGCCGCGGGAGCCGCTTGCGGCGATCCCCGTCTCCCGCCTTCCGGGAGTGGGGAAGAGGCGGGCCGAGCTCCTCGGCCGCCTCGGGATCGAGACCGTGGAGGACCTGCTGACGTTCTTCCCCCGCCGCCTGGAGGACCGGTCCCAGCTCCGCCCGATCGGCGAGGTACGGGACGGGGAAACGGTCCTCGTCCGCGCCGCGGTGCGCGCGAAATCCCGAGTCAAGGTCCGGCGCGGCCTTGAGCTCATCAAGGTGGCGATGGACGATGGGACGGGGTTCCTGTTCGCAATTTGGTTCAACCAGCCTTGGGTGTGGGACCAGATCGTTCAGGGGGAGAGGTACGCGCTGTACGGGAAGGCCCAGCTCCGCTACGGGGAGCTCCAGCTGGAGAACCCGGTGTGGGAGAGGGAGGGAACTGACGTTCAGACCGGACGCTGGGTTCCAGTGTACCCGGCGACGGAGGGGTTGACCCAACCCGTGCTCCGGGGCCTCATCCAGCATGCGCTCGCCGAGGTCGCGGATCGGGTGGGCGACGTGGTGCCGCAGGAGATCCGGGAACGCCAGGCGCTCCCCACGCGACGGGAGGCAATCTCCCGGATCCATGCCCCGCGGGATCCCCACGATTTTGAACGGGCGCGCCGGGCGCTCGCGTTCGAGGAGCTCCTCCTCCTCCAGGTGGGCATCCTCCGCTGCCGGGCCCCCGCCGCCACCCCTGGTCGAAGCCTCGTCCCGGACCGCCGGTTCCTCGACCGATTCGTGGGATCGCTCCCGTTCGCGCTCACCCCATCCCAATGGCGCGCGTTGGAGGAGATCGAGCGCGATCTGGCCTCCCCTGTGCCCATGCTCCGCCTCCTCCAGGGCGACGTCGGGTCAGGGAAGACCGCGGTCGCCGCCGCAGCATGTGTGCTGACCGTCTCCGCGGGAGCCCAGGCGGCGATCATGGCCCCCACCGAGATCCTCGCCGAGCAGCACCACCTCGTCCTCCAAGAGCTGCTCGCGGGCCTTCCGGTGCGGGTGGGGTACCTCGCCGGAGGGATCGGGCGCAGGGAACGGCAGGCAATGCTCGATGCGATCGCGGGCGGCGAACTCGACGTTGTCGTGGGGACCCATGCCTTGATCCAGGAGGGCGTCGCGTTCCGCGACCTGGGGCTGGCGGTGATCGACGAACAGCACCGGTTCGGGGTCGTCCAACGGGCGGCGCTGGAGGCGAAGGGGGCGGGGACGAACATCCTCGTCATGTCCGCGACCCCGATCCCGCGCACGGTCGTCCTCACCCTGTACGGTGACTTCACGGTGTCCGTGCTCGACGAGATGCCGGTTTCCCGGGGAAGGGTGCGTACGGAGTGGCTGTCCTTGTCCCGGAGGGAGGACGTGTACCGGGAAGTGGCGGGTTGGCTCGCCCGGGGGGAGAAAGGGTATGTGGTGTTCCCCCTTGTCGGGGAGTCGGAGGAGCTCGACCTTCGCGCGGCATCGGAGGGGTGCGATGAGCTGCGGGAGCGGTTTCCCGGACATAGGGTCGCCCTCCTCCACGGTCGGATGCCGTCTGAGGACAAGCGGCGAACGATGGCGGCGTTCCGGGCCGGCGCGGTTCAGCTCCTCGTTGCGACGACGGTGGTCGAGGTCGGGCTCGACGTCCCGGACGCATCGTTCCTCGTGATCGAGCACGCCGACCGCCTTGGGCTGGCCCAACTTCACCAGCTGCGCGGGCGGATCGGGCGCAAGGGACAGGATGCGATCTGCTACGCCCTCGCTGACCCCACGACCGACGAGGCCCGCCAGCGGTTGAGCGCGTTCCGCGACCTCACGGACGGGTTCAAGATCGCCGAGGCCGACCTCCGCATCCGTGGGCCCGGTGACCTCCTCGGCACGGACCAGTCGGGGTTCATATCCCAGCTGCGGGCGGCGGATCTGACGCGGGACCTGGGCTTGCTGGAGAAGGCCCGCGTCGAGGCGCTGCGCCTGGTCGCGGACGGTGTGCCAGACGACCTCGCCCGCGAGGTGGAGCGCAGGTTCGGGGAGGCGCTGTCCCTCCTTGGGGTGTGAGGGGACGATGGACAATCCGGTCCGCACAGGGGCGCGGTGGATCATGCGTTGGTCGAGCGGGGTCCATGTGGACCGGGCCCGGCTTCTCTCCCTGGCCGAGAAGATGTGCGACCTCCCCCTCGTGGCCTGGGAGGGCCGCTATCACTTTCGCGGGGAAGAGGAGACCACCTTACGCTACCTGCTCTGTCTCGATGCGCTCAACTTCTGTTTCTGGCCTCCTTCCGGCCCCCGCGGGGAGAAGTGGGCTGTCCCCGGACCGGAGGGGGAAAGGCTGACCGGCTACTTCGCCCTCGCCTACGCCCTCCGCCGGGCAGCGGAGGGGGACCCCTCGTCCCTCGAACCGCAGGCCCTGGTGGACGCGACCCCGGACCGGGTGCGCGCGATCCTCGGGGAGATCCCCCTCCTCCCCTGGCGGGCCCGCGCCCTGCGGGAGGTGGGAGCGGTTCTGCTCCGTTTCGGTTCGGCGCGGGAGTTCTTCGCCCGCGCCGGCGGATCGTGCCGGCGGCTCGTGGAGCTGGTCACGTCCCACCTTCCCCTGTTCCGCGACGCGGCCCTGTACCGAGGGCGGGAGGTCACGTTCCACAAGCGGGCCCAGATCCTGTGCGCCGACCTGTGGGGGACGTTCGGTGGGGAGGGTCCGGGTGCGCTCCACGATCTTGACTGGCTCACCGCGTTCGCCGACTACAAGCTCCCCCAGCTTTTGTGGGCCCACGGAGCACTCGTCCTCCACCCTTCCCTCGCGGGGCGGGTCCGTCATTTGGTGCCCCTCGCTTCCGGATCCCCCGAGGAGGTCGAGCTGCGGGCGGCGACGGTCGTGGCGGTGGAGGAGCTCGCCCTCGCCCTCCGGCGGCTCGGCCGTCCCGTGCGGGCGTTCGAGGTGGACTGGACCCTGTGGAACCTGTCCCAGGACCGGCTGCCCGTACCCCACCCCCGTGTCGTGACCCCGTTCTACTGATCATGTTCCGAGTCCTCTCCCGCGCCACAGGGTCCGCGGCCCGGCTGGGGGAGCTCGTGACCCCCCACGGGACGATCCGCACCCCGGCGTTCGTCGCCGTGGCCACCCGGGGCACGGTGAAGGCCCTCGGCGTGGACGACCTCCACGCCCTTGGGGTCGAGGTCCTCATCGCGAACACGTACCACCTTGCCCTCCGCCCGGGCGCGGAGGCGGTGGCGTTGCTTGGCGGGCTGCACGGGTTCACCGGTTGGCGCGGGCCGTGGATGACCGACTCCGGTGGGTTCCAGGTGTTCAGCCTCGGGGCGGGGAAGGTCCACGGCGTGGGGAAGATCGCGTCCATCTTCCCCGGCGAGGCGCCGGCGAAGCCCACCGGGGCCTCGCTCGTCACCCTCACCGAGGAGGGGGCCCAGTTCCGGTCCGTGGTTGACGGTTCACCCGTGTTCTTCTCCCCCGAGGAGGTGATCCGCCTCCAGCGCCTCTTCGGCGCGGACGTGATCCTGCCCCTGGATGAGTGCACGTCCCCGTTCCACGACTACAGCTACACGAAGGCGGCGCTGGAGCGGACCCACCGCTGGGCGGAGCGGGCCCTCACCGCGTTCGAGAAGATGCGCGGGCTCGGGCCGAATCCAGGCCAGGCCCTGTGGGGGATCGTTCAGGGGGGGGCGTTCGAGGACCTGCGACGGGGATCGGCCAAGACGATCTCTGGGATGGGGTTCCCCGGGTTCGCGATCGGGGGTTCCCTCGGCCGATCGAAAGATGAGATGCTGCGGGTGATTGAGTGGACGGTGGAGGAGCTCCCGGAGGATCGGCCGCGGCACCTCCTGGGGATCGGGGGGGTGGAGGACATCCTCGCCGCGGTGGAGCGGGGCGTGGACACGTTCGACTGCGCCGCCCCAATGCGACTGGCCCGGAACGGGGTCCTCCTCACGTTCGGAGAAGACGGGTTCCGGATCGCCATCAAGAACGCTCGCTTCGCAAGCGACGACCGGCCGGTGGAGGAGGGCTGCGACTGCCCGACGTGCAGCCGGTACTCGCGGGCGTTCCTTCGCCACCTTCTCCAGACGGGCGAGATCTCCTACCACCGGCTGGCCACCCTCCACAACGTGCGGTTCATGGTCCGGCTCCTCGCCCGGGTGCGGACGGCGCTCGGCCACGGTCGGGCCCCGTCCCTCGACCCGCCTGATACCGGCCGCCTGTAGCCGCTGCGGGAGCCTGCTGTCCAGAGAACGGTAGGGCGACGGATGCCGCGCCCCCTGTTCCCCTGCCCCGGCCTTGACAGCCGCTGGCCGTCAGATTTATGATAACAGTAACCGCCCGGCGCGGGGAGCGATGAACCTGCTCACGGTCGTTGCAGCGGTGGTTCTCGCCCTGTCCCCTGGGTGCACCGCAACCGACACGCCCCGATCCGGCCTCTCCGTACACGCGCCCAACCACGGACAGGGAGCCGGAATGTGCATGGCTGTCTCCGCCCGTCCGTCCGCGCCAGCCCCGACGCGCGTGGTTCTCGACCGACAGGGGGTGATCCACTGGGTGCACGAGGGCAGTGTCGACCAGGAAGTGCTTCGCCGTGCGGTCCTCGCCGTCCTGGGCGAGGGCGGAAGGGACGAGTGAAGAACCGCAAGGAGGTGCGTGATGCGAGCGACGCTGTGGGTGTTGGCAGTGGTGCTGGCTGTCGGGGTCCTGGGTCTGGCGGGTGACGGGAGCGTGGAGTGGCCAATCGAGTGCCCGCTCTGTTCCAGGCAGGGTGAACCCGGTCCACTGAACGTCTACCCATGGCCAGATCCATGCTGTGCATTCGGAACGTACTGGGATTGCGTGGCGACATGGGATCCCTACTGGGGGCTGACCGAGATGTACTGCAAGATCAACTGGGCGTGGTGCTACGGATCTGACCCCTTATGTCCGGCCCCCGGCTACTATGAGTGGATAGACTATTGCCTCGGAATCTGCTACTACTGAAGGGGAGGGCGCCATGAATGTCCTGACAAGAAGGATCCTTCTGGTTGTAGCTGCGCTCTACGTGTGCTGGGGATCGTATGGCCAAGGGGTCGGGGGAGTTGAGAAACCGCCTCCGTTCCCCGTGAACCTCCAGGGCATTGCCCAGGCGATCGGGATCCACACCCTGGCGTTCAGCCCCGACGCGAAGGCGCTCGCCACGGGAGCGTACGAGGGAGAAGTGGCCCTCTGGGACGTCATCTCGGGGCAGAAGATGGCCGTGTTCGTGGCCCAAGACCCGACCGCTCACAGGTCCTCCGTGCTCGCCGTGGGGTTCAGCGCCGATGGCACGCGGCTTGCCGCTTGCTTCGGGAGCGGGAAGGTCGTCGTCTGGGACACGGACACGGGCGACCAGATCCTGGCGTTCGAGGTGTACGCGAGCAGGTACGTCCTGTACCCGCCACCGGAGGAGACGCCGCCCGTCGCCGGCACTTCTGCGGGCGTGGTCGTCTCCGGCCCGCTTGTCACCGATGCCGCGTTCAGCCCGGATCTGACCCTCCTCGCCACGGGGTCGCTCGACGGGCGGATTCGCCTGTGGGATGTAGGCAGTGGGGATCACGTGTCCACCTTGGAGAGCACAGCTCCGGCCCTCCGTCCCATCCTGTTCAGCCCTGATGGGCGAGCGGTCGCCGCCGCGGTGGGCGATGAGGGCATCCAGCTCTGGGACGTGACGATGGGGCGGCCAACGGTGCTGGTTCGCGGACTGACCACTCCGCTTGCGTTCAGCCCCGGCGGCGACGTGTTGGCCATTGCCGATGGGCCAAGAATCGTCCTCTGGAACCTCTCCGCGAACGAGCTCGCCGGCATCCTGGTTGGGCACGAGGGTGAGGTTGCCTTGGCAGGCTTCAGCCCCCACGGCGGCCTCCTCGCGTCGGTGACGCCGGACGGGGAGATCCGCCTCTGGGACCTCGCCGCCGGACGGTGGATCCTAGGGTACTGGACCGGCACGAGCGGGACCCCGAGGGCGCTTGCCTTCAGCCGGAGCGGAGACCTGCTCGCGGTGGGCCAGAGCTTCCTCGTCCCCACGGAGCCCGCGGTCCTCGTGGTGGATGTACGGGGACTTGCCGGGTTTGAGGGGAGCGCTGCTGGACCGGGTGCGGACCGCCCTTACAGCAGGTCAGGCCGTCTCCGGCGTCTTCACCAATCCCCCGGCCCAGTAGCGATCTCCTGTCGCACCAAGATCTCCCACTTGACAGCACGGGCGGAAGTCCTATACTTCTTGATACATATTCCCCTTGCCGCTTCGGTGGCAAGGCGCGAGGCCGCCGCAGGCGGCCTCTGCTCTAAGTGAGAAGGCAATGGAAAGGACTGAGAAGGTCCGCCCGCATGTGTACGTCGACGCGTTCAATCTGTACTACGGTGCTTTGAAGGGATCCAGGTTCAAGTGGCTGAACCTGAGAGTACTGTCTGATCTTCTGCTGCCGCAGCATGACGTCCGGTCCATCAAGTACTTCACCGCCCTTGTCTCAGCTTGGCCGCATGATCCCGATCAGCCCCAGCGACAACAGCTCTACCTTCGGGCCCTCCGGACGCTTCCCGAAGTGGAGATCATCTACGGTCACTACCTCAGCCATGCTGTATGGATGCCACTTGCGTGCACAACGGGCACGCAGCCCGAGAAGGCGAGGGTGATCAAGACCGAAGAGAAGGGGTCCGACGTAAACCTTGCTACACACCTCCTGTGCGATGCGTTCGCCGATCAGTATGACACTGCCGTGATCATCAGCAACGACTCCGACCTACTCCTGCCGATCCAGATCGTCCGAAGTCGTTTCGGGAAGAAGATCGGGATCCTCAACCCACACCGGCACCACCCAAGCCGTGCCCTTCTGCCGCATGTCGACTTCGTCAAGACGATACGCAAGGGAGTGCTGGCTGCCAGTCAGTTCCCGCCAACACTTCGGGACAACTTGGGGGAATTCCACAAGCCGCCGACTTGGTAGGTCTCGGTGACCCAAGTCGCCCTTCGGCTCTACTGCAGCACGCAGGGCTCGTAGCATCAGGGTCAGACCCCATCCGCATTGTGCGAGGTGGGGACAGGCGGCTTCGCAGGTCGCTGGATGTAGAGGCGGAGTACGTGGGGCCGATGATCGTGGCGGATGCGCGCTGGCTTTTGGAGGTGCTGGGGGAGATCGGGACAGTGGAGCGGTTCGACTCGGAGCGGAGCCTGGCCCTGTACCTGGGGATGTGTCCGTTGGTGCACCAGTCGGGGGAATACAAGGGGAGCAAGCGGCCGCGGCAGGTGAACCGGCGGGCGAAGGCGACGATGATGACCGCGGTCGCCCGGCACAGGGAGCGGGTGGCGCAGTCGCGGGCGTACTACGAGAAGAAGAAAGCAGAAGGGAAGAAGCACAACCAGGCGGTGCGGGCGCTGGGAAGGCACCTCGTGCGGGTGATGTGGGCCATGCTCCGTGAGGATCGGGATTACAAGCTACGGGAGGACACCTCCCGTGGTTGAAAAACTCAGCGCGATGTTCAGGTCTTGTCTCGCGCGTCAACCTGGGTCGAAGGGGCCCCAGTGGATCTCCGCCTCAGGCTGTGGGGCGTGTGGATAGCTCGACGGATCCCTCGTGAAACGTTCGGCGGTCGTCTGGGCGCAGGAACCGCTGGACCTCGATTGCGTACCCCCCGGGGTCGCGGCAGAAGAACCGCTCGATCCCCAGGTCCTCCCTCCGCTCGAGGGGGGTCATCCCCGCCGCCCCTGCCGCTGCCAGCCATTCCCGCCAACCGGCGAGGTCGTCGGAGATGAGCGTCACCAGCACCGCGCTCTCGGGCTGAGGGCGGAGGTGCCCGCGGGAGCCATCCACGAGCCCGAGGAAGCTCCGGGAGGCGAGCTCAAGGAGCACCGCCCACCCCTGGTCCACGGCCACCGGGAACCCCAGCCCGTCGCGCCAGAAGCACACTGCCGACGCGAGATCGCAGTAGTAGAGGTTGACGATCGTCCCGTCGGCTGTTCCCTTCGCGGACGGAGACCCGGCTATCCTTCCTCCTTCTGCAGCGCCTCGATCAGGGCCGCCCGCAGCTCCCACGGCAGGGAGACGCCCTTCTTCGTCGGCAGCCACTGCCCGTCCTCCCCCTGGAAGAACTGCCGCAGATCGAGGTACTCCTTCCCCCGGAACTGCGTCCGGCGCACGACGACCTTCTGGCCCGGGGCCCGTTCGAACTCGACGATGACCTTTTCTTCTTCCATCGCTCCCTCTTGGACAGGGCCAACGCCCGCGTCCTCCCGGGGATTGTAGGCTCTCGGTGAGGCCAGGGCACCCTCTCCCCTTTCCGCTTGTTAGACTTCGGCTGCGGCCGAAAGGAGGGAGTGCCGGTGAGTCGGGCGAAAAGGCAGAGGGACGGGTGGAGCTCGTTCCTCGACGAGCTTCGCGAGGCCTACCGAGCTGGGGGAGCCCCCGCCGTGGCCGGGGTTTGGTCGGAGGGAAGAAGGACGAGACGGGTGGGGCTGATGGTGCGGGGAATCGAGCTCTTCTACCCCGTGGGCGGTGTGCTCTCCATTGCAGCGGAACTCGACGGGAGGATCCGCGAGGATGGGTTCAGCAACGCCTCCCGCTGGGTTCTCGATCGGTGGGTGCCGGGGTGGAAGGCCGTGATCCCTCCCCAGACGGCGGAGGTTCTTTCCTCGGCCCCTGTCCTCATCTATGGGAACCACCCCTCGAACCTCCTCACCCTTTTTCTGATCGCCGCCACCGTACCGCGGCCTGATCTCAAGGTCATATCCGCTGCCTTTCTCGAACGGTTCCTGCCAAGCTATTCTCCCTACTCCCTCAGCGTCGTTCTCCCGGCTGGTACCCTGGCCAAGGATCTGCGGCGCGGAGGCCTCCCCCATGCTCTCGTCATGGCGCTCCTGCGCTCGCTTGAACCATCCATTCCGCGCGAGGAGGTGAAGGAGACCAACCGAAGGGCGATCGCGATGGCCGCTCAGCACCTTCGGTCAGGAGGGGCCGTTGTCATCGCCCCGGGAGGTGGTGACCGGCGCTCGGGGGAGTGGCGTCCGGGGATCGGGCGGATCCTCCACTCCCTTTCCCGCGAACCAGGACCCGTTGCGGAGCACCTTGTTCCGTACCACGACGACAACTCCTCCGATGCCCGCATCCGAGTGTCTCTCGCCCAAGGGCCACTCGCCCGCCTGCGGAGGGGGTTCTACCGCCGGCCGGTCACGATCCGGTACGGCCCGCCCACGCTCCGGACCGAGCTGGAACCTCTCCCCACCGAGGCGAGGGACATCGCCTTCCTCCTCCAGAACCGGTACGAGGACCTGTTCCGTCGCCCTAGAGGATGAGCAAGCTGCTTCCCACAGTGATGAGGAGGGTGAGGAGGCTCGGCACGAGGAGTCTTCTCCACACTGACCCGAGCGGGACGCGGGCGTACTCAGCCGAGACGGTGAGGCAGGGATGAAGGGGGGACAGGAGGTACCCCAGGTACGAGGCGAGGTAGGTCACGGCGAGCGCCCATGGGGCCATTGCCCCATACGATCCGATGTGGATTGGGATAACGAGCGACAACGCCGCCTGCTGGCGGCCTGTGGCGAACCCAAGCAGCCACCCCACGCCTACGCACAGGGCAGCAGGGGGGAGGGAGAGCGCGGCGATGCGTGTGGGGAGGCCCGAGCGCTGGAACACCGCGAGGTAGGTGAACACCCCGATCACGATCAACCCGAACCGCCATGGCCTCTCCCGACGGGCGATGGCGACGAGGCCGGAGAGGGAGACCCTGCTCAGGCAAGCGAGGACGAGGCTCACCGCGACCCCGACCACGGTGGCGATCTCGGGCACGGGAAGGGGAGCGGTGCGCTTGAGGACGAGATCAAGAAGGGGGGCGGCGAGGAGGATCCCCAGGGCGAGGCCGCTCCCCCGCCACGGGCGGGCCGCCGGGAGGTCCATCCGCCCGGACACCTGTCGCAGGAGGGCCACGTACCCCACAACGGCGAGGACCACCACCGCCGGGAGCTGGTAGGGGAGCACGCCCCATACGTCGAGGCCCGCGAGCACGGCCCCGGTGATGAGGGCCGGGGAGAGGGGGTAGATCGAGTGCAAGATGTGGCGGAACCACACGTTGGCTGCTGCCCGGACCTCGGGAGAGCTTCCCCCGGCGCGCTCGACCAACGGCGAGGAGAGGAGCGCCCCTCCGGGCATGGGGAGCATCCCCAGGATCGCCGGGGCGAGGGCGTACACCGCCCTCCGTGCCCGCGGGAGCCCGGCGAGGAGGTCCTCCATCCGCCCCGTCGCCACCAGCGCCCCGCCGATGAGGGGAATGAGCGCCATCGCGCCCGCGAGGAGCAGGATGCTTGGGCTTGTCCATACGGAGAGGAACGCGCGCCCCACCGCGGCGGGGGACAGTGTGAGCAGCCCGAGCACGAGCGCCCCCAGGCCCATCGCCCCCCACAGGTTCCACCGGGCGAGGACGAGGACAAGGGCGAGCGACAGGCCAAACGCAACCCACGGAACCACTCCCCACCTCCCATCAAGGAATGGGCCCGTCCGCATCGAACGGGCCCAGCGAACGTCCTTCCTAAAGCTCGAGCTTCCCGAGGTTCTGCGGCTCGAAGTACCCGTCGGGGATTTCCGCACCCGACCGGGCCTCGATCTCCACCGTCGCGCGGCTCCCCTGGAGTGGGCTCTCCACGACGAGCTGCGCCGGCCGGAGGCCGATCTCATCCTCGACGAGTTCGGGAACGGTGAGGACTCGATCCTGGTTCCCGGCGCGATCGTAGAACTCCGCTCGGAGCATGATGAACGCGCCCTGGTGCACCCAGAGAACGATCCGCGACCATTCAGTCGTGGGTTCCGTCGGCGTGAGATCGAGCCGCCACGCGATGTGGCCGGCCACCGTCTCCTCTCCCGCCACGGTCGCTTCGTACCCCTCGCGGTAGCTGAATCCCGATGCCACGTCGTCGTAGGAAATCCCGCTTCCAGCGATGAACTCCCCCTTCCGTTCCGACTCGCTCACCAACTCCTTCAGGACCTCCAGGTCAGGCAGCCAAAGCCACATCCGTTCCGGGCCCTCCTTCGGGATGTGGGCGAGGTACATCGTGCCCGCCACGAGCTCCGGGGCGGCGTAGAGGAGCAACGTCTTCGTCGTTCCGTCCGGGTACTCCTTCGCCCACACGCGGAACGCGTAGCGAGATGGAGGTTGGTTCTTCTCCTCGATCCCCACGGCGAGCGCGACATACAGGCTCCCCCGACCCGTTCCGAAGAAGCTCTGCTCCTCAACTCGAGCCAGGATCTCATCCGCAGTGAACGCCTGAGCGATCCCGCTCCACGTCACCCCAACGATCGCGGCCACCGTCGCTGCGATGATCACACGTCTCATGGTGTACCTCCTTTGTTCTGCGCAGCAGCACGTGATTCCTTCTCCCCAGCGAGAAGCGCGGACCGGTTCCCGAACCGGGCCCGGAGCCAGGCAGGGCGGATCCACGCCAGAACCGCGGGAAGGACGAACATCGCCCCGATCAGGCTCGTGATCATGGTCAGGGCGATGAGCCACCCGAATGTCTGCAACGCCCCGAAGCTGGACAGGAGCATCACCAGGAATCCGAAGGTCAAGGTGGCGGCGTTGATGAGGATCCCCCGCCCCGAGGTGCGCACCGTCTCCGCCAGCGCCTCGCGATGGCCGTGGCCAACGCCCCTCTCCCGACGGTAGCGGGACAGGAAGTGGACCGCGTAGTCCACCCCGATCCCCACCGTCAGGCTGGCGATCATCACCGTGGCCATGTCGAGGTAGGCTCCGGCGTAGCCCATGACCCCGAAGTTGCCGGCCACCGTCACCACCAGTGGGATCAGTACCAAGAGCCCAGCCCCGAGCGAAGCCATCAGGACGGCCACGATTACCCCCACCCCCCCCAGGCTTGCTCCCAGGCTCACAATCTGCGACTGGATGAGCTTCCGCGATAGCTCGATGTACAGCGCAGGAGACCCCGTCACGTAGGTGAAGACGATCTGGGTGGGTCTCTCGGTGACGATGAACTCCTCCAGATCGCGCGTCAACGTGGCGTACCCGGCGAGACCGATCGATTTCACGCGCGCGGTGATCCGACCCTGGGAGAACCGCTGCGCGGCCATCCCCCGCGTCACCTCCCCCCCTCCGCTCTCGTAGAGGAGGAGCACCTGCGCCACCGCCCTCGATGTGGCGGGGATCGCGTAGTACGCCGGATCGTCCCCGCGGAGGGTGAAGTAGGTCTCCTTCACCAGATCAGCGAGCGAGGACGTGGATCCTACCTCTGGTCGGCTCTCCAGGAACCCCTGGAGCCGCTCGAAGAACCGCAGCACCTCAGGATCTTTGAGTCCGTCCATGCGTCCCGTGTCCACGACCACGGACAGCTCCTGGCTCCCCCCGAACCGCTCCTCGACGAACGTCATCCCCTGGACAACTGGGGAGTCGCTGCGGAAGTACTTCGTCACGTCCGACTCGACCCTGAGGAGCGGGACCCCGCTCAGAAAGACTGCGAACACGGCCCCGGCGATGGCGACCGTGAGGACGGGCCGCGCGGCCACGAACCCCGTGGCGCGGCGGACGGCCCGTTCGAACGCGAGGTGGGATCTTCTCTCCCGCGGCTGAGGCACCGGGAGAAGGGCAAGCAGCGCCGGGATGAGGGTCATCGCCAACACAAACGCGGTAAGGGTCCCGAATGCGGCGAACGCCCCGAACTCCCGAGTCGGGACGAGGAACGCCGAGAGCAGGGTCAGGAACCCTGCTGCAGTGGTGAGGGCCGCGCCGGCAATGGGGAGCAGCATCTCATCCACAATGCGGCGGGCGAGGTCCTTTCGATCGCCTCCGTGGCGGGCCAGTTCAGCGTGGTCGTTCACGACATGGATCCCATAGGCGGAGCCCACGGCCACGAGGAGCACGGGGAGGAACGTGGAGATCATGGTCAGCTTCGCCCCCACCGCGGCGACGAACCCCATCGTCCACACCAGGGCCACAAGCACCACCGCCATCGGGAGGAGGACCCCACGCAGGGTACGGAAGCTGAGGAACAGAACCCCCACCACGACTGCCGCTACCACCGGGAGGAGGAACGCCAGGTCCCTGCGCATGTAGCGGTTCACGTACACGAGGAACGCGGCATCGCCTGAGATGTAGAACCGCTCCGGACCGCTCTCCTGAGCCGCGATCGCCTCGAGGCGCGCCAAGACCCGTCCCATCGCCTCCTCGTCGTCCTCGAACTCAGGGTGAGCCTTCAGAACGAGAACGGCCGCTGAACCATCGGCGAGGAACAGCGTGTCGCGCACCATGCGTTCGCTGAGGATCGCCTCCCGGAAGTGGGCCACGTCCTCCTCGTCGCGAGGCGGTCCGGGAAGGATTGGGCGAACGGTGATCGCGGTCGCCGATCCCTGGACGATGTCCACCGTCGCTGGGGAAATGACCTCCTCGACCAGCCCCTCGTCCACGAACGCCTGAAGCTCGTCCGTGATCCGGTACAGCTTGGTGAGGGAGGGGAGATCAAAGAGCGTCCCTTCCTCCTCGGCGACGATGGCGAACATGAACAGGGATTGGCTCCCGAACAGGTCGCGGGTCCGCTCGTACTGGGCGACGATGGGATCGCCGGTGGGAAGCATCTTCGAGTAGTCGGCCTGGAACTCCAAGCGCGGGAGGAACAGGGCGAACACCACCGTGATGAACAGGATCCCGCTCAGGGTCCAGAGCGGGTGGTCCACAAGCCAACCGAGGAGGCGTCTCACCCCGCGCTCACCCCCACGAGGAGCCCCAACCGCTGGAGATGGAGCGAAAGAAGGAACACGTACAGGTCATCCGCCGAGCCGCGGACCTGTCGCGCCGCCCCGAACGCTTGGCTCACCGCGTCCACGAGCCCCGTGTACACTGCGGGCAGTGGATCGGGGAGGTGCTGCACCGGTCCTGGTGAGAGGAGCCACACGTAGGGACCTTGTACCGGGAAGAGGAGAACGAACAGGAACGGCTCGTCCGTCCACGGCTCGGTGGGGAGGGCGAGCATCGCCTTCACGGTGAACACGCCGCTCGCCCGCAATCCGCGGGCGAGGGCCTGGATCCGGAGCGACTCCTCGATCGTCGTCGTCTCGTCCACGATGAGCACCCGAACCTGCTGGCCAACCGCGAACAGGCCTGCGAGTGCAAGGGTCACCATCACACACGTCACTCTCCGTCTCATCCACGTCCCTCCTCATCCGGTCGCAGAGCTCGCCACGCGATCTCGGCGAGCTCCCGCGGGCCCTCCTCCCGCATCTCGCGCGCCACCGCGTCGGCGGCCACTGCCCGCGCCGTCACCGACTCCACGAGGCCGAGCAGGGCGTACGCGGTCAGGAGGGGATGCGTGCGGCGGATCTCCCCGCGGGCCATCGCCTCGGCGAGGAGCCCGGCGATGTACTGCGCGTACTCTTCGCGCAGGGCGAGGATCTGGGGGCGCAGGGTCGGTACCTCCCCCTGCCAGGCCCGGCCGACGAGGCGCCCTCCCTCTTCTCCCGCGGCGAGGGACGCGAAGTGGAGCTCGACAACCCGCCGCACCACCTCCGGGGCCGACGTCCCCTCCTGCCACAGCGCCTGCGCTTCCGCGAGCCGCTGGTCGTACTCCTGCCGGAGAACCGCCATGAACACGTCCTCCTTGGACGGAAAGTAGTGGTAGAGGGCCCCGATCGAGACCCCGGCCTCCTCGGCAATGAGGCGCATCCCCGCGCCGTGGAACCCGTACCGAGCGAACAGCCGCGCCGCGGCGTCACGGATCCGGCGGGCGAGCCCCGGCCCCGCTTCTTCTTCCGAACGAACGTTCGTTCGCACAGCCGCCATTCTACCCACACCGCTTCGGATCGCAAGTTCAGGGCTGACCGCACGCCGTGCAGCGCCAGACGATCTCCCCGGTGAGGAGGTTCCACCGCACGGGGAGGAGCACGCCCTCCCCGCACCGCGGGCACGGCGCGCCGCCGAGTGTGGCCCGCACATCGAGCGTGTCCCCCGGGAGCGCCACCGCTACCGGCTGCGGCACCCGGATCTCCATCGCGTCCATGGTCACCGCGATCGGCTCCTGGACGGTGATGTTCCCCCCGATGGTCAGCGGCCCGGAGATGTGGATCGGCTCCGCCAACTGCACGCTGATCCCCCGCGTGGCGAGCACGATGCCGAGCACAAGAAGCGACGTCAATAGCCCTACGACAACCACGAACCCTGTACCGAGCAGCCAGCGGTTCACGGGTACCACCTCCGGGAAGAGAGTACCTCCGCTGGGGGGAAGAAGGGAGGCGCGCCCGGGAGGACTTGAACCCCCAACCCTCGGCTCCGAAGGCCGATGCTCTGGTCCAGTTGAGCTACGGGCGCGACAACACAGTCTCAAGTCGACGAGTCCCAAGTCGAAAGGGGACTTGGGACCTTCTGACTTTCGACTGTCCTACTGGGAGGAGCGACGGGACTTGAACCCGCGACCGCCACGGCCACAGCGTGGTGCTCTGCCAACTGAGCTACGCTCCCCATCCACACAGTCCCAAGTCGGGAAGTCGCAAGTCCTGGAGGGTTCGGCTTCGGACTTGCCGACTTGCGACCGTCCTCGTGGCGCGCCCGGGAGGAATCGAACCCCCGGCCTGCGGCTTAGAAGGCCGCTGCTCTAGTCCAACTGAGCTACGGGCGCGAGAAAACAGTCTCAAGTCTGGATGTCCCAAGTCCCAAGCGGCTGCACTTGCGACTCGTCGACTTGCGACTGGCCGTTGAGCGGGTAGCGGGAATCGAACCCGCGTTTCTGGCTTGGAAGGCCAGGGCTCTACCATTGAGCTATACCCGCAAGACAAGGGGATTCTAGGGCCGCCCTCCGGCATCGTCAACGACGAGGGGCAACCCGGGCGCTACGCCACGAACAGGAGGAACCGCAGGACCTCCAGGAAGTCGGCCGTTTCGAGGGCCACGGTCCGGGGACCGCGCAGCGACGCCCCGGGGTAGAACGACGCCCGGGCCGCCTGAGGGTGGTCGCGGTAGGCCACCTCGACCGAGAAGCGCTTTGGGAGGGCGATCGTGCGTTGTTGGGGGTCGCCCGTGAGCGCAGCTGCGACCCCGTCCCGAATCCCGGCGATCGCCCCTCCTGCGTCCATGCTCACGGTCGCTCCGCCCACGCCGCGCTTTGTCGCGAACGTGCCGATCCGCGGGTTGAGCGCCTTGGCCTCCCGGCAGGTCTCCTCGTCGCCGGAGACGAACAGGAGGGGCACGCCCACGTAGGCGGCGCTGTACGCGGCGAGCCGGAGCTCGGATGCGGGCTCCCCGTTCAGCTCCAGAGCGTGGAGCCGGGTGGACAGGCTGTGGGCGAGGGGGCTCCCAGGGGAGCCGGCCGGGGCGTGGTAGCCGACCAGAACCAGGCCGGTGAACGACGAGTCCAGCTCCTCGACCATCGCCAATGGGTGCCCGGTCCACCCCCGGAGGAGGCGCGCGCCGGGGGGGATGTCGCTTGGGGTCAGGTTGCGGCCCGTGTCGTGGGCATCCTTGACGAGGATCTCCTGCGCCCCTGCCGCGGCCGCACCCGCGCATGCCGCGCGGACCTCGGCTGCCAGCTGGCAGCGGGCCGCCTCGTAGCCGGCCTTACCGATATCGGTCTCGTCCCAATGCGTGACTCCCGTCACGCCCTCGATATCGGCGCTGAGGTAGATCCTCATCCCTCACCTCCGGGCAACGAGAAGGGGCCCAGGGGGGCCCCGCCGTGGTCGGAGAGGGCGGATTTGAACCGCCGACCTCATGGTCCCGAACCATGCGCGCTGACCAAGCTGCGCTACTCTCCGCCACCCCCATTCTACCCCACGGCCCCTAGCGCAGGAAGACAAACTGGGTGCGGCCACTGCGGACGATCGTCAGGAGCACCTCTTCCCGGTCCCCGATCCCGGCGACGAGCTCGTTCCAATCGGCGATGGAGGACACGGGGTTGCGGTTGACCTCCACCACTACGTCCCCCGCTGTGAGCCCGGCCCGGTACGCCCGGGACCCGGGTGCGACCGCGATCACGATCACCCCCTCTGTCTGGGCGAGGCCGTACTGATTGGCAAGCTCGGGGGTAATGGCGGCGACCGTGAGCCCGAACTTCTCCTCCCCGCGTTGGGGCACGGCCGCGGACGAGGTGACCTCCTCCGGACGCTCGCCGAGGACGACCGGGATCGAGATCTCCCTCCCATCGCGGACGATCGTGACGAGGACCTCTTCGCCAACTGCCCGGTACATGACCTCCAGCTGAAGGGCATTGGTGTCCCTGATTGGCCGACCGTCCACGGCGATGATCACATCACCCGCCTTCATCCCCGCCTCCGCCGCCGGCCCGCCCGGGACGACATCGGCCACGAGCACCCCGTGGCCGGCGGCGACCCCGAGCTGGGAGGCGATGCCGGGAAGGATGTCCTGGATGTACACCCCGAGCCAGGCCCTGGTCACCTTCCCATGAACTGCGATCTGGGAGAGGGCCCGCACGATCTCGTTGATCGGGACAGCGAAGTTGATCCCCTCCACTGCGACCCCACTCCCCGTCGACCGGGCGATGATCGTGTTCATCCCCACGACCTGGCCGTAGGCGTTCACCAGGGGCCCGCCGGAATTGCCCGGGTTGATCGCGGCGTCGGTCTGGATCATCCGCCGGTAGTAGCCGCTTCCGTCCGGGCGCGGCACGTCCCGGCCGAGAGCGGACACGATCCCCAGGGTCACGGTGTGGGAAAGCCCCAACGGGTTTCCGATCGCGATCACCCAGTCCCCGATCTCGAGGAGGTCGGAATCCCCAACCGCGACCGGTGGCACATCGAGCGCGTCCTCAATTGCGACCACCGCGAGGTCGAGGAGGGCATCCGTGCCCAGAACCTTGGCGGGGAGATCCTTCCCCGTCTTGTCGGTGACGCGGATTGCGATCGCTCCCTCCACGACGTGGGCATTGGTGAGCACGTACCGCACGCCGCCATGCTCGACGACGAACCCCGAGCCGATCGACGTGACCTCGCGCTCCCCGAGCGGTCCGAGGTCGAAGAACCGGCGCAGGAACGGGTCCTGGAGGAGCGTGTCCCACAAGCTGGCCGTCCGCTTCGCTACCTCGACCTTGACGACGCTCGGGGCGACCCGGTTGATCGCCGCCTTGATCGCAGCCTGTCCTGACGCCGCGATCTCGTCCTGCACGGTCTGGGCGTGGGCGACAACTCCGAGCGAGCCCATACTGGGGCTGCCCGCAGTCTTCCCCCCGGGACGGGTGGCGAGCGTGGCCGTGATCCCCGTCACCATGACCAAGAGAGCAACGATGAACGCTCTGGTGTATTTGCCCATGAACGAACCACCTCCTGGGGTGACCCTATCCAACCGGGGTTGGAGGACCGGTGTACCGGCGGTGGAGATCCGGTGGAGAGGGCCCACCGCTCGGTCCTATGATACCGCGATGGGCAAGAAGGCGGTTGCCCTCCTGTCGGGAGGGCTCGATTCGGCGTTGGCGTGCGCGCTCGCGCTGCGCTTGGGGTTCGAAGTCGTAGGGGTGAACCTCGCCACTGGGTTCTGTGTCGGGCAAGGGCGCTGCGACACCGTGCTCGCGCTCACCCAACGTCTGGGGGTTCCCCTCCGGCTCCTTGACGTGGGCGAGGAATTCCTGACTGTGGTTCGGGCCCCGAAGTTCGGCTATGGATCAGCAATGAATCCGTGCCTGGATTGCCGGGTGTTCATGGTGCGCGAGGCGGGGAAGGTGATGGAACGGGAGGGAGCGGACTTCGTGATCACGGGGGAAGTCCTCGGGCAGCGCCCGATGTCCCAACACCGGCGAGCCCTCGACCTCGTGGCGGCGGAGTCGGGGCTCGGCGACCGGCTCGTGCGTCCCCTCTCCGGTCGGCTCCTGCCCGCCACGTTTCCCGAGAGGGTGGGTTGGGTGCGGCGGGAGGACTGGCTCGACATCCAAGGGCGGTCCCGCAAGCGGCAACTCGCTCTCGCTTCACAGTGGGGCCTCACGGAGTTCGTCCAACCGTCGGGGGGGTGCTGCCTCCTCCTCACGCGGCCCTATGCTGTTCGCCTGCGGGATGCGTTCACGACTCGGGGGGCCCACGCCTTGGGCCGTGACGATTTCGCCCTCCTCCGGTTCGGGCGGCATTTTCGTCTCTCCCCAACCGTGAAGGTGGTCGTCGGCCGGGATGAGGGAGAGAACGCGGTGCTCGCTGGGTTCGCTCCTGGGCGCTGGGTCCTCTCCTTCCCCGACGTGCCGGGGCCCGTCGCACTCGTGGAGGGGGAGCCCGCCGCTTGCGACCTGGAGCTTGCGGCACGGCTCGCTGCCCGGTACAGCGACGCCCGTCCCGGCGAACCCGTCACGGTCCGGGTGAGGTACGGGAACAACGTTCAGGAGTTGACGGTGCTTCCCCTCCCATCGGACGACCCCCAGCTTGCCCGTTGGAGGCTCGGCGAGTAAGAGGTCCCTGCCGGGCGCTGTTCGGCGCACGCCCGCTAAACGATGGGTTCGAACCGGGCCACGAAGTGGCGGAGGGGGCCCTCTCCCGCGACAAGCCTCAGCCCCGGGACCTCGCGCGCCTTGTCCCGGATGCGGCACAGCGCCTCAACCACCGCGGCGAGGTGCTCCTGGGTGTAGGTCCGGCGGGGGATCGCCAGCCGGACGAGCTCCAGCCGCGCTTGGGGCCCCAACATCGCCGATCCCACCTCCACGGCGCGGATCCCGCCTTCCAGGTACAGGGCGACCACCAGCGCTTGGCCGGGGAACGCCCCCCGCGGGATGTGGGAAAGAAGGCGTCCCGCGTTCACGTACACGGCGTGCCCGCCGGGAGGCCAGTACACGGGGATCCCCGCCTCCCGCAGGCGTTCCCCCAACCATCGGACCTGACCGATCCGGTCCCGGAGGTAGCGGAGATCGAGGGCCTCCTCCAAGCCCACCGCGAGCGCCGCGAGGTCCCGGCCGGCGAGGCCGCCGTAGGTCGGGAACCCCTCGACGAGGATCAGCTTCTCCCGACACTTCTCGTACAGGGCGCGGTCGCGGAGGGCGAGGAAGCCGCCGATGTTCCCGAGGCCATCTTTCTTCGCCGACATCGTGCACCCGTCGGCGAGGGCGAACAGCTCCCCCGCGATCCCCCGCGGCTCGGTGTTCCCGTAGCCGGGCTCCCGTTCGCGTACGAAGAGACAGTTCTCCGCGTACCGGCAGGCGTCGAGGAACAGCGGGATCCCATGGCGGTGGGCGAGGTCGCCCACGGCGCGAACGTTGGCCATCGACACCGGCTGGCCAGCGGTGGTGTTGTTGGTGACGGTGAGCATCACGATCGGGATCCGCCCGGGTGGATCGCGGAGCAACGCCTCCAGAGCTGCGAGGTCCATGTCCCCCTTGAACGGCCGGTCGAGATCGGGGTCGAGGGCCTCGGGGGTCGGAAGGTCCACCGGGCGGCCGCCGTTGGCGAGGACATGGGCCCGCGTCGTGTCGAAGTGGGCGTTGGAGGGAACCACGTCCCCGCGCCGGACGACTGTCGAGAACAGCACGTTCTCCGCCCCCCGCCCCTGGTGGGTCGGCAGGACGTAGGGGAACCCCGTGATCCCCCGCACGATCTCCAGAAAGCGCTTGAACGACCGGCTGCCGGCGTAGGACTCGTCCCCCTCCATGAGCGCCCCCCACTGGGCCTGGGACATCGCGCCCGTTCCGGAGTCGGTGAGGAGGTCCACGTACACGTCGTCGCTCGCGAGGTTGAACAGGTTGTACCCCGCGTCGCGGAGGAGCCTCTCCCGCTCCTCCCGCTCCGGGAGGCGGATCGGCTCCACAACCTTGATCCGATAGGGCTTGGGCCACCCCGAGTCGTCCATGGACGGCGATGGTAACCGCGCTGGCCACCGCGTTCACCGTGGCCACGACGACCTTGGGTGGTGCGAGGAGCTCCTCCGCCGCTCCCTTCGTCGGCTCCGGTCCGGGCGCCATTGGTGTTTCATCGCCACCTCTCGGACCGAAAGGTCTGCCGATTTGACGGGATCCGCATCCGTTCGTTATGCTCCTCTTCTATGACGCAGGAGGAGGTCCTCGGGGCCTGGCGGCGAGGGGGGGCATCGCGGGATCGTGTTCTCACCACGCTTTCCAAGGAAGACGCGCTCGACTGGGCGGCCCGGCTCCTCCCCGGTCCGGTGGAAGCCCGTCGCCTGGCGGCGGCGCTCCTCGGCCGCTCCCCCCGTCCCGAGGATGCCCTGGGGCTCTTGCGTCAGCTGGCGGCGGACGGGGACCACTACACTCGGGAAGCAGCGGTCCAAGCGGGGGGGGACCTCCTCATCCGCCATTTCGACGAGGTCTATCCGATCCTCGGAGCGTGGCGCACCGACCCCAGCCCGCTCGTGCGGCGGGCGGTGGCCCTGATCGCCGGGGCAGCCGCTGACCCAGCTCGGTTGGACCGCGTCGATCCCCTGTTGCGGCTCCTCGGGCCCCTCCTCGCGGACCGGGCCGTTGAGGTGCGGACCGGGGTGGCGGCCGCCCTCGTCCACGCGTTCTTCCCCGCCTATCCCGACGATGTTTTCGAGCAGCTGACCTACTGGTCCGCATCGCACGACGAGCAGGTCCTGTGGCATGTGGCGACCGCCCTCGGGGGGGCGCCGCCTGAACTTGCCCGGCGGGGCCTCATCGTCCTGCGCCGGGTGGCCCTCAGCGAGAGGCGCTACGTGCGGGCCGCGGTGGCGCGGACGCTCGCCCGTCTCGCTGCGGCGTCCCCCGACGCGGTAGGGGCCGAACTCCGCCGGTGGCTGGGCGACGAAGAGCGGTTGCCGATCGCGCGGGAGGCGCTGGGCCGGATCGGCGAAGGACAGAGCTGTTCCGCCGCGGGGGCCTCTGCCCGTCCTGGGGCCTGACCGCGGCCGTCCCCGGGTTGGGACCGGCTTCGTCGATGTCGTGACAGTAAGATTGAGCGTGCAGTGGAGGGTGGATCGGTACCTCGCGCGGGAGATCGTGCCACCTTTTTTCGTGGCGATCCTCGCTTTTCTCGTGTTCATCGGACTCGAACTCGTGATCTCGCTGTCGGACACCGTGTTCGCCCGCGGCGCGGGCCCGGCGGAGCTTCTCCGGCTGGTGTCGTTCAAGCTGCCGACTCTGTTCACCTACGCCATCCCCGCCGCCGCCCTCCTCGCCACGTTCCTCGCCCTGGGGCGGCTGGCAGCGGACCGGGAGCTCCTCGCGTTCCAGGCGTTGGGCTACTCCCTGCGTCGCCTGACGGTGCCGTTCGTTGCCTTCGGGGCCCTCGCAAGCGGGGTGGCTTTCACTTTGGGGGAGTTCGCCGTCCCTCCGGCAGAGGCCGCCTACCGCCAGGAGCTGCTCGTCCTCCTCTATCGGGGGGCGCTCCCCCAGGTACAGGAGGCCGTGTTCTTCCGGGGCCTCCAGGGGGAGACGTACTACGTAGAGCGGACTGAAGGGGAGCGGCTCACAGGGATCCTCGTGTACGATCTCACGGGGCGGATCTACCCCGTAGAAGGGGGGTTCCCCACGGTGATCACCGCGGAGGAAGGTCGGTTCGCAGGTGGGACGCTCGAGCTCCTCGCGGGAAGGGTGCTCCGGTTCACCGCGGATGGGGCCCTGACCGAGGTCGTGCGCTTCGAGCGCCTCACGGTCGAGGCGGGGGAGGACCTCCGGCAGGCCGTCCTCGGCGGCAAAACGCCGGCGGAGATGTCGCTCCGCGAGCTAGGGGAACGGATCGACCTCCTCCGCCGGTCCGGGCTCGATCCGCGGTCGTTCGTGGTGGAGTACCACTCGAAGATCGCTGTGGCCGCGGCCGCGTTCGTGTTCGTCTTGTTCGGGGCACCGTTGGGGGCGCTGCTTGGGCGGCGGGGCCGTGCCGCGGGGGCCATTGCGGGGTTCTTGCTCGCTGCTGCCGCCCAAGGGTTGTTCGCCTGGGCGCGGACCCTCGCCCAGCGTGGCGTCATCCCCCCCTACCTCGGGGCGTGGCTCCCCCACATCGGGTTCGGGCTCCTGGGGCTCCTGTTGTTGCTCGTGCTCGACCGCCTCCGCCTGCGCGGGGTGCTCCCGGTCTTGCTCCTCCTCGCCGTGGGGGACCTCTCCGCTCGGGCAGGGCCTCCGTTCTCCTCGCTTGAGGCCGACGAACTCGTGGTGAGCGAGGAAGCAGCCGCCCTCGAGGGGCGGGGCGTCCGCGCCGAGTTCGGCGACTACGTCCTCGTGGCGGAGACCCTCCGCGCCCGCGAGGGGCTGGCGGGATGGGAGATCGAGGCCGAGGTGGCCGTCCTCGCCTCCGCTGACGCTGAGCTCCACGCCGTACGCCTCACGGCGTACCTGGGTCCAAGCGGAGAGCTGGACGCGGTCACCGCCCACGGGTTTCGTGGCGTGTCCACGTTCCAGGGGCCGGAGAAGGAGGAAGGGCTCCTCTATTCCGGGGAAGAGGGGGAGGGATTGTTTCGGGAGGGGGAGCTCGTCCGCGTGGAGGCTCGCCGGGTCCGGTTCACGACCTGTCCCTGCTTTCCTGACGCCCCGTACGCGGTGGAGGCCCAGGAGTTCGTGCTCGTTCCTGGGCAGTGGCTGTACGCGCGGTCGATCGTCGTGACCTCGTTCGGGCGCGCCGTCGGGTGGCTCCCGTTCTACGTGGCCCGCCTTGGCGAGGAGGGGTTCCCCCTGTTCCCGGAGATCGGGTGGCGGGGCGGCGAGCTGTTCATGCGGTGGGCGGTCCCGTGGACGCTCGAGGAGGGGATGGCCGGAGCGGTCGGCGTCACGTGGTACCCTCAGACGGGGCGCGCCGATCCGTCGCTGCGGGCGCTGTGGGAGAACGGGGCCCTCACCTTGACCCCCACTTCCCTTGATCTGAGGTTCTCGGGGGAGGGAGGGGGGGCCGCATGGATGGGGACCATCAACCTGGAACCGGTGGTGCAGGAAGCGACTCTGGCCGGTGCATGGCGGGGGTGGGAGTGGGCGCTGGCGTGGGGAGAGGTGGAGGGGGAGGACGTCTCCTATGCGCGGCTGCCTGAGCTCACGCTGGAGCGGGTGGAGACGGGCTGGCTCGGGGGAGACCTCGCGCTCCGCGCCTCAGGAGGGATCTTCCGCGAGGGGGAGAGCGCTGGGTGGAGGGTGGCTCTAGCCCTTTCCTGGGCCAGACAACGGTGGATCGGGCCGTTCTCCCTGTCCTTTCCCTGGCGGGCGTCGTTCGCCCAGTATGCGGTGACAGAGCACATCACGGTGTCCGTCTCTCCCGGGGTCACCTGGGGACCCTTCTCCTTCTCCTACCGCGGCCGAGCGGGGATCGGGCGGTCACCGTTTGCCTTCGATGCCGATCCGCCGCAGAGCCAGCTCACCCTCAGCTTCGCGGCGCGCGTCGGCGGGTGGCAGGAGCGCCTGAGCTGGGGGTGGGACCTCCTCACGGGCGAACCCCTCCCGCTGGCGTGGAACCTCTCTGGGTTCGGGATCGCGACGAACCTCTCGTTCACGTTTCCGTTGGCCGTCACGCGAGCGAGGTGGTCCCTCACTGTGGAGAGGGGGTCGGGGCGCCTCGTCGTGGAAGGAGGGGTTCAGGGTGAGACCTGGACGTGGGACGACACGGTGGGGAAGGCATTCTGGAGCGGGGAAACGGTCACCCTGTTCGCCGCCGCGCGGTTGGGAATGGATCCCCTGCTGCTGGGTCGCCTCGCCGTGAGCGTCGAGTGGGAGATCACGCCCGACTGGTCACTTCTCGGTGCGGTCGAGCACGACTTCCGCACCGGAAAGCTCGTGCAGATCGAGGGGAGCATCGTGCGCTCGTTTCTGGGATGCCTTCGCGTCGGGCTCGCAGTGGGGAGCAACGGGGTTCGCCTCTCGCTCGACGTTCCGGCGTTTCCTCAGGCCAAAGTCCATTTCGCTCCCCTCGATGAAGGGCTTCGCCTCGGGCAGTAGCTTGATCTGGGCGCGCCGTCCGCGGTTATCCATCGAGTATAATGGATACCCTTATGGCCAGGAAGGACCTCATCCCGGACTGGCTCACCGCTGCCCGAGGCCTGGCCGCCCTCGCCATCCTCGGCCTCACCCTCGTGGGCCCGGCGGCGCTGCGGGCAGTGGCGTTCCTCCTCCTGGTGGGGTGGACGACGGACATGGTCGATGGCCGGTTGGCGCGACGCTGGGACAAGGACCCGACCTGGATTGGGGAACACGAGTTCCACATCGATATGCTGATGGTCCTCTCCTCGGCGGTGTTCCTGGTCTTGACGGGTCTCGTTCCACCTTTGCCCGCGGTGGGGTACCTGGTGGGAGGGACGGCGATCTCCCTCGGTGTCCTTCACCGGTCAGGGGAGTTTCTCCGCTTCAAGTCCGTGACGATGATCCTCGCCTTCCCGTGGGTGTTCCTGCCGTTCGTGATCGCCTTGTGGCACGATCCGGTGGTTGCCTACGTCGGTTTGATGTGGGTCGCCGCGGCGCTGATCACCGATTGGCGCCGGTTCACAGGGGTGGTGGGCGATTTCCTGGCCGGGGCCCGGGCGTTCTTCCGGCGGCCCTAAGCCGCCCCCCCTCAACGGTGTCCGTGTGCGGCGGCGCCCAGCCCCGTGGAGGCCCGCTACAGGAGGCGGGTGGGGGTGCGGCCAAGGTGGGTGTAGGCGCGGTCGGTGGCAACGCGCCCCTGGGGCGTGCGGCGGAGGAAGCCAAGGCTGATCAGGAACGGCTCGTAGAGGTCGGCAATCGTGTCAGGATCTTCCCCCAACGCCGCGGCGAGCGTCTCCAACCCCACCGGCCCCCCCTCGAAGCGGTCGATGAGGACCTCCAGGATGCGCCGATCGAGGGCGTCGAGCCCGAGCTCGTCGATCCCGAGCATGGCCAGGGTCTCTTGGGCCGCCCGGGTGGTGATGCGGTCCATTCCTCCTACCTGGGCCACGTCGCGGGCGCGCCGCAGAAGCCGGATCGCGATCCGTGGAGTCCCCCGGGCCCGCAGGGCCAGCTCCTGCGCCGCTTCGCGGTCCACTTCGCACCCGATGCGGGGCGCGGCCCGGGCGACGATCTCCGCCAGCTCTTCCGGTTCGTAGAAGTCGAACCGGAACACGACCTCGAATCGGTCCCGCAGCGGCGTGGTGAGGAGACCTTCCCGCGTCGTGGCTCCGACGAGGGTGAACGGAGCGAGATCGAGGCGGATCGACCGGGCATGCGGGCCCTCCCCGACCACGATATCGAGCTTGTAGTCCTCCATCGCGGGGTAGAGGACCTCTTCCACGGGTGGGCGGAGGCGGTGGATCTCGTCCACGAACAGGACGTCGCCCGGCGAGAGGTGGGTTAGGATCGCGGCGAGGTCTCCCGGCCGCTCGATCGCGGGACCGGAAGAGACCTTGATCTCGCTCCCCATCTCCCGGGCGATGATGTGGGCAAGGGTCGTCTTGCCCAGTCCTGGAGGGGAAAGGAGGAGCACGTGGTCGAGGGGCTCCCCCCGCGCCTTGGCCGCCTGGATGTACACCTGCAACCGTTCCCGGATCGGGGCTTGTCCCACGAACTCTGCCAGGGACTGCGGCCGTAGCGTACGGCCAGTGGGGTCGCCGTCCTGGCGCTCCGGAGCGATGATGCGGTTGACCATCGGGGCATTGTAGTCGCGTTCCGGGCGCGATGGCAACGGAGTTGTCCGCTCAGGGTAACTTGCCTAGAATGGGTGCGATGCGCTGGGCATGGGTTGGACTGGTTTTGTTCGTCGCCGCCCCGGCGGGGGGAGGGCTCCTCGGGCTGACGGCCCTCGACTGGTCCTGGGACGGGAAGTACACCCTGTACGTGGCGGAAGGGGAGGTGTGGGTGGGGCTTGCCCCGGAGGCGCGCGAGGCCCGCCCGGTGACGGATGGGGCCGGTACGGACTGGGCCCGGTTCGGGCCGGGGGATTGGCTCGTCTACGCCACCTTCACCGAGGCCGGGTACGCGGTGTGGAGGGCCGATCTCAACGGGGAGGCGCTCGTCCTGTTCACCCAGGAGGAGCTCAACGCGAACGGGGCCTCCCCCCCTCTGGAGCTCATCGCCCGGCCCACGGTTTCCCCCGACGGTGAGCGGATCGCGTTCGTGGGGCATGCCGAGGGGGAGTGCGACCTCTACCTCTACGAGCTCGGGACGGGGTCCCTGCGGCGCCTCACGCGCACCCCGGGTCCGGTGGATACCCCAGACTTCTCCCCCGATGGGGGGTCACTGGTGTTCGTCGGCCTGTGGCAGATCGGGCCCGCCTTGAGTTGGGACCTGTACATCCTCGACCTGGACGGAGATCGGATCGAGATGCTCACAGCTGATCCGTACTTCGATTGGTGCCCTCGCTTCTCCCCCGACGGGGAGTGGATCGCATTCGAATCCACTTCCCGCGGGCCATCGGACATCCACGTGATCCGCCGTGACGGCCGGGACCGGACCGCGTTCACGTACGACGAGTGGCGCGATGCCTTCCCGTGCTGGAGCCCGGACGGGGACGAGATCGGCTACGGGACGCTGCGCGCCCGGGGCTGGCTCATCATCTCCAGCAAGACCTCCTGACCGGATGCTGCGGGTCGTGGCCGTGGGGCGGTTCGACGGCGTCCATCGCGGCCACCAGTTCCTTCTCGGGGAGGCCCGGCGCCTGGCGAAGGGTCTCCCCGTGGCCGCGTACACGTTCCCTCCCCGTGGTCCGTCGCTCCTCACCCTCGCTGCCAAGGAGCGTCTACTGCGGGAGCACGCCGACGAGGTCGTCGTCGCGCGGTGGGAGGACGTTCGCGGCCTGGGGGCGGAGGAGTTCGTGCGGAGGGAGCTCGTCGAGCGGCTCGAGGCGAGGGCAGTGGTGGTGGGGCCGGATCACCGGTTCGGCCGGGGCCGGGGCGGGGACGTGACGGCGCTCCGCCGGCTGGGGGGGCTGCTTGGGCTTGCGGTGCACGTGGTGGACCCGCTGCGCCTGGAGGGGGAGGTGGTGAGCGCAGCCCGCATCCGCGACCTCATCGCCGCGGGGGACGTGACGGAGGCTGCGGCGCTCCTGGGCCGCCCGGTGTGGGTTGCCGGCATGCCCGTGCCGGGGGCGCGGATCGGTCGCAGGCTGGGCTACCCCACGGTGAACCTTGACCTCGCCCCCGAGCTCGTGCGGCCCCGGGCGGGGGTATACGCGGCGTGGGCGCAGTGGCGCGACGGGGAGGGGAAGGCCTTGTTCTACATCGGCGCCCGACCGACGTTCCCCGCTCTTCCTCCCTCGGCGGAGATCCACCTTTTTGCCCCGCCCCCGGGCGAGGTGGAAGGCCCGGTGGAGGTCCACTTGATACGGTTCATCCGGCCCGACATCCAGTTCGCCGGTGTGGAACTCCTCGTCGAGCAGATCTCCCGCGATAGGGAGACGGGGGGGCGAATCCTCGGTGAGACGGCGGCCCCAGCGCGGCTCCTCCCGCACCTCGAGTTGCGCGGGCCGGGAGGTGCCCTCTAAGATGGGTCGTGGTGTTGGGGATCGAGACCGCGGGGGAGCGGGGCGGGGTCGCCCTCGTCTCCTCGCGTGGGGAGCACGAGCTCGTCGTCCCGCTCGGCCGCGGCGGGGGGGGGATCCTCCCCGCGGCGGTGGAGGCTATTCTTTCCCTCGTGCACGCGGACCGAGCGGGGATCGAACTCATCGCGGTGGACATCGGCCCTGGCTCGTTCACCGGCCTCCGGATCGGCCTTGCATTCGCCAAGGGGATGGCGCAGGCTCTGGGGATCCCCGTGGTGGGGGTCCGCCAGACGGAGGCCGTGGCCCGGCCGCTTTCGTGGTGGCCGGGGAAGGTCGCGGTGTGGATCCACGATCGGCGGGAGTTCGTGTACATGGCGTGGGCCACTCCGGATCGCGTGGGGATGGAGACGGTGCTGCCCTGGACGGAAGCCCTCGCCAAGGTGAGCGAGGAGCCGAGCGCCCTCCTCGTCGGATCCGGGGCTGTTCGCTTTCGATCCGAGGTCGCCGCGGCTGGACGCCGGATCGTGTGCGCCCCGGAAGGGTTCGCCCATCCCCGGCCGGGGGAGATCGCCCGTCAAGGCTGGGCCCGGTTCAAGGCGAAGGGAGCGGATGACCTGCGCAAGGTCGAGCCCCACTACGTACACAAGGAGGAATGATATGGCACGGACATGCGCGATCTGCGGCCGGGGCCCCGAGTTCGGGGCGAAGGTGAGCCACTCCGGCCGCCACAGCCGCCGGGTGCGGCTTCCGAACCTGCAGCAGGTTCACGCCCTGCACAACGGTCGCCGGGTACGGATGCGAGTCTGCACCCGGTGCATCAAGGCGGGGCGGGTCACCAAGGCCTGATGCGGCGGGCCAACCGATGCTGCTAGGGGGGACCCGATGACGCCCAAGCTCAGGGTCGGTGACCTCGTGCTGGGAAAGGTGATCGAGATCCAGGTCAACGGGGCCCTCCTCGGCTTCCCCGGGGGCGAGGTCGGGTTCCTCCACTCCTCGGAGATCGTCGAGGATGGCCTCTCGTTGGGGGAGAAGGGCCTTGCGGTGGGGCAGGAGCTCCTCGTGAAGGTGATCGGGTCCGATCGCCTGGAGCGCCCCACCCTCTCCCTGCGCCGGGTCACGGATCAGGATCGGGAAGCCATCGCTTACCATCGCGAGGCGATCGAGTTCCGGTCCGCCCTCATCGCCCACTCGCCCGCGGCTCCCCTGGCCGAGGAGCGCGAGGAACGGATCGAGTGGCGCCTCGAAGCTTGGCTCAAGGCAACCGAAGCCGCGCTGGGGCGCCTCAAGCGCCGCCGGGAGGGGCGTACCTCGCAGAGGCTGGCATTGGATTAGGAGGGGGTTGATGCCCAACGGGATGGTGGTTGTTGACAGAGAGCGGTGCAAGGGATGTGGTCTGTGCGTGGGCGTGTGCCCGTTCGGGGTGCTTGAGCTCTCCGCGACCTACAACAGCGCGGGCTACCCTGTGGTGTCGGCCTCCCATCCCGAGAAGTGCACGGGCTGTGCCCTTTGTGCCCAGACGTGTCCCGACGTGGCGCTCGAGGTGTACCGGGAGAAGGCGGTTGCCGGTTCAGCGGTTGGCAGTTCAGCGGAAACTCCAACCGATCACCGGTAACCGCCCCACCGCAGTGCAAGGAGGGCGGATGGCGGACAGACAGCTCATGACCGGCAACGAGGCGATGGCCGAGGCGGCGATCCGCGCCGGTTGTCGGACGTACTTCGGCTACCCGATCACCCCGCAAAACGAGATCCTGGAGTACATGGCCGCCCATCTCCCCCAAGCCGGAGGGACGTTCCTCCAAGCGGAGAGCGAGGTGGCGGCGATCAACATGTGCTATGGGGCGGCGGCGGCCGGGGTGCGCACGATGACCTCCTCGTCCTCCCCGGGCGTGAGCCTCAAGATGGAGGGGATCTCCTACCTGGCGGGGGCAGATCTTCCGTGCGTGATCCTCAACGTGGCGCGGGGCGGACCGGGGCTCGGGAACATCGCTCCCGCGCAAGGGGATTACTTTCAGGCCACGAAGGGCGGCGGCCACGGCGACTACCGGCTGATCGTCCTCGCCCCGTCCACCGCCCAGGAGGCGGCCGACCTGGCGGGGTTGGCGTTCGATCTCTCCGATCAGTACCGGGTTCCCGCGTTGATCCTCGCCGACGGGATGCTCGGGCAGATGATGGAGCCCGTCACCCTCCCCCCCCACCGCGATCCGGCGACCCTCCCCCCCAAGCCGTGGGCGCTCACCGGAGCGAAGGGACGCGATCCCAACTACATCGCGAGCTTCGCCCTCGAACCGACGGTGCTGCGCGACCTCAACGTGAGGCGCCACGCCCGGTACCGGGAGATCGAGGCCCGCGAGGTGCGGTGGGAGGAAGTCGCCACCGCGGATGCGGAGGTCCTCCTCGTCGCCTATGGGACGATGGGGAGGATCGCCAAGACCGTGGTGCGGCGAGGCCGGGAGCGGGGGATCCGGATCGGGCTTCTGCGGCCGATCACCCTCTGGCCGTTCCCTTACAGCCCCATCCGGAAGCTCGCGGAACGGGTGAGGGCCGTGCTCACCGTGGAGCTCTCCGCGGGACAGATGTGGGAGGACGTGCGGTTGGCGGTGGAGGGGCGGTGCGCGACCCCATTCTACGGGGAGATGGGGGGCGTCGTGCCGACCCCGAGCGAAATCCTCACCGAGGTGATGCGCCATGTCTAGCACGGACACGATGACGAAGGTCTTCGCTCGCCCGCGGAGCCTCACGGAGAAGCACTTCACGTACTGCCCGGGGTGCGACCATGGGCTCCTCACGCGGATCCTCGCTGGGGCGATCGACAAGCTGGGGATCCAGGAGCGCACGGTGATCATCGCCCCCGTGGGGTGCGCCGTGTTCGCCTACGAGTGGTTCCGCTGCGATGGGGTCCAGGCCTCCCACGGCCGGGCCGCGGCGGTGGCCACGGGGCTCAAGCGAGCGAACCCTGACCTGATCGTGATCTCCTACCAGGGCGACGGTGACCTGGCCGCGATCGGGACCGCGGAGACGATCCACGCTGCGAACCGCGGGGAGGAGATCACCGTGATCTTCGTCAACAACCAGATCTACGGGATGACGGGAGGGCAGATGGCCCCCACCACCCTCGCCGGGCAGCGGGCGACGAGCTGCCCCGAGGGGCGCGATGTGCGCACGATGGGGCATCCCCTCCCCGTGGCGGAGATGATCGCCACCCTCGCTGCGCCAGCCTACGTCACCCGCCAGTCGCTCCACGACCCCAAACACGTTGCCCAGGCGGCGAAGGCCGTGGAGAAGGCCCTTCGCTACCAAGTGGAGGGCAAGGGCTACTCGCTTGTGGAGGTCCTTTCGACCTGCCCCACCGGGTGGCGGATGCCCCCCGCGGTGGCCCACAAGCACGTCGCCGATGTGGTGACGGGGGCGTTCCCCCTCGGGGACCTCGTGGACAGGGGGTAGCGATGGAACGAGCGGTGGTGTTGGCCGGGTTTGGGGGGCAGGGGGTGCTGTTGGCGGGGAAGATCCTCGCCCGGGCGGGGATGAAGGCCGGGCTTGAGGTGACCTGGCTCCCGTCCTACGGGCCGGAGATGAGGGGGGGAACGGCCAACTGCACGGTCGTCCTCTCCGACGAGCCGATCGGCTCCCCGATCGCGGAGAGCCCGGACGTGGTGATGGCGATGAACGGCCCGTCCCTCGACCGGTTCGAGTCGCGGGTGGCTAAGGGTGGGGCCCTGATCATCAACAGCTCGCTCATCGATCGTGGAGTGGGGCGAGCCGACGTGCGAGGGATCCTTGTGCCGGCAAACGAGCTGGCGCGGGAGCTCGGTGAGCCGCGCGTGGCGAACATGGTCGCCCTCGGCGCGGTGGTGGGGGCCCTCGGGGTCGTGCCGCTCGCTGCGGTGAAGGAGGCGATGGCCGCCGAGCTGGGGGCGAAGGCCCGCGGCAACATCGTTGCCCTGAACGCCCAGGCCCTCGACCTAGGCCACGCCAAGGCCGAGGTCACATGAAGCCGGTTCAGGCACGTACGGACCCCGCCGGACGAGTCTTTTCTCATCCGAAGATGAGCATGAAGGCGTGAGCCGTCAGGGTGCTGTAGCCCGTGCGGTAGAACGCCTGGATCTTCTCT
>FWPV01001678.1_pt1 | contig 59350 bp, 52 predicted proteins | sample 2228371 | NCBI WGS metagenome assembly FWPV01 (sample SAMEA103939776, study PRJEB20133) | metagenome
ATGAAGTTTGAAGTGTTATGTTAACAATGAATTTTAATGGGTCGAACAGTGGCTTCGGTCACTGATTTAATACAATATTAATTGTACAAGGGATGTAAAAAGGGCAAAGGAGCTTGCGGATTTTATTATTGTCGCACCCCACTGGGGAACTGAATATATGCATACGCCTTCAAAAAGCCAAAGGGAATTGGCCGAATATATGGCAGAACTGGGAGTTGATTTGGTCATCGGAGCCCATCCTCATGTGATTCAACCGGTGGAATGGATAGAAAGTGATAATGGAAATAAGATGCTGGTTTATTATTCCCTTGGAAACTTTATTAATTCCACCAATGAGAGGGGAGACGGAATAGCTGACAGGATGGTGGGCGCAATGGCACAGGTTACCATAGGAAAAAAAGAAGGAGAAGAAGTATCTGTTAAAAACTATAGTGCAGTACCCTTGGTAACACATATGAAAACCGGTGTCGGCCTTATCACTACCTATAAGTTTGAGGATTACTCCGCTGAATTGGCAAAAGAAAACGAGATAATAAATCAAGATCCCAATTTTTCCCATGAATATTGTATTAAGATTTGGAACGAGACATTCCCGGATTTCAGTTATTCCTACAATGGTGTATCCGATTAGTTGGTATCCTTACGGATAACACCGGTATTTTTGCCTGAATATCTTAATGCTAAATCTTATTTCCTTATTAATTTAAAAACATCTTGGGAAATTTATATAATAATTTCATGTTTTGCTGTACTTGTTCTATAATATTATTGTAGCAATAACAATTTAATCTGATATTTTTTAATTGGGTACAAAAAAAGTTTTTGACGAAATACTACAAAATAGTCGAAGGTATTTGCAATTTCAAACTTAAATAAAAACATTGAGTCAATCTTTCTTGAAGTTAGTCCGGTGCTGTCTGCGGTTGTGTTTTGCAGACAAGTGTCATAATAATTTTGGACAGCCACAACCAAAACCGACAAACATTTTTATCCCCCTGTTTTATAATCGGTTCTGCAAAACAAAACCGGAAAAATTTTAAAAAAATATATTTCAGGGGGTTACAAAAGATGAAAACACAGTTTATTCCTAATCAGAAATTAAGGGATTTAGGGTATGAAAAAACAAAAGGAGGTATTTTGGGAGGACTGGCTGTATCAAAAGGAAATATTGTATTGCTTTTAGTGACCTTTTTATTAGGAAGAGTATCTTTATTTGACAGTCTTATGCCTTTTGGTATGGCATTTTATGCAGCTTCGGCAGGTATATGCACAAACAGGGTTTTGATGGCAGCGGCAGTAATAATGGGAATGCTCACCGGCGGAGCAGTGGAAGAACTGTATGTTGGCTTGATGTTTCTTGTTTCCTTTACTGTAATTGAACGGCTGTTCAAAAACAAAACAGCCAGGGAAGGAATTAAGTATTCGCTTATCGGACTGGTAAGCATAGCCGTTTCCCAGTTAATACCGGTGAGTATGCATGGATTTTTATTGTATGATATTTTAAGAGCTTTGTTATACACTGCGTTGGTATTTTCATTGATATTTATTTTCAGAAGAAGCATACCTTTAATTGACGGAACGGGTATTAATCGTGAGATATCCAGTGAAGAAGCAATAAGTTTGGCAATGCTGGCTGCAATTGCATTGACGGGCTTTGGAGATATGCAAATAGCAGGAGCATCCTTGACAAATGTGTTTGGTATACTGGCAGTAATGCTGTTCAGTCACAAAGCCGGGCCGGCTGTGGGTTCGACAGTGGGTATAATTGTCGGACTGGTTGTTACTCTGTCTAATCCTGTTACGCCTTTGATAATTGGAACTTATGGATTTTGCGGACTTTTGGCGGGAGTGTTCAGAAATCTTGGCAAGACCGGTGCCGCATTGGGTTTTGTTATTGGAAACGCAATACTGACCCTTTATATAAACGGATCAACGGAAGTGCTTCTATATATTAAAGATATGATTTTCTCATCTATAATTTTTACGGCTATTCCTCAAAAAAACATTAACGGCTTTATGGGTGTTTTTTCGGCCAGTCCTGCGGTTTTAAAGGATAAGGCCAGTTACAGCGAGCGTATTAAGGAATTGACTGTTGAGAGATTGAACAATTTTGCAAAAGCTTTTCAGGAACTGTCAAAGACCTTTGACGAAATATCTCAAGCCAAAATGGTAACCGGAAATCAAGACATCTCATGCCTCTTTGACCGAGTGGCGGACAAAGTGTGCAAGGACTGCAGTTTGTGCCTCCATTGCTGGGATAGGAATTTCTACAATACATACCAGGTAATGTTTAGAGTGGTGGAAAGCCTTGAGAAGAAAGGATGGATAGAAGAAACGGATATTCCGGAGTACTTTATGGAAAGATGTGAGCGCATTGGCGAGTTTGTAAAACAGGTAAATAACATTTATGAACTGTTCAAGGTGGATATGTCATGGAAGAACAGGATGGGAGAGAGCAGAGGATTGATATCCCAGCAATTGGACGGGCTTTCCAATGTGATTTCAAACCTGGCGCTGGAGATAAATAACGATATTGAATTCAAAGGAGATCTGGAGGAAAAGCTTTTGTCGGAGCTTGAAAATAGCGGGGTAAAGGTTAAGGATGTTGTAGTTTATAAAAACAAGTGGGATAAATTCGAGGTTAATATTTTCCACAAGGGATGTGCCGGGGCCAATAAATGCTTGGATTCCATTGAGAAGATGGTGTCCGATGTCCTCAAAAGAAGGATGGTAAAAGACAGAAGTGAGTGTGTGTACAACCATAAATTGGGGACATGCAATCTTAAGCTGGTGGAGGAAGAAGTTTTCAGTATAACTACAGGAGTTGCCAGAATGTCAAAGCATGAGAGCATGATTTCCGGGGATAATTATACCTTTTTGAACATTGGCGACGGTAAGCATGTTATGGCTTTAAGCGACGGAATGGGTACCGGACAGCGAGCTTTTAACCAAAGCAAGGCAGCCATCGGGCTATTGGAGCAGTTTATGGAAACCGGCTTTGACAAGGATACTGCTATAAGGCTGATCAATTCAATACTTGTGCTGAAATCCGACGATGATTCCTTTGCCACTATTGACCTCTGTGCTGTAGACCTTTATGACGGTAAGGTTGAATTTGTGAAAATTGGGGCTGTGCCGACATTTATAAAAAGGCCGCGCAAAATTGAAGTTATTAAAACCGTTTCCCTGCCGGCAGGCATATTGAGCAATATAGAAACCGAGCTCGTATGCAAAAACGTAAGCAACGGAGATTTCATTATAATGGTTACTGATGGAATTATAGACTCTTTCAAGCAGGAAGAGGGGGGAGAGCAGACACTTATAAAGTTTATCGAAGACCTTGACAGTATAAATCCTCAGGTTATTGCCGACAGCATACTTGCAGAGGCATGCTCGAGATGCCGAAACAAGCCTGTGGATGATATGACCGTGCTGGTGGCAAAGATATGGAAACGGTAAACAAAGTTCTGTGTATAATTTCCTGGACATTTGTAAAAACTATCTCTGAATGCATATCACAGCAGTGGCTTGGTCTAGCGGAAATCACTGCTGTGATGGCAATATGAACTATGTATTCCCAAAAGTTTGAAAAGGGCAAACTTTTTAAGAATAATAGGATGTTCGGAGGAGTTTTATGGTATGTGATAACACTAAAAGAGTAGTAGTAATAAGAAATATTCCTTCCAATTTTATTGAAGAGGCTATTTTGGTATTAAAGAACAAGCCTGAGAGGGGTGTTGGCAAAAACATAAAGAAGGTTTTTTCAAAGAATGATAACAAAATAAGCGACCATATTTTAAAGGAGGCAGAGGAAGTAATAAACAACTATATCAGGAGGAATGGAGCTCAAAAAGAACTTGGTCCCGAGCTTCACTTAAGGCCCAGCCATAATAAACCGAAGCTGCTTACGAGTACCGTTATTAATCTGGCTTTGATAGGAAGTATTGTGTTGCTGCTTTTTCTGGTTGTAAAGCTTTTATGATATACATTATTTTTTTCTCATATTTTATAACAGTTTTATTTGCCTGGGCTTTTTTTCATTTTTTTCGTTGCTTTTACATGAACAAGGTTGTATTATAAATAGTAGATTTTTAAAAGTGATAGAGAATTAGAAATCATTTAAGGGGAAATTTAATAGTGTCAAATAACAATTTATTAGATATATTGCTTTTTCCGAAGTCATTTTATAAGAAAATATCCGATAAATTATTAACCCTGTATCTGGGAATTATTTTGGTTGGTTTTATAGACATGGGTTTTAGCTTATATGCTGATTTACCGATGTATTTTTTGCGTAAGCCTCCAACCGCACTATTGTTTAATATTTCCCTCACGCTGTGTTTCATCATATTGGCAGGGCTTATTGATATTGTTTTTTTTGCTTTGCCCCTTTTTGATATATTCAAATTTTTCAGGGTTAAGGAAAGAATAAAGAATATCAACGGACAGCTTATAAAGCTTATGAAAATATATGTGGTATCCCATTTTCTTGTTGTACCCGTAAATGCTTTTTTTCTTTTTCTTTCAAACGGATTCTATGGCCCAAAGGGGGCTGTTTTCTATATTTCATTTTTTATGCTTTCGATTGTCACTCCTGTCTGGCATAGTGCAATTATGACCAGAGGAATAAATGCGATTTACAACTTTGATGAACGTCTCAAGGGTGCGGTGTTTGGCTTGGTTTATATATGGTCAACTTTGCTGGGATATGCTCTGGGATACATTATTGATAACTGGCTTATTGTATTTTTAACGTAAAATGACGATAATTTTCAGTTGTAAAACTATAAAATTCTGCTATAATAGTGGTGAACAAATTTTACATGTGAAATGTAAGTATGTGTCCCGGTAGTCTAATGGATAAGACGGTGGATTCCGGTTCCACTGATATGGGTTCGATTCCTATCCGGGACGCCAGATACCATTAAAATACGGTGGATTGATTTTGTATCAACCCACCGTATCTAATTTAAAAGGATTCTATAAAATCAAATTACCGAAAGTGTAGGTTCCTATTTCAACAGAGCCTTTATGAGTATAATGTTAAAGGATTTACCAAGCAACAGAGGCAAGGGATCTGTTAATATTTAAAATCTCATCCAATTGAATTCTCGTACGTTCATCAATATTGTTAAACCTGACATTGTAGAAATAACCGTTATGCACAGCTTTTTTCTCGACTATGTATCCTTCTATGGAAAAATCAAATTTTGTCAGCTTGCTGTAAACATGTAAATCGTTCTTTAAAGCTTTTTCAGTATCAAAGCTTAATTTGGAGTAAAACTTGATTCCATGGGGTGAAATACCGGATACTTCAACTTCGTGCCAGCGTATTCCGTCATGACTTACATTGTCAATGCATATTGAAGTATTGTCCAGCATGTGGATATTATCACGCAATAAATTGATCATTGAAACTCCCTCCCTTAGGATTCAGGTAATAGCCCTTTAACAACGATTATCAGTATTATCTTATGAACCAATAATCAAAACTTTCAGCCTTTTGTATGTTAATAAAGTAAAGAAGTGAATTAGCCATCCTGTAATTGCAAGCCCTGGGAGATAAAGTTTGTTTTTGGTTTTAGTGAATTAATAGTATATTAACTTGTATTAATATTTTACCATATTTTTCGATGAGTGTCGAGAGTTAGATTTTTACATTTATTTAAAGATAGTTTTGAGAAAAATGGGTTTTACATGAATTTTAAAATTCTTTACCGAATTCTTGTTTGTAAACATTATTCGTGCGTTAGCAGTATTATGACAATGATATGCTATTGTGACTTATTTTCCAATATGCTAAAATTATAAAAGGAATAATTTGCTTTTAAAGGAAAGAGAGGAATGGATTACATGGCAATAGCAATATGTTATACATTTTAAAATGTAAAGGGAGGAGAATCCATGAAGCAAAAAAGTATATTAAGATTGGGGATAATCGGAATAACCAATGCTTTGACATTTGCTTTTATCCCGCCTGTGTTTTCGTTGTTATCCCGTTTAACTTATGAAGCAACAAAGAAGAAGGGGGACAATATAATTCCGTCAAGATTTGACATGCCTTTAAATGCATCGATGATCAGTTCCAGTGATATTAAGAATATTTTGCTTTTACTTATTGTTTGCATTGTGGCATATATCAATTATAAATTGATAGAAAAAGTACTAACGAATATGTGCCGGGATTTGAAATTCATATATTCCTTTATCCCTATAGGATGTTGGATAATAATAGTTTCATTTCTATTGATTACCGGAATATATAATGAATATCTAATGTTTGCAACAAAGGATCATGGATCGTTTTTTGGAGGCTCATTTATAAATCTGTTGTATATTTTGTTATTGATGTTAAATGGAATATCTCTTATTATTTCTTCGATGGTGGCCTTCTTTGTTAGCAAGCACAGACAGAAAAATTCATAAAAAATAAGTGATAGGGTACTATTACCGAAACACCGATGAAAAACCCGATAAAGTATAGCTTGTCAGTTGAGGGGAAATTGAAGAATGCTTTAGAATTCTTAAGAGATAAAAAACATAAGAATATTACACAATTTGTGCAAGATTATTAAAGCCTGCAAATACTTTTGTATTAATGGTTTACAGGCTTTTTTGTTTGCTGTCAAACCCGGGATTTTACCATGTTTTTAGATGGGGTCGATAGTTAGATTTTTACGTATATTTAGAAATATTTTTAGGAGAATGAGTTTTACATGAATTATAAAAACTTTTACTAAATTTTTGTTATAGATAATATTTATGCGTTAGCAGAGTTCTGATAATAAATTGCTATTGTTACTTGATTTCAAATATGCTAAAATTACAAAAGGAATATTTTGCCTATTAAGGAAAGGGAGGGATGGATTATATCAATAGTAGAGTTTAATACATTTTAAAATGTAAAGGGAGGAGAATGCATGAAGCAAAAAAGCATACTATGGTTAGGAATAATCGGAATATCCAATGCTTTGACGTTTGCATTTATTCCACCTGTGTTTTCGTTGTTATCCCGTTTAACTTATGAAGTAACAAAGAAGAAAGGGGACAATATAATTCCGACAAGATTTGATATGCCTGTAAATGCGTCGATGATTAGCTCCAGTGATATTAAGAATTTATTGCCTTTAATTATCGTTTGCATTGTGGCATATATCAATTATAAATTGATAAAAAAAGTACTAACGAATATGTGCCGGGATTTGAAATTCATATATTCCTTTGTCCCTCTAGGATGTTGGATAATAACAGTTTTGATTTTAATACTTACCGGAATATATGGTAAGTATCTGTCGTTTGCGGCAGGAAACGTTGGCTGGTTTATCGGAGGATCCTTTTTAGTTGCGGTATATTTCTTTTTATTATTGTTAAATGGAATATCACTTATTATTTCATCAATGGTAGCTTTTTTTGCTACGAAACAAAGACAGAAAAATGCTTATAAAAAAATAAATGATAGGGGAGATAAAAAATGAGTTTTAAAAAATTAATGGCAGCATCATTAATTGTAACTATGATCTTGTCGTTGTTAACGTTTAATGTTTCGGCTGGAGTACTGTTACAAGAATCTACGGACAATCTGTGGCAAAACCTGGACTCCGATACGTTCGATGATTATGGTATAATCGAAAGAACAGAGTAAGATGAGTACAGAGAGTGGAAGAACAGTCTTGCATCTGAGTATCTGGAAACTGCTGATGTTACTCTTCGAACAGCATTAAGAATGCAAGCCTTATCGGCTACTCAAAACCTTTTCGGTAATGAATATCTTGAGGCTTATGTTCGTAATGACGGACGATTTACGATGGGAACGAGACAGGGTAATCCCAATATATCCACTGACGATAATAAAATTCTATTGTTTGGACATCCTGAACCGTGGTCTTCTTTCACGACAATTAAGATTAACGGCATCAATTATACGTTTGATGCTGACGGACCACCCACTGTTAATGCAGAGGGCACTGAGGCAGTATCTGTGATGACAAAAGACGGAGTAACAGTAAAACAGATTATTACTTTGATGAATAATCCGTCTACCAATAGAAAGGATGTATTCCGAATTGAGTATCAGATGACAAATAATTCCGGAACTACTTGCTCTATTGGTGCTCGTATTATGCTTGATACAATGCTTGGCTCTAATGACGGTGCACCGTTTATAGTTCCGGGCATAGGAGATGTAACAACAGAAATAGAACTTGTAGGTGATGACATACCTCAGTCATGGCAATCCTTTGACAATTTGCTTAATCCAACTGTCGTGTCAAATGGAATCTTTTACCGAAACACCAGTGAAAAACCCGATAAAGTACAGTTTTGCGATTGGAAGGGAATCAGGAGTACAAGTTGGGACTATACCGTTACTTCCGGACGTAGTTTGACTGGTGACAGTGCTGTAGGTATTTATTTTAATCCGAAAACTTACCTTGCCGGTCAAACACGTACGGTGAGAACATACTATGGTATTGGTGATTTTGCCCAATCAGACTTAAATCCACCATTATCAATGCGTGTTATCGCTCCTTCTGAAATGGAAGTTGATGCAATAAACGGTGATTATATGTCCAATCCGTTCAGGATAAATGTACATATTCAAAATACCGGTAATGTAACGGCTAAAAATGTAAAGGTGTCAATTTCTTTACCGCCTCAGTTAACTTTAGATAGTGGAAGTTCAAATGTTACACTCGGTGACTTTGCTGTTGGAGCAGACCGGCAAGTCAGTTTTCTTGTCAGAGCTGCACTGCAAAATACCGATAAGACGGTAAATTATTCTATAAAACTATCAGCGGATAACGATCCGGGCAAGACGATGAATTTATCCCTGTTTTTACCCAAAGTAAGTGGAGCACAAAAACTTCCTGTTATTTTTATTCCGGGAATATTTGGAAGCACAATGAAAAACGGACGGGATAATGCAGGACCTATACGTCAATTAGTGCCCAATTTGCCAAAACAAATGCCTGCTAATCAGGATGACCTAAAAGTCTATGACAACTATGCTGTGCTTCCAGGAGATACGGCATATTCGGACATTGTAAAAGAACTTAATAAAATGGGTTATAAAGCATATACTTGCCCTTATGACTGGCGGCTCTCATTGCAGAGTATTGTGGAAAATAAATATCTTCAAAACATAATTGACAAAGCAAAAAGAGAATCAGGGCAAGATAAAGTTATTCTTATTGCACATAGCATGGGAGGTTTAGTGGCACGGCAATATATCCAATCATCGTTGTATAGGAATGATGTTGATACATTAATAATGATCGGCACACCTAATAATGGATCTGCATTTACTTATCCGATTTTGGAAGGCGGAGAAATCGTTGATAAATCCAACAAGAAGGTCGACCCGATAGAGTATAATACTACTGGCGATGTTACGGCTAATATTGTGGTTAGTGCTTATAGCACAATGGTGTTCAGAGTTGAAAAGCTTACCTCCAAACAATTATTTGATTTTCTGTACACAAATAAACGAATACCTGCTGTAATAGGATTGGGAGCACAGTATGATAGGCTTTTGTATTGGGTAAGCAACTCAACTTACTCTAATCCTTTGATTGATAAAGCCGGTTTTGAATCTGAAATTGCAAAGCTTAACAGTATGTCTTTAGATTCATTATATCAACCTTTGACGGGCAAAACTGCCGGAAAGGTAAGAACAGCTATATTTTACAGCAATGACTTGGATACGATTCAGACTTGGCATGCAGAATCTTATACGGGAACAGACGGTCGTTATCCGGACGGAGCTGTTAAGTTTACACATCATGCAGGCACTTGGTGGAATCCGTTTGATAATGAATATTACGAGGCTAATTTTATAAGTGGTATTGGAGATAAAACGGTTCTCGCTACATCTGCAAGATATGGGTCAAATGCCGGTATCCGTTGGACTGAAGTACCGATGAATTATGGCGATAATGGAGAACATAGTAAGCAAGTTAATAAGGTGCAAGAACTTTTGTGTAGTTTCATTTTTACATCTGACAAAATTAAACTTGATGCTACTACTTTAAATAATGTGAAAAAAGCTGCAAATAAAGGAAAAACCAAATTATCTGCGAGTGAGATCAATAGAATGGCAGCTGTAAACGAAGGAATTGCAAACAGAGCTCTAATGATGGCTATGAATAATGAGTCGGATACTGAAATAAATGGGTTGGATATTGGATTGCCAACGTACCTTGTAGTTAATGTAATAGGGAATGTAGATGTAAGTTTGACTCAAAACGGTCAATCCGTTGGATATACCGACAATTATGGCGATGACCAAACGGTTATTACCGTAGAAGAACCGACACCGGGAGATTACAGTATCAATTTATCATCCTCAAACGGTTTGCAGCATGCTTATTTCACCATTGAATATTTCAGTGGCACCAATTTATTCCTGACCTCTGCTGAAGCTAGTGTTAACGGCAATAAAGAAATCGCTGTGAAACTCTCAGAAAACAGCCTTGATACAAGCTATCCGAATTATTCCGTCACAAGCGGAATTGGGGATGGAGGTATGACACAGCTTAAATGGGATCAAGTAACCGGCGCTGAATCGTATAATATCTACAGACGCAATATAGAAACTGATAGTTTTGTCCTTCTTGGCAATACAAATGAAAATACTTACTTATCGAACGTAGCGTGGAAAGACACAGCAACAGATTATCTCTATGTAGAGCCCGTATATGCTGGAAACGTATCCGATATTTTAATGGTGTCAGTTCCCAATAGTAATTATGCAGAGGCTGATTTTGTTGTTGACAAAGCTTTTGGGGATTCTCCGTTAACGGTTAATTTCTCAGATCAATCAATAGGACAAATTTCTTCATGGCTTTGGGACTTCGGAGACGGTGAAACCAGTACCGAACAGAACCCGTCACATACTTATGAAGCTGAGGATAAGTATACAGTTACGCTGACAATAAACGGACCAAGCGGTGAAAGCACCAAGAGAAAGTCTAATTATATAGTTGTCGGAAAGTACCTTACAAAGCTGGATTTAGTCATCGATACTGAGGCCAGCGTAGGTGACCAGATTAATTATGAGCTTATCGCCACATATTCGGATGGTTCATCCATACCAATAACAGACGGATACACTTTATTTTCATCCGAGGAAGATGTTGTGAGTGTCAATGGTACTACACTCACTGCATTGAAAAATGGCAATTGTGTAATCAATGCATTTTACGGTGGATATGCTGCCACTAAAATTGTCAAAGTAAAAGATTCTATCGTTTCTGTTTCATTGGATCAACAGGAAGTGACTGTTCCAAAAGGAACCGCATTTGAGGATATTTCCTTGCCAACTACTGTGAATATAACGTTTGCAAGCGGTAATACTGATGTGGCTCCTATTATGTGGTTTGATGTTACAACACCTTCATATGTTGCTGATGTAGACGAAGACAGCGAATTTGTACTTACAGGTATTGTGGATGTTTCCGACGATTTGCTGCCAGATGATGCTGAGGCAATTAGGGTTGATTACACAATAAAGGTATTGTCAGGAAGTGTACGATCATACCAGATCATAGCAAGAGCAGGGGAAGGCGGTAAAGTATCAGGCGGAGGTACATTCCTCTATGGTACGACTGTAACATTAACCGCATCACCCAACAGTAATTATTCCTTTGACGGTTGTTATGAGAACGGCATAAAGGTTGATGGGGCAGGTGCTGCTTATTCATTTGCGGTAACAAAAAACAGGACACTTGAAGCAAGATTCAAATATGCCGGCAGCACTAGCGGCAGCAGTGGCGGTGATAGTAAACTGTCAAAATCTGCAACATTGAGCATAACGGAAGCCAAGTTCGATAAATCCGAGCCTAAGGATATTTCGGTTGTCCTTTCGACGGGGGACTATGAATTTAGAAACATAAAGAACGGAAATTATACCCTTGAAAGCAATAAGGATTATTCTGTCAGCGGAAGCACCTATACAATAAAGGCAGATTATTTGGCGACACTTGCTGATGGCAAAGCTACTTTGGTATTCAACATGAGCGGTGGTACTAATCCGACATTGTCAATTACCATTGAAACAAGCACAATCGAACCTGAGGATGAAAAGCCGGGCAGCGATGGTGTGCCGATATTGCTTAATGGTAAAGAGAGCACGTTGAAACTAAATGCCGATGGCAGTGTTACAATTTCAGAGGACGATCTTAAAGAATTGACTATGCCTGTTTTGCTTACCATTCCATTTAAGGATGGAGGAAATTCTCATGTAGGTGTACTTAAAAAGGACGGCCAGGATATTATAATTCCGTTTTCGGTATACAGAAATGAATCAATGATCATTCTGGTATCGGAACCGGGTACATATAGCGTGATAAACAATGGCAAAACTTTCACTGATATAAGCGGACACTGGGCAGCCAATACAATTGATTTTATTACAGCAAGAGCAATATATTCAGGTGTCGGTAACAACAAGTTTGATCCTGATGGCGGAATGACACGTGCAATGTTTGCTCAAGTTTTGGCCAATATTGAAGGTGCAGACTTAACTGCTTATGGAGCATCGCGTTTCACTGATGTCGAAAATGGCAGTTGGTATGCAGCAGCTGTAGAATGGGCTGCAGATAATGGTATTGTTGACGGTTACGGAAATAATTTATTCGGACCGAATGATTTAATTACCCGCGAGCAAATGGCTGTAATGCTGTATAATTATATTAAATATAAAGGAATTGTGTTGGAAAAAGAGGACGAATACGTTCCTTTCGCGGATGATAGCAGCATCAGCCCATGGGCTAAGGAGGCAGTAGCTGCTATGAAACAGTATGGATTGATTACCGGTGTAGGAAACAACACATATGATCCTTTGAGTACGGCAAGCAGAGCCAGTGTAGCTCAGATACTCAAGAACTTAATTGAAGCTTATATCAAATAACACTTTCAAAATTAAAGCGTCTGGTCGTTGATATTATTCCATGACCGGACGCTTTTTTTAATAAGCACACTTTTAACCCTAAAGCAGAATAATTTGCTGATTTATAAATTGATTTTTCAGTATACATCATATTTTGAGCTACCGCAGAATAGTTCTTAAGTTTATTGGAATTAATTATAAAATTATAGAATCATGGGAAACTCTTGTTTTAGATATGGAAATGGTTATATAATGTTTACTAATCAAATATTTAATTTTTTATACAAATTGTTGTTTTTTTCTTTTGATATTCGTGATAGAATATATATATAGTAGGAGGTTACCATGAAAATTGGGAATGTCATCTTGGATAACAACGTCTTTCTGGCTCCTATGGCGGGTGTAACCGATATACCTTTCAGGATTTTATGCAAAGAGCAGGGATGTGGACTTGTATATACTGAGATGGTAAGTGCCAAAGGGCTCTTTTACAATGATGAGAAGAGTAAAAAGCTCACTATGACGGACAGCAGAGAGGAGCCTGTGGCTCTGCAGATTTTCGGTTCTGATCCCGGTATTATGGCAAAGGTGGCAGAAAGCTTAAACGAATCAAAGGCATGCATACTGGACATAAATATGGGTTGTCCCACACCCAAAATAACGAAAAACGGTGAAGGCAGCGCCTTAATGCTTAAGCCGGAACTAGTGGGAAAGATTGTTAAAGAAGTATCCAGGGCTTCTATAAAGCCCGTTACCGTAAAGATTCGAAAAGGTTGGGACGATAACAGCGTTAATGCTGTTGAAATAGCTAAAATTGCACAGGAAAACGGGGCTTCTGCAGTAACGGTTCATGGAAGAACGCGGGAACAATTTTACAGCGGTAAAGCAGATTGGAGTATTATCAAACAGGTAAAAGAAGCTGTAAGCATACCTGTTATAGGAAACGGAGATATCTTTACCCCCCTCGATGCAATAAGAATGATCGAAGAGACAAAATGCGATGCTGTAATGATTGGAAGAGGAGCCCAAGGGAATCCGTGGGTTTTTAATAATGTCATCAATTCTATTAACAAAAAAGGGGCAATAACCGAGATATCGGTTAAAGAAAAGATAGAGACGATAATCAGGCATCTGAATATGCTTATTGATTTGAAGGGAGAGCAGAGAGGGATAAGGGAAATGAGAAAGCATATCGCGTGGTATATCAAAGGTATGCCGAACTCAGCCCGAATAAAAGAACAAATATTTAAATCGATGTCTTACACGGAAGTTATCGATATTCTCAGTTCATTCCTTCAATGTAATAATGTCGCAAAGTACAGCATATAAAAATAGTATGTTTACATTTTTTTCAGTTAAATTGACTTTGCTGTTGATTTTAAAATACACGGATGATAATATTAACGTATAGGTCATCCTAATAATGCTTAAGGAGTAGATAAAATGGTGACAATACCTTTCTTGAAAACCAACCTTATAAGTATTGATATCGGCTTTAGAAATATTAAAATTGTGGAAGTGGAAGTCGGGAGAAATAACGAGATCTTTATTAAGAATTTCGGCATAGTGGCGACACCGAAAGGGTGTATAAAAAACGGTGCCATTAAAGATGTAAAGAAAGTGACCAATGAGATCAGGAAGGTAATGGGTGAGTTAAATACCCGGACTAAGAATGCCAAGATTGTTATGTCAGGTACCAATATAATTTCCCGTATATTTGTAATTGACAAGATTCCCGGCGAAGATTTGAACCATATTGTCAGAACGACTATTTCACAGAGTATGCCGATAGATCTTGATGCACATCAAATAGATTTTAAAATTCTGAAGGAATTTAGGGAGGACGGGATTAATAAAGTAAAGGTTTTTGTTACCGCAGTATTAAAGAGCATTATTCAAAGCTACATAGATATATTGGTTGATTTGGGTTTAAAACCTCTGTCGGTAGACATTCCGGCAAACAGTACAGCTAAGTTTTTCAACAGAGAAATATTGGTTTCTGAAAGTGAGACGTGGTTTAAGAAAAAAAGATATAGCAAACTAAGCCAAAATACCTTTGCTGTTATTGATTTCGGTTCAGAAACCACAATAGTAAATATTTTGAGAGATAAGGTTCTGGAGTTCAACAAGGTAATTTTAAGAGGAAGCAGCAATTTGGACGAGGCTATTGCGGCCAATTTGCAAATAGAGGTTGATGAAGCTGAAAGACTAAAAAAGATACAGGGATTTGTTCTTCCGGATATAAATGTTGGAGATAGGCAGGAAATAGTATATAAAAGTATCAAGGCTGTCATTGACGATATTGTAAGGCAGATATTCCAATGCTTTGAATTCTATGAAAAAAGGTGTTACGGAGAAAAAGTCGGCAAAATTTATGTGATAGGTGGAGGCTCATTGCTTAAAGGACTTCGTGAATATCTTGAAGAGATATTTCAGGTTCCGGTATACCCTGTGGGTCTCCTTAGCATAGATGGAATTCAGTTAAATAAAGGGCTTGACGGAGATAGATTGAATTTTCTGATAAATTCCGTAGGTATTTCCCTGGGTAATTGATATAAAATTTTTATAAAATGTATTTGTGACGGCATTGGAAATGCCGTTTTTTGGTATAATGGGATTTTATCCACTGCTACTTAAGCTGCAGATTGTGGCTATACTTTTTTAGTAAGTAGAGCCTTATAATAAATATAGAGAAGGAGAAGTCAGAATATGCATGATATTTTGAGGGAGAATAAAGACAACCTTATGGGCAAACCCCCAAGATTGTCCCAGGTGGAAATGACGGAGTTGGTACTTCCGAATGATACCAATCTTTTGGGAAATCTTCTTGGAGGAACGCTTATGCACTGGATAGATATTGCAGGAGCTATGGCGGCTTCAAGACATTCAAACAGGGTTGTGGCAACCGTAGCATTGGACAGCCTGGATTTTAGACATCCTGCCCGGATGGGGGAATTGGTAATGCTTAAGGCGAAGCTTACATGGGTTGGAAGAACCTCCATGGAGGTATGTGTGAAAGTATATGCGGAAAATTTAAAAAGTGGGGCTGTTATTAAAACAAACCAGGCATTTATAACTTTTGTTGCTTTGGACAACGAAGGAAATCCGACCCCGGTTCCGCCGCTTATTCTTGAGACTGATGAGGAAAGGCAAATGTTTAAAGAGGCCGAGAAAAGGAGAGCGGAACGTCTAAAACGCAGAGGAGGTAATTAACGGTAAAGAAAATATTCCGGAAACTAAAGTTTCGCAAGTCAAGAGCCTGTAAATACTCCGTGGGGTCGAGCAAAACTCGCTTCGCTCAGACAATGCTCTCCCAATCCACGTCGTATAAACAGGCTCTAAGACTAGCTACACAATGTTTCTTCCATATTTTCTTTACCGTTAATTGAGATTTTGGAGGTGGGTAAAGAAAATATTCCGGAAACTAAAGTTTCTTAACCAATATTTTCTTTACCGTTAATTTATAACTCTTCTTGCGCCGATATAATGCTGTACATAATAGCTCGTGTTCAGGTTGGATATTACCACCTTGCCTGCACCGGAGCTAGTGTGTATAAACTTATTGTTTCCAACATAGATTCCTACATGTGAAGGACCTGCTTTATATGTTGAAAAGAATACCAGATTCCCCGGCTTCAAATTTGATTTGGATACCGAGATACCTTCTTTATACTGTGCACTGGCTGTCCTTTGGATTATTATTCCGTTCTTAAGCATTACATAGTGAGTAAAGCCCGAACAGTCGAATCCTGAGGGCGATGTACCTCCCCACACATAGGGAACACCCTGGTAACTCTTTGCTTTCTGTAATACTTTATCGACCTTTATTTCTTTGGCGGTCTGATGGCCTACAATTCCATCAACAGCAAGGTAGTTATCCCTTTGATAATTAATTACCGCTTGGTAAGTGATGCTTCCAAAGTAACCTGTTGGAGATTGTTTGAAATATCCTAAATCCTGCAGGTCTTTTTGAAGCTCTGTTACGCTGCTGCTTCTCATACCGCGGTACAATAATTTATTGTCCGAATAATAATCCGCAAATGCCGGAGTAACAAATAAGCAGATGGACAAAACAGCTGTAAGCAGCATTGCAGTTATTTTCTTTTTCATAATAAACCCCCTCTCTAAAGCCTGGTTTAATCCATGAATCAGGCTTGGATTTTTCTGTTGACCGTCACAGTGACTCATTATACGGGAGGGTAAAGGTAATAATCAACCTGTAATATATGGGATGGAAATGGAGTAAAAAAATTTATAGAAGAACTGGGGCAAGATTGTGAGATTAAATTAAAGCAAAACAATAGCAAAAGTATTGTGTTCATTAAATTAAAGGGATTGGTCATAAGTTGTTCGAACAGCAAATATTAATAATTAGGACAATTTTAATTTAAGGACTAATATGGCGAAAAAATCCTTTGTCGGCAGTGCAATTATTTTAATGATAGCAAGCTTTATAGTAAGAATTCTTGGATTTGTATACAGAATATACCTGTCAAATCTTATCGGCTTAGAGGGAATGGGGCTTTTTCAGCTCATTTCTCCCGTTTATTCCTTGATTATACTTACTCTCACTTCAGGGATATCCATTGCGGTATCTAAGATGGTGGCAGAGGAGATGGCGAAAAATCACCAGGTTAACCTGCGCCGGATAACAACATGTGCCTTGGGCATTGTTGTATCCATAGGTATGCTGGTATCTCTGCTGATGTTTATATTTATTGACCCAATTGTAAATATTATTTTGAAGGATTCAAGAACCTACTATTCAATGCTTCTTTTAATACCATGCATACCGGTTATTTCGGCAGCATCGGCAATAAAGGGGTACTTTTACGGCATACAGGATGTGATACCGACGGCTTGCTCCCAGATTGTGGAGCAGATAGTAAGAACGGGTCTTGTGATGGCTATGGCAGGTTTTTTCGTAAATATCGGGCTGGAATATGCCTGTGCCATTGCGACTGTTGGTATGGCTATAGGAGAAATATCCAACCTGTTGGTTTTGGTTGTTGTATACAGATTCAGAAAGTCCAAGTCTTCTAAGAGTGTCTCAAAAAGAGGTTTTATGAGAAAGAGAATAATGATAAAGGAAATTTTAAAGATTTCCGTTCCAGTGTCCTTCAACAGGTTTATTACATCAATAATGGCTACTGTTGAGTACATTCTTATTCCCAGGATGCTTCTTTTGACAGGAATGAACTATCAAAGCAGCATACAGGAGTATGGGAAGCTGACAGGGATGGCTATGCCGTTAATATTCTTTCCGACGCTTGTGACTTCTGCCCTGGCAACAACTCTTGTTCCGGCAATTTCCGAAGCTATATCCGTTAAGAGCTACAAAACCGTCAACTACAGAATATCCAAGTCGGTGCAGTTGACATTCATGATGGGGTTTGTATTCTCGGTATTATTTATGAATTATTCAACAGAGATAGGAGAACTGGTTTACCGGAGGGAGAATATAGGACATATATTGTATCTTTTGTCTTTTACAAGTATATTTATTTATCTGCAGCAGACCCTTCTGGGTGTATTGAACGGGCTGGGAAAACAGGGGATTTCTTTGAGAAATTCCATTGTCGGATATGTAATAAGGATTTCTTTTGTAATTTACTGTATTCCTGTATACGGTATTAGCGGCTATATTGCAGGCATGATTATAAGCTCAATATTCGTTTGCTGTCTCAGTATTGCCACCGTAGTCAAAACAACGGGTATGGCACTTGATTTCAGAAACTGGATTTTAAAACCCGGACTGGTGGGTGTGATAATGTTCTTTATCGGAAAATACATTGAAAGCTTTTTTACAATTTTTAATTTGGAACATACATGGACCATTGTTCTAACTATATTCGGAAATATTATTATAGCCTTTTCATTGATGTTTGTTTTTGGAGCCCTTGACAAGGAGGAACTTATAAAACTTATCGGCTTAAAGAGAACATAAAATTTTAATGTGCATATTATTTAATGTACCTATATTTCTTTTTAAATATAAATTTTTGAAATTTATATAAATTTATTTTTATTTTTTGCCGATAAAGAGTTGGTATCATTTGATGCATGATTCAATATTAAATTTATATTAACAATATGTGAAATTTTTGTTAAATTATTGAGAGATCGGCATCATTAATGTATAATAATACTAAAATATATTGGTTTTTTTCTTTTTTTATGGGAGTAGCTGTTAAGGAGGTGTTGCAGGATGAGTGATTACGCAAGACAGCTGGAAAATAAAATAAAAGAAAAAAATAGGCTTATTCATTATTATAGCCAAAAACAAGATATAGATGAGTCAAAGGTAAAGCATGTTGAAGCAGAGCTTGACAGTCTTCTGTATAAGTATTACAAGGCAACACTAAAGGAAAAAACGGACTAAGGAGACCTTATAGCCATAAATAAACTAAAGACCGGTAAGTTGGTAGTTTATATACCCTTGCCGGTAACTTACATAGGGTCGTTTTTTCCCTTGCTTCTTTAAAACAGGTTGAATAAATAGTTCCTATCGCTTGTCCCTTCCTTCATAGCGAATATTTTCCGCCATATGTTCCTTCACTCCGTATACCTGTCTAAATAAGGTACTGGAAAAGAAAGAAATCAAATGATATAATATGAGACTGAATCCTGAAAAATTTGAAACAATAATTTAAAATGTTTTTTTAACGGATTGATGTAAAATAATATTAAAGCAGCAAAAGCTTTAGTTTATTAGGTGTTATTATATTTAGGAGTGATTTTTTTGAGCCGGTCCATGGTAGGAACAAAAAAAGCAACGGTTTTTGACAAAGTTAAAGGATTTGTCTGTCTTGTCAGACCGAAGCAATGGATTAAAAATCTTTTTGTATTTTCTGCCCTTATATTTGCAAAACTCGTGTTTGAACCAGCTTATTTAAAGACGGTGTTTTTGGCGTTTTTATGCTTTTGCATGATTTCTTCCTGCGTTTATATTCTCAATGACATTATTGATGCAGATAATGACAGACTCCACCCCAAAAAGAGGACAAGACCTATAGCGTCCGGGCTGATAAGCAAGGGTGAGGCATTGGTATTTCTTGCGGTATTATTGCCGGTGGCAATTATATCGGGATTTTTATTGCATATGTATTTTGGATTAATATTGCTTGTGTACTTTATAAATAATATATTATATTCAATTGCGGTAAAACACATGGTAATACTTGATGTTATGTCAATAGCCGTCGGTTTTTTGCTTAGAGTGATCGGGGGTGGTGTGGTTATTGAAGTATATATTTCCCAATGGATACTTTTGTGTACTTTGCTTCTTTCATTGTTTCTGGGCTTCAGTAAAAGAAGAAATGAGCTGGTTGTACTGGAGAACGGTGCCGACTCTCACAGAAAGATACTGAAGGAGTATTCTTTAGAGTTTATTGACAATATGCTTTCGATTGTTACCGCATCTACGGTTATGGCATATTCTCTTTATACTTTCTCCAGCAAAAACAACTACTTCATGATGCTGACCATACCCTTCGTTTTGTATGGCATTTTCAGGTATCAGTATATTATATATATGAAAAAAGAGGGCGGAAGTCCGGAAGAAACCGTGCTGTCCGATATACCCTTAATGTTGTGCATATTTCTTTGGGTGGCAATAAGCGTAATAATTTTGTATTTGGGATAAAGATTTTTTTAAGTCTATTGCTTTAAAATTTATAGGAGGGGTTTATGCGCAAGTTGAGCTATTATATTTGTCTTGCTTTATATTATTTTTTTGCAAGACATTTGCCTGCTTCTGATGCACCATATAGCCTCGGTTCAAAACAAATCAGAAGGTTTCTGTGTAAAAGAATTTTTAAATACGCAGGGAAGAATATCAACATTGAACATGGTGCTTTTTTTGCATCCGGAAGGGAAATAGAAATCGGAGACAACTCGGGGTTGGGGTTAAATTGCAGAGTAACCGGGCCTTTGAAGATCGGAAAGGATGTTATGATAGGGCCTGATGTTATGATATTTACACAGAATCACAGGAATGACAGGCTGGATATTCCGATGAGGCTTCAGACGGATCCCAAAAGACCTGTTGTGATCGAGGATGATGTGTGGATTGCGGCGAGGGCAATTATTCTGCCCGGAGTAACGATACATAAGGGAGCTATTGTGGGAGCGGGGGCAGTTGTTACCAAAGATGTGCCCGAATATGCCGTTGTGGGAGGAAATCCTGCAAGAATTATAAAATTCAGAGACGGAAGAAAGGTTTAGTTTGAAAATTTATTTGGAAAATAATGCGAAAATCAGGCCGGAAATATGATAGAATTAGGTCTGGGACAATAAGCAATAAAAAAGCATTGAATTTATACAGCGTTATGTGGTTTGAGACGGTGAAAGGAATGTATATAAAATGATTAGGGTACTATATTTATTGAACCATGCAGGAAAAGCGGGGACTGAAAGATATGTTCAGACCCTGATAGAGAAGCTTAACAATAAGCGTATAAAGGCTTATTTTGCCTATAATGAGGACGGGCTTTTGGTAGAGAGGCTAAGATCCATTGGAGTTGAAACTTATAGGATCCCGATGAAGAATCCTTTTGATATTAAAGCTGTGATTGAGCTCAACAAGCTTTGCAGAAAGTTGGACATACAACTGATTCATACCCAGTTCTTGAGGGAGAATTATATTTCCATGCTGTCCCGTATTATCAATCCCAAGGTCAGGGTAGTTTATACCAATCACTTCATTCTTGCAAACAATGCGGTGACAAGACTGACCAATAGACTTATAACGCCTCTTGAATCCGGAATTATAGCTGTGTGCAATCCGGGGAAGGATATGATGGTTTCCAACGGAATAAACCCTAAAAAGATCCGGGTAATATTTAACGGTGTGGATGTAGATTATTGGGGCGAGCCTGTAAAGTCAACCTTAAGGGAGGAGCTGGGAATAGACAGGGACAGCTTTGTATTGCTATGCGCTTCAAGATTCGCCCATGACAAGGGGCACAGGTTTTTGATAAACGCTCTGCATGAGTTGAAAAGCATGGTGGGACCGCGGTTTAAGTGCGTTCTTTCCGGGGACGGACCCTTACTGGAGGAGTCCAAAAAGCAGGTGGAGGATCTGGGACTTTCAGAGGACGTTATTTTTACAGGATTTCGCAAGGATATGAAAAACCTTATTTACGGATGCGACCTGTATATAAACGCTTCGGAGCATGAGGCCTTAAGTTTTCTCATAATTGAGGTTTTGGCCTGTGGAATTCCGGTAATTGCCACCGATATGGGCGGAAACAGCGATATTATAAATGAAGAAACCAAATGCGGTATTTTGGTAAAGTACAATGATCCTCAAGGATTGGCCCAGGCTATAGCAAAGGTTATGGACGATAAAGAGCTTCGTTTAACCCTGGGAAAAAATGCACAAAAAGCTGTGAGAGAAAAATTTAATCTTGATAAAGTGGTACAGGAAACATATAATTTATACGAGGAAAGCCTTGGGAAATAACTTTATGCTCGAGGCTTTGCTTGTGAAATATAATTCAATTATGATAATGAAGACAAATTATTGGTATGATGCGGTTTTATTTGTAAGCAAATGTATTAATTTTAACAGGGAGTGAAGGAAATATGATTATTGACAGTAAAGGAAAATTGTTTGGAAAGGTAAGTATAATTGATATTTTGATTTTGGTGGTGTTGATTGCCGGAATTGCCGGGGCGGCAAAGCTTTTTAAGTCAAAATCCGCTCTGCCGATCATGGATAAGACCGAAACCTATACAGTGGGATTGTATTGGGAAGAGTCTCCCGAATTTGCGGTAAGTGCCGTAAAAGCCGGGGATATTGCAAGAGACCTTGAAAGGGGCGGCGTTTTAGGAAAGGTTATAGATATTCAGATTGACAAGGCAATTACTTTTGTTGAGACCGATGACGGTCAGGTTGTAGTTGGTTCCAAGCCCGGTTATGTATCCTACCACATTACTCTTGAGGGCACCGGTACATCGGACGGATTTGGAGGAGTTATTTTTAACGGAGCGGATTATCAAATTGGAAGGCAATTGATTGTAAAAGTAGGGGGTGCCATTTTCCAAGGAAGAATTGACAGATTGGAGAAAAAGGGGTAATGCGCTTTGTTAAATAATAGTTTACTGTTAAAGCCTGTTATTTTTATTATAAATTTAATAAACACTTCCTATGAGAATAGTGTTTTAAAAAGATTTATTGAATTTATTTTCGGAATTTTCAGAAAGCTTAATACTTTTTATGAAAACAGCTTTGCTTCGTATTTGGCAAGGTCTGTAACGAATCTTTTGAAAAATAGCGCTATAATCGGCTTTTTTATAGGTAAGGGAAGGTTTTCCCGATGGTGGGAGGAGAGCCCTTTTTACAGGATTATTAACGGTATTTTTGATATACCTTCAAAGCTTTTGAAGAATTTTTTCCAAAAACATGAGGAGTTTTTTGGGGAAAGCCTCACAATAAGGCTTATAAGAGCATTATTGTCAAGGCTTGAGTTTATTGTCGGGCTGTTTCTCATAATTATACTTGCGGTACCTCATGAAAGATGGAACAATGTCTATAATGTCGGCATAGCTTTAGTAATCTGCATTTTTGTATTTATAAACACCGTAATTCAGAGACATTGGGTGTTTAACTTTAAGGCATTGGATTTTACTATTATACTGTTTATGCTGGCGGTTACATTGGCCTTTGTTACTTCTTTGGACCCTTCCACCGGTCTTAAATACTGGTTGTTTTATTTAGCCGGTTTTTTAATGGTGTTGGGGATAGTCAGTACCGTTAAGAATGAGATTTCTCTTCAAACAATTGTGGAAATGTTTCTATGGGGTATAACAATCATCGGAGCCTATGGGGTTTGGCAGGCGGTTACGGGAGCGGTGAGCTTTGACCCTTCTCTGACGGATCCGAATTTGAATTTTAATATGCCCGGAAGGGTATATGCAACAATAGCAAATCCTAATAACTATGGAGAAATACTTATCATGGCATTACCCTTTTATTTGAGTGTAATCCTAAACTCAAAAACCTTTCTGAAAAAGGTAGTTTATATGATTATGGCTGTTTTTCCGTTGATTGCACTGTTTAATACCGGATCAAGGTCGTCATGGATAGGGTTCGCGGTTTCTGCTATTGTGATAACGTTTTTGCTGAACAAGAGGTTGCTGCCGTTCGTATTTTTAGGCGGATTACTTCTTATTCCTTTCTTGCCTCCGCATGTTTATAACAGAATTGTAACTATTTTTAAGGCTGCACAGAATGCTTCGCAGGATTCTTCGGCGAAGACAAGGGTTAATATATTAAAAACCGTCTGGCCGATGTTTAGAACCTATATGTTTACAGGAGTGGGTTTAGGTACAGATATTTTCAGGGAGATAGTTAAAAACTATCATCAGTATACCAAAGCCGTTCCGCCCCATACTCATATTCTTTACCTGCAGATTTGGATAGAGGCGGGCATTACTGGATTTATAACCTTTGTATGGTTTATATACAGGACCATAAAGAACTCGGTCATCGGTATATACAACACAACCGGCCCCTTAAAAAGTATAATAGCAGCTGGAGTTGCTTCCATTGCCGGAATTTTGACCACTTCTTTGGTGGAATATAGCTGGTATTATCCGAGGGTTATGGTTATATTCTGGACGGTTCTGGGAATATTAGCTGCTGCGGTAGCACTGACGGAAGCGAAAAATAGAAAATTATCCGAAAACCAGTAACAAAATCATGCAATTTTTTCGATAAAAGTATAAGGGGGTAGAAGCAAATTGCATGAGGGGTTGGTTGTATGTTTAAGTTATTTAAACCAAAGAACCCGGATAATAAGTTTGATTGGAGAGTACTAAAGAAGAATGATATTTCAATACTGATATTGGATGAGCGGTGGAATGCCCTCTTCAAAAATGTTGAAAAAACTGAGGATATCAAGGAGCAGGAGGTAAAAGTCAAGGAACTCTTAAAAGAAGAGTCGCGTCTTTTGGCTGAGTCCAAGGAGTTGGCAGATAAGAAGAAAAAGAATCTTGACAAAATTATACAGCTTACTCCTCAGGTATATGAGGAAAATAACGAAAATTCAAAAGAAGAGATGAAAAAATGTGAATTGGAAGTAAAGCAAATAAATGAACGTATGAAAACCATCGAAGATGAGCTTGAGGATATGCCCAAAAGAATACGGGATGCGAACATAAAGCTTTTGGAATGTACTGTGAATTCGGTGTATTTTCGCATGAGGAAAAATCAAAAAAGAATAAAAGAGCTGGAAGAACTTATTGAGGTAACAAAAGAAAAGCTCAGAGAATATATTGATGAGAAGGAAAGGTTGTCGGAGGACGACACCGATGTTTATTCATATTTTCACGATCTTCTTGGAGGAGAAGAATTGGAAAAACTGGATAAGGAATACTTCAAGGAGGCATAGTTTATAATTTTATATTGCTATGCTTTTGTGCTTCGAGAAAGGAAGGATACTTAAATGAAGGTTGTTACACCCGGGCAAATGAGGGAATTTGATTTATATGCCATAAAAACCGTTGGAATTCCCGGAGTGGTATTGATGGAAAACGCTGCTATCAAAGTGGCGGACGAAATCGTAAAGGACTACGGCTGCGTAAAGGACATGAAAATATGTGTGTTTGCAGGGAAGGGCAATAACGGTGGAGATGCTTTTGCGGTGGCAAGGCATCTTTATAATAATGGGGCAAAAGTACTTGTTTTTGTACTTGCCGATAAAAAAGACATATCCGGAGATGCCCGAATAAACCTTGAGATATTGGAGAATATGGGAGTTTCTACGGAGGAGGTTTTGGATGAAGACAGGCTTTCGGAAATCGATGAAAGCCTTGAAAAAACAGAACTTGTTGTAGACGGTATATTCGGAACTGGCTTAAAAGGCAGGGTTGAAGGATATATAGCAGAAGTTATAAAGGTTATTAATGAAAAGAGAGTACCTGTTATTGCCATAGATATACCTTCCGGGGTTAACGGAGAGACCGGGGAAGTATGTGGGGTATGCATCCGAGCGTATAAGACCGTAACCTTCGGTTACCCGAAGCTGGGGCATTTTCTACATCCGGGCTGCGAGTTTGCCGGTAAATTGTCTGTTGCGGATATAAGTATACCCGCTGATGTATTGGAAAAGTTTGATATAAAAAGTGAAGTTATAGATAGAGACATGGTTTCGAAAAGACTGCCGAAAAGAAGTCAAAACAGCAACAAAGGAGATTACGGCAGGGTCCTTGCTATAACCGGATCTCCGGGGATGACGGGGGCAGGATGCCTTGCGGGAGCAGCAGCTCTGAGAACCGGAACGGGTCTTTTGTATCTTGGAGTTCCCAATTCTCTGTCGGGTATATATGACCGTAACCTTATAGAAGGAGTGACCATTCCTCTTGAAGACGGAAACTTGGGATATCTTACTAAAGAATGCGTTCCGAAGCTTATGCAAACAATGGAGAAGATGGATGCGGTGGTTGTAGGACCGGGATTATCTACAGAGGAAGGCGCGAAAGATGTTGTCTTCAGTGTTGTCGAGAACTGCCCGGTACCGTTGGTAATTGATGCCGACGGCTTAAATGCAGTGGCTTCCGACATATCCATATTAAGAAGAAGCAGGACGCAAATAATTGTAACTCCTCATCCCGGTGAGATGGCAAGACTTTTAGGAACTACCGTTTCGAAGGTTCAGAGTAACAGGATTGAGACCGCGCGCGATTTTTCGGAAAAATGGGGGGCTATAACCGTTCTTAAGGGCTCAAGAACCATTGTGGCTGTCCCTGATGGAAGGGTGTTTATTAATGCCACAGGAAATTCCGGAATGGCGACCGCAGGAAGCGGTGATGTACTGGCAGGTATAATTGCCGGACTCATAGGACAGGGACTTACCCCTGCCGACGCAGCAATTGCAGCTGTGTATATTCACGGTCTTTGCGGTGACCGCGTTGCAGAGGTAAAAGGGGAGCATGGCATGATAGCCGGTGATTTGGTAGGGGAGCTTCCCTATGTTATAAAAGAATTGCTTAGTTAAGGTGCACGGAATTTCTGTAAAGAAACATATTCCAGAAACTTAAGTTTCGCAGTCTAGAGCCTGTAAATACTCCGCGGGGTCGAGCAAAACTCGCTTCGCTCAGACAATGCTCTCCCTTTCCGCGTCATATTAACAGGCTCTACAACTTGCTACACAATGTTTCTTTCATATGTTTCTTTGCAGAAATAAATGCGGATTTTAAAATTGGTGATTTTATACTTGTAAAAGAGGTAATGGACATGGAATACAAGCTTAACAGAGCATGGGCGGAGGTTAACCTGGATAATATAGCCCATAATGTAAGGGAAATAAGAAGAATTACCGATAAAAAGACAGAAATAATGGGAGTGGTAAAGGCTGATGCTTATGGACACGGCGTTATGGAGGTCGCAAAGACATTGTTGGAAAACGGAGTGAGCCGACTGGCGGTTTCCATGCTGGACGAAGCTATTCAGCTCAGGCAAAACGGAATTGATGTGCCAATACTTATATTGAGTTATACCGATCCGATACGGGCAGAGGAAATTGTTTTAAATGATGTCACACAAACGGTTTTCAGCCATGATTTGGCAGAAGCGCTGTCTAGGGCAGCTGTAAAGCATAACCGTAATGTAAAAATTCACATTAAGATTGACACGGGAATGACAAGAGTTGGGTTTATGCCGGGATACAGTGCAGTTAAGAATGTGGTTCAGATAAGCAAGCTCCCTGGTATTATTGTAGAAGGTCTTTTTACACATTTCGCCTCAGCGGATGAGACCGACAGAAGCTATACTTATATGCAGTTTGAAAGGTTTATGAGCATAGTAAATGAGTTGAACAGGATAGGAGTTTATATTCCTGTTAAACATGTGTGCAACAGTGCCGGAATAATTGAGTTTCCTGAAATGCATCTTAATATGGTAAGGCCGGGGATAGCATTGTACGGACTTTATCCATCCCATGAAGTGGACAAAGCAAAGCTGGATTTGAGACCTGCAATGACATTAAAGGCTAATGTCATTCTGGTTAAGGACGTGGAGCCGAATACATGCATAAGTTACGGACGGATATTCAAAACTTCCCGGAACAGCAAGATTGCAACACTTCCGATAGGATATGCGGACGGATATACAAGGCTGTTGAGCGGCAAAGGGAAGGTGCTCATTAACGGCGAATTTGCACCGATTGTAGGGAGAATATGCATGGACCAATGCATGGTGGATATAACTGACCTTAAAAAGAAGGTAGATGTCGGTGATGAAGTGGTATTGTTTGGAAGACAGAAGGATAAGGAAATAAAGGTTGAAGACCTGGCAGAAAGTATCGGTACAATAAACTATGAGTTTGTATGCATTATCGGTAAAAGAATTCCTAGGGTTTATTTGAAAGAAGGAAAAGTATATAACGTGTTGAATTATTTAATATAATAATCAAAAATCGATGCATAAGTTTTGGCAAACAATAAAAAACTATACTAGAAATGAGAAAGTTTTAATATTTTATTGTGTATAGGTAAGATTTACATGTGTTACATAGGGAGGAGTAATTTAAATTTAATTTGACCCATGCATATGTTGGACCTTATAATTATATATATAAGTATAGAATTGTAATCTTTGCGGATGTCGATTTAGCCTTTGTTAATTCTTTATGTCTTAACCCAAAAAAAGAAGTGGGGGTTTTACTTTGGCACAATTAAAAAAAATATTAATAAGTCTTCCCGATAATTTGTTAAAAGAGGTTGATTCCATAGTTGAAATGGAGAAAATTAATAGAAGTGAGTTTGTAAGGGAAGCAATGAAGCTTTATATACGAGAGAAAAGAAGAATTGAAATGAGGGATAAATTGAAGAAAGGTTACCAGCAAATGGCTGAAATCAATGCAAAACTCGCAGAAATATGTTTTGAAGCAGACAATGATCAACAGCAAAAATATGAGGAAGGACTTAGGGAGTTGGAAAATAGTGGTAATTAAGCGCGGAGATATATTTTATGCCGATTTAAGTCCGGTTATCGGTTCTGAACAGGGAGGAATCAGACCTGTATTGATTGTCCAAAATGATATTGGAAACAAATACAGTCCGACGGTTATAGCGTCAGCTATAACTTCGCAAATAAACAAAGCAAAACTGCCTACACATATTGAACTTAGTGCAAAGGATTACGGGCTTCCGAAGGATTCGGTGGTGCTTCTGGAGCAAATACGCACCATAGACAAAAAAAGGTTGAGAGAAAAAATAGGACATTTGGATGATGAACTGATGGAAAAGGTTAATGAAGCTTTGACGATAAGCTTCGGTTTGATAGATATGTAATTTGTGGAGGGATACAAAAGATGAAGGGGTCAAAATTATATAAAAAATCAGGAATACTAACTTTGGCTATTGTTTTAGGTATTGCTGTTGTACATATTGTTCAGATTGTTAATGCTGCTTCCACGGCAGAGCCGGGATCCGAGGACGATCCTGTGGTTTCCCAAAGCTATGTGGATGAGCAGATAAACAGTCTTAAATCCAGCCTTGATGAGATGACAAAGAAATATGAGGAAGCTCAGGAAAGGCTCAAAGAGATTGAAAGCTACGGGAAGTTTGTGCCTTTGGAATTGAACAAAGGCCAGGTTCTTATTGCCGGTGAAAGTGCGGAGATTATTTTAAGGGGCGGTAAAGCTCTGGCAATAGGTGGAGAGGGTGGCGGCCTTTCTGATATCACGTCCGGCTCAGGTGCAGATGTCAATACGGACCAGGAGGTTCCTTTAAACCATCTGCTATTGATATCAAGAAATGACGGCAGAGGTATTAAAGTTGTAAGTGAGAAAGCCTGGGTGTTGGTAAAAGGACCCTATACTATCAACTAACGGCATTTCTTTTCTTATTTATATTTTTTTCAAGAAGGAAATTACACTTTTATAGAGAATTATATATTAAGGATAGAAATTATCCTTATCTTTATATGCAATCTTTATAGTTTTAACATTTCAATAGCTGTATGTTTAAATGCTGTCAATGCTTTTGGCTTTGTTATATTGGTTTGGAAATTTACCTGCATCAAAGTTGCTAAAAGTACTTTTGTATGTACCGGAAATTTATGTTAATTTATATTCCGGGATTGTATGCAGTAAGTGTCAAGCATTTGGGTTTTGTTACAGGTTTAATATCTGCTGAGATATAAATTTGCAACTTTACCTATGGCAGGTTTTGTAATTTGAATAATTCAGTTCCATATAATATTTAAATTGCAAGTCTTTATTATATCACCTTCAGTTGTATTCAGCATTGATTGTTTGCAATGTAACCGGTCTTATGATGGGAATTTGAAGAGGTGAAGGTATGAAGTCGGTTTTCGGTAACAGACTCAGGAAACTTGGCAGTAAATTCCTAGCAATGATTGATTCTATGAAAAACAAAGCCTCAGTTCTTACAAGAAAAAAGAAGAAGGACTGTGCAAAAGGCGGTAATAAGCTTAACAGTTCCAAAGGTATGAAGAATGTTAGAAACTCTACCTTAGGTAAAATTGTGAGCTTTTTTAGGCTTGGAGACATAAAAATCGGAGTAAAAATAACCGTTTCTTTTGCTCTTATAATTCTTGTCACACTGACCACGGCCTTTTATACTTCAATGAGCAGTGTAAAAAAGAGCATGGAAGAAGAGGCGATATTCAGTACACAGACAATTGTTGAGCAGTCTGCCAAAAGTATAAAAGTATTGCTAGAAGATGTGGACGCACTGGCCATGCTTATTTCTTGGGATGAAGAAATCGCCAATCAAATTAAGTTAATGAATGAAACGGATGATCCAGCTGCATTGGCGAGAGCATCAAGTTTTATTTTCCCCCGGCTGAGAGCATTAAAAGGTACAAAGTCCGATAAGATTATGTATATAATAGCCTCCAGCCTTAAGGGCGATTTTACCGTGCAGGGAGAAGGAAATATAGGTGATGTGGGGAAGGATAACTACTTTGATACCATTGCATATAAAGAATTTAAAAGAGAATTTGAAAGAACAGGACAGTATTCCTACTGGGTTGATATGCATTTTAGCGATCACGTCGGTCAGCTAATTTATAATTCTCCACATAACTTCTGTTTATTTAAAGCGATTCATACAGCTACAAGCCTTAAACCTGTCGGCTACTTACAGGTTAATGTAAATGAAGCCACCATTGGAAATGTGCTTAAAGAAATGAAGCTGCCCTATAATGGGGATGTTTATCTGGTAGGAGCCAACTGGAACATGATATACAACCGCCAAAATCCAGATGATAATGCATTTCGGGTAAATGAGATAAACAAGATTAATGAACAGGGGCAGACAAAAGCGGAGGTTTTGGGAAGATACGAATTTGCTAAAATGGATAGAAATCTTCAGGAAGTATTATATAGAATGACTGATGACAATATAGGAGATGAAGGTTTTAAGCAAAGGGACAGATTTATAACCGATTCGATCATGGAAAGAATATATGAAGACATAAACTCACAGGAGAAAATGAGTGAAGATATAAAGGGAGTGCCTTTTAAGGAGATTATAAACGGCGAGGAAATGCTTGTGACCTATTATACTATAAGGTCTATAAAGGGAACAGCTCTGAACTGGACAATGATCTCTTTAACTCCCATAAGCGAGATTTCAGCCCAGGTTAATAATGCCGTTACATGGATAATTCTGATTGGTATTATATGCTTTATTTTTGCAGCACTTATAGCTATTTTAATCACTTATGACATATCATCAGGAGTAAAAGTATTGTCCAAATTCATGGGAACCATTAAAAAGGGTAACCTGGACATCGAGTACAATTTGAAACGTAAGGACGAAATAGGTTCTCTTGGAGATAACTTCAGAGACATGGTAAGTAACCTGAGAAACCTTATCGGTAGTATCAAGGGAGCTTCGAATGTAGCCATTGAATCATCTCACACGGTTTCGAGTACTTCAGAACAGAGCTATGCCTCCATACAGGAGTTCCTCACCCTTTTGACCGAAGTAAATAAGGAAATTGAAACACAAAAGCTTGAAATTGACAATAATGAGAAAATTGCTCAAAGTCTTTCCGATAAGATTCAGGTTATAACGAAAGATTTCGGTAATGTCAATGAAATAATATTCGGGGCCAAGGAATTGGGTGAAAAAGGTAAAGATACGGTAAACAGCCTCCAGCAGAATGCACAGCAGGTTAAGGTTACTATTAATGAGTTTTCCGAGTTGATAAATGTATTGAGAACCGAGTCGGGTGAGATATCCAAGATAACGGAAACAATTAAGGATATCGCGAAGCAGACAAATCTCCTTGCATTGAATGCTACTATAGAAGCAGCCAGAGCAGGAGAGGCAGGAAGTGGCTTTGCCGTTGTTGCCCATTCGATTAAAAAACTGGCCGATCAATCCCGAGAGTCCGCTTCCTTTATTGAACGAAAACTAAAGTTTATTTCCAACACAATTGAGGAAACCGGAGAAGTTGTAAAAGCATCCGATAATGTTATATCCGAGCATGACTTGGCTGTTAACGATACAATAGAGAAATTTGACAGTATTGTTGATTTTATGGACAATGTCTATAACCAAGTGAGAAGTATAAACAATTCAATAATGTCTATTGACGAAGCCAGAGTTGATATTATGGAATCTTTAAAGAATATGAATGATAGCTCAAGGAAGAATGTAGGAAGCATTAACGAGATAACGGTAGGATTTAATGAACTGGTTGATTTGATTAAGCATCTGGTTTCACTGTCTGAGGATTTGAGTAAGCTTTCTAAGAATCTTGAAAGCTCGATTGATATGTTTAAGGTATAGGTGAAGAAAAGTATTTCAGAAACTAAAGCTTCGCAAGACTAGAGCCTGTAAATACACCGCGGGGTCGAGCAAAACTCACTTCGCGAGAATGGATGCTCTCCCGAACCGCGTCGTATAAACAGGCTCTACGTCTTGCTCCACAATGTTTCTTCCATACTTTTCTTCACCTTATTTAATAGGATGTAAGTATTTCAGAAACTAAAGCTTCGCAAGACTAGAGCCTGTAAATACTCCTCTTTACTTTTTAGGCTTTTTTGAGTCCTATTCTTACGGCCGTAACCAGAAGTATAAAGCGCGGCAAATCCATCATTCTGATAAAACGCCAGGGCTCTTTGTAAAGTCTGTACAACCACTCAAGACCATGCTCTTGAAAGAATTTGGGAGCACGGGTAGCCCGGCCTGCCAATACATCAAAGGTTCCTCCGACACCGATGCAAACTTTGACTTTTAACTTATCCCTGTTTTTGTGTATCCATTTTTCCTGCTTGGGTGCGCCGAGGGCGACTAAAAGAACATCGGCACCAGAACTGTTTATTTGGTTTATTATTTCGTCTTCTTCATCTTCACTGAAATAACCGTTTCTTATTCCCTTTACTTCAATGTTTATATTGCGGCTTAAAAGATTGTTAACGGCTTCCTCTGCAACCCCGGGTTTGCCGCCGAAAAAGAAAAAGCTTGTTTTACTTTCTTTTGCTATATCAAAAAGCCTGTTTGTAAGGTCAAAGCCTGCAACCCGTTCTTTTAAAGGACGCCCAAGTATTTTGGATGCCAGCACCACTCCGGCACCGTCGGGTACCAAAAGGTCTGCTTCGCACAAAAGTTTCTTAAGCTCGGGATCCCTCCGGGCAGCCATCATTATCTCCGAGTTTGGGGTATATACCGAGTGAAACCGGTTTTCTCCAAGAAAATTTTTGACTTTACTTAAAGCTTCGTCCATAGAAACATTATCCACAGGTATGCCAAGTATATCTGCTGTATTACGCATAAAAACTTCTCCTTTAATGAAACATTATAAAGCTTTTTCATACCTCAAGTTTTAATGGGTAGTCCCATCAATCAAATCCATTGCAATTCGTGCATTTTCAAAAGCCTTGTCTTTGAGATAGACAATGTTCTTTTCAATGTTTTCTTTAATGGAATCTTTGTTGTTCCAGACCTCATCAATCAATTTTTTTAAAGTTTCCGGTTCAAGGGAGTTTACATTTCCGGCAGATACTTGACCGACGTATTTCATGAAGCCTTCCACCTTGGGCTCATAGACCATTCCTACTATGGGTATTCCAAGGCTGGCAGCAAAAATAAGGGCATGAAGCCGCATTCCGATGAGCATCTGGGTTTTTGCAATTATTCCAAGCATTTCGGATACTGAGGGCTTTTTTCTTATTACATAGCTCTTGTTTTTCATTTTTGATATTATGTTATCAATTATTGCAAGATCCCCCGGATAATGCATGGCTAAAAACACGGGCGTTATGCCGTATTTGTCAACAATATAATCGGCAGTCTCGGCTATCACGGCTTCATATTTTTCGTGGTTAACCCATTTTCTTACGGAAATGCCTATGAACTGCTGGTTTGGGTCAATTCCTTCATTCAAAAGCAGCTGATTTATATGCTCAATGCTTGCCGGTTTTAATGTAAGAGCGGGGTCTGCCGTTATCATAATCTCAGGTCTGCTTATTTTAAGGCTGTTCAGTTCGTTGTAGGAAAGGTTTTCTCTCAGGGTAATTACGTCCACTCGGTCAACAATTCTTCTGGTTAGCTTACGGTTTCTTTCTTTATTCAATGGACCGATACCGTTGGCGTAAATCATAACCTTCATACCTTGATTTTTTGCAAGCCATATCATCGCAAGGTAATATATCAATGAACGGGTGCTGGTATTATCCTGAATAAGGCTTCCGCCACCGTTTATGAACAGCTTTGATTTTTTCATTGTGTATAGGATTTTTAACAGGTTGAACCTGTTAATGGAATCGACATTGTATATCAAACTGGTTTCTATCGGATTTTTTGACAAAACCAGAATTTTCAAATCATTCCTGTACATTTTCAGGTTATCTATTATTGCCATAAGCATGGCATCGTCCCCGATATTTTTAAAGCCATAATATCCCGAAATAATGGCGTCATATCGGTATTTGCTTTTCTTGGCGCTTCTCTCCAATATGGTTTCGTATATCTCTAGCTGTGTTTTACACATGTTTTCCAAAGAGAAATAGGTGCTGGCCTTTTCATATATTTTTTCTCCCATTTCTTTTCTCAAAGAAGGATCATCTACAAGGGTAAGCAATATATTGGCCAGGGACTTGTAATCTCCCGGTTCAAATAGGAAACCGTTTTTACCGTTTTCAATCAGGTCGGAAATTCCCCCAACGTTGCTGCTTACGGTAGCTTTTTTAAAAAGGGAACCTTCCAGTATGGCATAGGGGAAGCTTTCACTCAATGATGTAAGGGTGTTTATATCCAGGCAGTTTATTAAATCAAAGGGGCGGTCCACAAACCCGAGGAAGAAAACATTATCCTTAAGACCCAAGGACAGTGCCTTTTTTTCGAGAGATTTTCTTTCCGGGCCGTCTCCTCCTATTAAAAACCTTACGGAAGGATTTTTTTGACAAACAACCTGAGCAGCCTTTAAGAATGTTTCCAATCCTTTTACAGGGTCCAGCCTTGCCAATATGCCGATAATTACATCATCTTTACCGAAGTTCAAATCATATTTTTTTAAAAACTCTTCTTTAGGAAGAGGTGATATCTGCTGATTAAAATTAATACCGTTGTATACCGTAAATATTTTCTGTGGGCTGAATCTTCTCTTTATCAACATTTCCTTGAAGTTTTTCGAAACACCTATATAAAAGTCGAGAAACCTCAGAACAACGGTATTTATAAGACCAAAGGAAAACATTTTTAAAATGTTCTGAAGGTAATCAAGTCTATAGTCACTGTGAACTGTTGTAACCACAGGAAGAGATGTGAACTTTTTTGCAAAAAATGCTACCAGATTGGCTTTAGCACCATGGGAATGAATGAGCTCGTACCCTTCATTTTTTATGATGCTCAAAACCTTGCGGACATCGGATATGACGGTTCCGGTTTTTACAATTTCCACATTAATGCCCATTTTTCGTGCATCATCGGCAAAAGCACCGGTTCTAAAGCTAATGAGCTTTACATCTATATGCTTGTCCAGTTCCTTTACAAGAGAAAGAACGTGGCTTTTTGCTCCGCCAACATCCCCTCCGCCAATTAAGTGAAGAACCTTCATGAATACTCTCCTCGATCAGTCATATAATTATTTAATGCTATTTTGGACATAAACCGTATTAATAGTATGTCCTATGATGCATCCTTAACATTACAGCATATTATAGCATATTATATGGGGTAAATAAAGGTGTGTAGAGAAGGCTGGGTGCTAGAATAAAAAATGTGGAGAAAAATATTCCGGAAACTGGAGTTACGTAAGTCTAGAGCCTTTTAATCATTAACTTGATTTATTGTGGGCAATATAAACATTAGGATATGTTTTTCCGAAACATTTTAAAAATGAATTATTCGGATTACTGCAAAATCATATACATAGTTTATGGAGGCACAATGATTAAAGGGATTTTTAAATGAGAATAAAAGGTTGAGGGAATATATGAATACTAATAAAAGATATTTTAAGAGTTGGAAGGATTATGCTGTAATTACTTTCGGTTCAATGGTAACTGCAATATCAATCAATGCTTTTTTGGTTCCGTACAAGTTGGCTGCAGGCGGAGTCAGCGGTATTGCGACGGTTATCTATTATTTGACGAATGGAATACTTCCGGTGGGTACTTTGATGCTTTTGCTGAATATACCCTTATTTGCTTTAGGAATTAGGTTTATAGGCAAAAAGTTCATTTTTAGAACAATATATGCAACAATTTTACTTTCCGTACTTATAGATATAACTCAGCCGATAACCGAAGAATTTGTAAAAGAATTCTTCATGGGATTTAAGGAGCAGCCTTATGCCCAAGACATACTTTTGTATTCGATATTCGGTGGTTTTCTAATGGGGGCCGGATTGGGTCTGGTATTCAGATCACGGGCTACAACCGGTGGAACTGACCTTGCCGCAAGAATAGTAAACCATTTTGCGCCGGCATATACGATGGGTCAGATTTTACTTTTTATAGATGCAGGGGTAATTCTTTTGGCTGCAGTTTCTTTTAAAAGCTTTCAGCTCGCCTTATATTCAATTGCCGCACTGTATGTAAGTTCAAAAGTAATTGACGCCCTTTTGGAGGGTGTAAAATTTGCCAAAGCACTGTTTATTATATCGGAATCGCCAAAGGAAATTGCATCAAGAATTTTAAAGGAATTGGATCGTGGGGTTACATCACTAAAAGGTAAGGGCATGTTTACGGAAACGGATAAAGAGGTACTGTTTTGCGTTATTCATAGAGGGCAGCTTCCTTCAATTAAAAAAATTGTAAAAGAAGAAGATGAAAAAGCGTTTATTGTATTGGCCGATATAAGGGAAGTTTTTGGAGAAGGATTCAAAACATACGATTGAGTAGGTTCCAAAAATATGAGATTCAATTTGTGTAAATTGGAGTTAAACTATGGACTTATATGGTTTTACTATGGTATACTAATCTATACTAAAATCAAAAATTTCAGGAGTTGTAAAGAATGTACGAGATGAGACTAAGCGAGCTTAGAAGATATTCTACGATTATTAGAAAACACATTATTGAAGAAGTTTATCATGCAGCATCGGGACATCCGGGTGGATCTCTATCTTGCGCTGACATTATAACGGTTTTGTATTTTGATGAGATGAGAGTAGATGCAAAAAATCCGGGATGGGAAGATAGGGACAGGTTTGTACTGTCAAAGGGACATTGTTCTCCTGCACTCTATGGTGCTTTGGCGGAGAAGGGCTTTTTTCCTAAGGAGGAGCTTCTTAGGTTTAGGCATATAGACAGTTATCTTGAGGGACATCCTAGCATGAAAATGGTACCGGGAGTGGATATGTCAACCGGATCTCTGGGACAAGGTATATCGGCCGCTGTTGGTATGGCAATTGCCGGTAAGCTGGATAAAAAAGACTATTATGTATATGTGCTTTTAGGCGATGGTGAAATACAGGAGGGCCAGGTTTGGGAAGCATTAATGTCAGCTGCCCATTACAAGCTCAATAATCTTATAGCTTTTCTGGATCATAATCGTCTGCAGATAGACGGCAACATTACAGAAGTTTTGTCACCCGAGCCTGTGGAGGAAAAATTCAGGGCTTTCGGTTGGGAGGTCATTAATATTGACGGACATGACCACGAGCAGATAATAAATGCTATAAGAAAGGCAAAAACGGTGGTGGACAAGCCGGTTATGATAGTTGCAGACACCATAAAGGGAAAAGGAGTATCCTTTATGGAGAATAATGCAGATTGGCACGGATCACCTCCGAACAAAGAACAGCGTGACAAGGCCATAGCTGAATTGGACAAGTTGCTGGCAGAAATGGAGGGGAGATAAGCATGCAAAAGAAGATACCTACAAGAGAAGCTTACGGTAATACTTTAGCTGAGATAGGCTGCGATGAAAGAATAGTAGTTATGGATGCGGATCTCTCAAAGTCTACCAAAACCGTTATTTTTAAAGAGAAATACCCTGAAAGGTTTTTTAACATGGGTATTGCAGAAGCCAATATGATGTCGGCGGCTGCAGGAATAGCATCCTGTGGAAAAATTGTATTTGCAAGTACCTTTGCTATGTTTGCATCGGGAAGGGCGTTTGAACAGGTTCGAAATTCCATATGTTATCCCCAATTGGATGTAAAGATAGGAGCATCCCATTCCGGTATAACTGTGGGAGAAGACGGCGCATCCCATCAAACTATTGAGGACATAGCTATAATGAGGGTTTTACCCAATATGACTGTTGTAAGCCCAGCGGATGCCGTTGAAGCAAGGTTTGCAACGATTGCTGCATACAAAACTCCGGGACCTTTTTATTTGAGACTTACAAGGCTTGCGGTGCCGGTGATTTTTGACGAGACATATAAGTTTGAGCTGGGTAAAGGAGTTACTCTAAAAGAGGGTAATGATGTTACTATTATTGCTACCGGTTTTATGGTGTCCAAATCCCTGGAGGCTGTGGATATTCTAAAGCAGGAAGGAATTAATGTCCGTTTGATTAACATACATACAATAAAACCGATTGATAAAGACATTATTATAAAAGCAGCTAAGGAAACGGGTGCGATTGTTACCTGTGAAGAGCATAGTGTCATCGGAGGACTGGGCAGCGCGGTGGCAGAGGTTTTAGTGGAAAATTATCCTGTTCCTATGAAGAGAGTTGGAATCATGGATAAGTTCGGCAAGTCCGGAAAACCGGACGAGCTTTTGGAGATGTATGGATTAACTCCGAAGGACATTGTTGAAAATGTCAAGGAACTTTTGAAGAAGAGATAAGCTTGATTTCGGATATGGACCGATAAAGTAAGTGAACTCCTGCAGAATAGTGTATTTGCAGGAGTTTTTTGTGCTTGAAATTTGTTTGAAATAATTGGACGGAGGCATGTACAATCTGGTAAAATAATAAGGGAATGAAAATAATATTTATTGTTATTTAAAAGGAGTAAAAAGCTATGGCCAAATATGAGAAAAGCTTTAAGGGAGATTTTGACGAGTTTTTGAATTGGCTGCATAAAGACATTACTAGTGGGAGTATTTCTGCTAGCATTGAGGATGAAAGTGACGTTACTATAGGAGAGGTCAATGTGGCTGTTCGGGTTTATGAGAGGTATAGCATGATGGGAGGTAACCGTGTCAGTCTTAATGTTACAGTAGTGGGTTATAGAGATAATATATTTGTTTCTGCCATTACTTCCGGCGGAAGCAAGGCGGTTTTTTTCAAAATTAATACCATTGGAGAGGAAAGCTTTCTTGAGCTTTGCATAGATTCGGTGGAAAGTTATATTTCAAGGCACCGGTAGGTATATAGGACTTTGTAAATAAACATTTTATAATATTAAAAATGGTGGCGAAATGAAAAAGTTAAAAGATCGGTCTAGTTTATTTTTAGGGTTATTATTAATTGGATTGGCTTACTTTATATTAAAAAGGGATGAGTTGGCATTTAGATATAAGCTACCCTTTATATCTACATTTACGGTGTTACCGGGATTGATATTGCTGAATTCCTTTCGGGTCAGAAAGAAAAAGAACTTAAATCCCAATAAATGTTTAAATATTATATGCATTGCTATTTTCTTTATAGGGACTATACTGCTTATACTGTCTTATGGTTGGACTACAAACGGACCATATACAAGAAGAAGCGATTATAAATATGTATACAGGGAGATGAAAGAGTATTATTACCCTGAAATGACAGAACATTTACCAAAAAAGATTCCTCAAGATGCTTCGGACCTTAGATTTTTATACAACAGAGGATTTCTTCAAGCCACGGTTCGCCTTAGATTGAGGTATAAAACTAAACCGGAGGAGATTGCGGAAATACTCAAAAAACATAATTTACTGGACAAGACAGTCACTTATTCAGTATACGATGGATATGGCAACAAAACAGACTATAGCATTGAGAGATTTGAATATTGCTTGAAGAAGATGAGGTGCCTCAAGGGTACATTATTGTTATTCTTTATGATGGTGACCATGGCCGATGCGGTTATGGTGTATGTTATGATAAGAATGAGGTCATTTATTGGCTATTAGGGAGAGGCTAAAGGATCGGGCAGCCGGGGTCCCGGGCAAAGGGATTTCCCGTTACAGCGTAAGAAATACACCGGGCTCCACCCTTGCATAATATGAAATATGAGCACTTGCTGCATCCTTCCGGACGAGGTGCATTACTTCTTAATCCGTTCATTACATCGCCGAAATAAATTTGATCCAAAGATTGCTCCTTTAGATTTCCTGCTTCGATGGGCAGCCTTCTGCAGGGTAAAACCGTACCGTCTTCCAATAAGCATATCAAAGATTCACCTGCTTTACAGGAATAGGGATAGTTGTCGTTGACAAAAAACTGCAAAGCCCTGTTAAGCTCTATGATGGTTTTATTTTTTCTTCCCCATTTTTTCTGTTCTCTGCAATTTTTAACAATTTTAAAAAACTCCAGGGTTTCCTTTGGATTCAATAAACTCTCGTGCATTTTTTCAGCACCGCCAAAGGGTACCATGCGGTCAGTCCAGAGCTTAAATACCCCCGTTTTTTTGCATAGTGCGGCAACAGCGGGAAAACTCTTGTAGTTTTCTTTATGAGCGGTAAAGGACACCAGAGTCTTAATTCCATTATGTTTCAAATGCTTTATAGCTTCAATTACCTTTCTAAGGTTTCCTTCCCCGCGGATGGAATTGTGAGTTTTTTCGTCCCCTTCGATGCTTACCTGAACAAAAGAAGGATTAAGAAGCTTTAACCTTTTGGCATTGGCTTTATCGATAAAAGTCCCGTTGGTCAGTATTCCAAAGCTGAAATAATCTTTGTTCTCATTGAATACTTTGAGCAAATCAAAAAAATCCTCATGAAGAAAGGGTTCTCCTCCTGTAACATTGATCTGGCCTTTTCTGTTCAATTTTATAAGCAATTGCTTATACTGATCAATAACCGAAAGAAATTCAGTGAAACCAAATTCTGGACGGTGGTAACTGTCTTGATAACAATGGGCGCATCTTAAGTTACATCTTGAAGTTATATGCCATTGAAGGGTTAATGTTCTTCTTTTGGTTGAAAAATCACAATTCAAATTTAATCTCCTCCACAACCACCGCAGCCACCACATCCACCACAACTGCTGCATCCGGAGCTGCTGCATGACGAACTGCTGTAACTACTACCTCCCGTGTCCGAATTAATATTTTGTATTGCTGCAGCTTTCGCTATAATTCCAAATGTTGGTGATAAAGACAAACTTGAAATACCAAGTATGGCAGCCGCCATCGTTGCCTGTTCACAGGTCAAATCTGAAAGATCATTGATTTAAAGACTGTTGACCCATGCGTACTCAATATTTTTCCTTTTCAAAAACGCTTTGCTTTTTGAGGTAGTCTGAGGGAGATCGCTGACCATTAAAAATGCAATGCTGGCTATTACCAATTCAATTAGCAGATAACCAATGGGTTTGCTATTGATTATCCCTAAAATCAGCTTTGTTAATCCTAATAAAATCATGATTATGTACAAAAGTATTCTGAATATCCTTCCAACCTTTAATTTTCCGGGAGATTTTATAAATCCCATATACACAAGTTTTTCGATTAATTCCTTTCTAAAATCCTTAATGGCTTTCATTTTTTTTCGGTCCAGTAGAATGTCGCAAAATTTACTCGGCGTATCAAAATTCTCAAGAAAAGACTGTTCTATTGGCATAAGGTTATAGGGATTTTTGTCTGTTCGTTTAAAAAGTAAATTACCGGAGCTTTGCGTTGAATTATCAGGATTATGTGTTGAATTGGCCGGGCTTTGTGTTGAATTATCAGAGTTTTCCTTTGAATTATCGGTGCTTTCCGTTGAACTATCAGAGCTTTCCGCGGGCTCAAGGTAGCCCTCGGCACATAACTTGAAAAACATTGTCTGGGCTAAATAATCAGGGAAACCATAGTGCTTTATCAATGTGATTTCATAGGCATTCAGTTCATCATTCGAATCAATTACCATTAAATCGAAAATTTTATTCATTATCAGAAAAATAAGTTTTGTGACTATAAGTACGATAACACAATAAGCAAAATATATACCTAAAAATGACTTGCCGGGTATGCGTCGAATTAATTCAATTAATTCCAGCATTTGTTGCCACTTCCTTTCAACTCGATCTTTGTCATCATAGACGATTTTGGGTATAAAACTATGTTTTCCTTTACCGGAGAAGCATACTCATATTTAAATTCTATCATTTTTACTTTTTATTCTCAATAGGCAGGGATATTGTAAACTCTGTTCCTTTGGACACTTCACTGGCAACGTTAATAGAACCCTTATGCTCATTTACTATACATTTGGCAATGGCCAAGCCCAACCCTGAGCCTCCGTAATTTCTTGAACGGGACTTGTCAACCCTGTAAAATCTATCGAAAATTTTGTCAAGATGCTCTTTGGCAATACCCTCGCCGGTGTCTTTTACGGATAATTGAACGGTGTTTGCATCGCCTTTTAATGTTAACTCGACTTTCCCTCCATCGCCGGTGTATTTTATTGCGTTGTCCAATAAAATGGTTATGAGTTGCTTTATCCTAAATTCATTACCGTAGACAATGATATTATCCGGGGCATTTAATAATAAATTTATATTTCTCTTTTGGGAAAGGGGAATAAAAGTATCATAGACTTTATGTATCAACTTGCTTAAATCAAAATGCTCTTTAGGCATTTCACCGTCAGCATCGGATCTTGCAAGAAACAGTAAATCATCTATAAGCGTTCTCATACGTTCCAGCTCGCATTGGATGTTGTCCAGCCATTTTTTTTGACTGCCGACGGTTTGTTTTTCGTCTTCCATGACTATTTCCAAATTGGAATTTACTACTGCAAGGGGTGTCCTGAGTTCATGGGATGCATCGGCAATAAAAGCAGTTTGCTTTTCCCAGGATGTTTTGATTGGTCGGATTGCTCTGCATGCGAGGAAAAGACTTATAATAAAAACCAATGCTATGGATAATAAAGCAATGAAAGTACTGACAAAAATAAGGGGTTTATACATTCCCTCTTCAACACTGTAATCAAGAAATACGATTATATATCCGTACTCCTTCGGCATTTTTAAGTATTTAAATTTATACTTGCCCTGTGCAGTTTTTCCGGCAGTTGCTCCTCTTTTTAGGACCTCTTCTTTCAGTATCTCCATATCTTCCTTTGATATGTCGATATCTGACAATTGCCCGATTATTTTTCCCGAAGCATCCACCTTGGTATAAAAGAATCTGACCAATGCAGGGTCAAAATTCGGATTCAGAGCTTCTTCCTTTGCAACGGTATACAGTATTATATCTGCTTGAAGTTTTAGAAAACCCCTCATTGATAAGTACATTCCGGAAAAAATGATAATAAGTACAACGGATAAGGTAATAACGTTGGTCATTATAAATTTGAGCTTTAGTTTCCGGAACATGTTAAAATACCTCCTTGAGGCAATAACCTTTTGCTCTGATGGTTTCAATTACAATTCCGCAATCGAATTTTGACAGCTTTTTTCTAAGGTACGACAGATATACTTCAATATTATTGAGCTCTACATCGGATTGAAATCCCCAAATTCTCTCAAAAAGCTGTTCCTTTGAAACCACTAAGTTTTTGTTCTTAATGAGTATTTCAAGAATTTGCGATTCTTTTGAGGTAAGTTTTAAAGTATTACCGTTGGCTTTTATTTCTCCCTTTGTAGAATCAAAGTTTATTTTCCCGATATTTAATTTTTCATTCACAATGATTTCGGTTTGCCTTCTGGCTAAAGCCCGTATCCTTGCCAGTAATTCACTTTTTGAAAAAGGCTTTGTCAAATAATCGTCCGCTCCGCTGTCAAGACCTTCAATTCTGTTTTTAATTGAATCTTTGGCAGTTAAAATAAGAACAGGAGTTGCTATTCCCTGGTGTCTTAAATCTATCAGTACCTCAAGTCCTTCCTTTCTGGGTAGCATTCTGTCGAGGATAATAACATTGTACACCTCTGTTTCGGCCATTTGCTGGCCTGTAATTCCGTCAAAAGCCGTATCAACTATGTAATTATTCTTTTTTAAAGTATATACAAGTGCTTCACAAAGACGTATTTCATCTTCAATCAGCAATATTTTCATTTCTATATCACCCTGTTTTATGATTTGCATACTATAAGTTCGTAAAAGTTTGATTTTTTGTTGCATTATCTTTCATTTTGAGAAAAGGTTTAATTTCTACGACTTTTTAAGAAAAGATCAAGGGCACTTTTCCAGAAAAAATCCTAAATTTAACGATTTTGAATCTTGATAATAACAACTAAAAAAGTCCTGAAGAAGCAATATTAATATGTTAGCTGCTTCTTGAATTATAAGCAAATATAAATTATGCATACAATTGACAAATTCTAGAAAATACATACAATTATAGCTCGGGAGGAAATATATACCTCTAATAATGTTTTATAAAAAGAAAGAGAAGATTGATGTTTAGGAGTGTATGCTCTATGAATAAGAAAGGGATGCTGGTATTAATACTGCTTACATCAGTGTTTGTTGTATTTACAGCTGTTACTGCCCTTGCTGTTTCCAAAAGGACAGCCAAAAGGGCAGATGATATAAAAGCAGCGACAGATAATTATGAATTTTACCGGGAAAGTATGAGAAAGGCAAGCACCGGGAAACAAAAAGATGCCATAGGTAAAATTATATTAAAGAAAAGTGAAAAAGTAAGTTCTATAGGTTATTGGAAACGTGATATTCTTATGATTCTTGGGGAATTGTCTAAAGATCAAAAACGTTTGAAAATTGAACAAGCAAAGAGTATTATAAAGAGAAAATGAATAAGGATAATATTATAGATTCGCATAAAGATGTTATAAATTCGTTTATGCTATTGCCGGAGCACGTGACCATGTTGGCGGAATTGGTATAGGCAATATGATTTATTTTCTGGACGATGATCAAACAGAAGCTATTGTTTGTAGTAGCATTTGCACGTTTGTGCATGTAACTTTCGGGAAAAATGATGAGATCATCTCAGTAGAACGAATTGAGTATTAATGAACAATAATGGAGTAAAAAAGCCGCAGAATAATAAGCTGTGGTTGATGTCAGGATCAAGTGATTTCAAATTTGACAAGCCAAATGAGAAAAAAGCCCATAAATTGCCTTCAAACAGACGGTTTTTGGGCTTTTCTTTTTGCCGTAAAAACGTAGTACATTTTTTTTCAATCATTAGAATTCATTTGTGCAGCAATATCTTTGAAATCGGCAAGGGTTTGCGGAATATATTTTGTATTATCTTTTGATTTTGAGAAAAAATTCAATTTATATGACTTTTTTTAAGAAAAGATTAAGATTAATTTTCTAGAATGATAATGGGTTAATCATGTATAATTTTTATAAGGGAGGAGATTGTATGAACAAATTTAGAAATCTGACGGCTAAAGTGCTAACGGTTATATTGGTGAGCATTTTGGTTATGGGGATAACGATTTTAGAGTCACCGGCAGCATCTAAAACAATAAAGATTATGCCGGTGGGAGATTCCTGTACCGCCGGTATGGGAGGAGGCGAAATGGGCTCTTACCGTACAGTATTGTACAAGCTTTTAACAGAAGCCGGTTTAAGTATCGACTTTGTAGGTTCCCAAAAGGGCGGTCCAAATTCATTGCCCGATAAAGACCATGAAGGTCACTCCGGATGGACCATTCCTCAGATAGCGAGCAATATCAACGGTTGGTTAAATACCTACAATCCGGATGTAGTATTTCTGTGGATCGGAGGAAATGATATACTTCAAACCGGAAATATAAACGCAACAGGTCTTAGCAACTTGATAGACCAGATATTTACCGTCAAGCCCAACATAACATTATTCGTATCGGATTATTATCCATGGCCTGATGTTGTTTTGCCATATAATGCGGTAATTCCGGGAATAGTTCAGCAAAAAGCCAATGCCGGCAAGAATGTACATTTTGTAAAGCTCAGTGATATCCAATTTGACAGAAATTCTGACATTTCTTATGACGGTTTGCACTTGAGCGAAGGGGGATATACTAAGATTGCAAATCTGTGGTACAAATATACCATCGATATACTGAAATCTTTGGCAGGTGATGTAACTCCTACTTATAATCCAAACCCTACTCCAACACCGACAAATTCACAGGGGACATCCAAAACAATAAAGATTATGCCGGTGGGAGATTCCTGTACCGAAGGTATGGGAGGAGGCGAAATGGGCTCTTACCGTACAGTATTATACAGGCTTTTAACAGAAGCCGGTTTGAGTATTGACTTTGTAGGTTCCCAGAGGAGCGGGCCGAATTCATTGCCCGATAAAGACCATGAAGGTCACTCCGGTTGGACCATCCCTCAGGTGGCGAGCAATATCAACGGTTGGTTAAATACCCACAATCCGGATGTGGTATTTCTTTGGATTGGCGGAAATGACATGTTTTTTGGCGGCGGTGTAAACGCAAAAGGTCTTAGCGATTTGATAGACCAGATATTTGCCGTCAAACCCAATATAACATTGTTTGTAGCGGATTATTATCCATGGCCGGAAATGGTCACGCAATACAATGCGGTAATTCCGGGAATAGTCCAGCAAAAAGCCAATGCCGGCAAGAAGGTTTACTTTGTCAAGCTCAGCGATATCCAATTTAACAGAAACACCGATCTTTCAGGTGACAATCTGCACTTGAGCGAAACCGGATATACAAAGATTGCAAATCTGTGGTACCAATATACCATCGATGTACTGAAATCATTGGCAGGCAATGTATCTCCGACTCCCAGTCCAAGCCCTACTCCGACAAGTTCACCTCTGGTTTTAAAAGGCGATGTTAATTCGGACGGATCGGTAGATTCCCTGGATTGTTCAATTTTAAAAAGGGTAATTTTGAGAAAGATAAGTATAAATACAATTAATTTCGAAAATGCTGATATGAACAGTGATGGCTCAGTAGATTCTTTAGACTGTTCATTGTTGATCAGAAAAATACTTAGGAAACTATAAATTTTAAGGAAAGATTAAACCGTTTATTATTTGAGTACCGGGAATTTATTATCCCGGTACTTTTTTATCTTAAGCCGAGTTTTGAGATTTTTTTGCGTATGTTTTATGTAAAAGTATTGGGATTAAAAAATATACAATTTATGTAGACTTTTGTGAGATGTAATACTAACCTGTCGATATAATAAAATTATAGAGCATATACAATTATATATACTTTTTAGAGAGGGAGGTAATTATATGTTCAAATTTAAGAATTTGACGGCGAAAATAACGGCAGCTGTGTTGGCGGGTATTATGGTTGTTGGGGTAACAGCCTCATGGGTATCGGCAGCATCGGGAACGTTGGATATTTCGTCTATTGGAGATTCCTACATTGCGAGTACTGAAGAAGATGGAACGGGGAATGCAAATGTGCCTGAAGTTTTAAAAGGTGATGTTAATTCGGATGGAGAGGTCAATTCAATAGACCTTCAATATGATAAAAGGTATTTATTAAGAATAATTGGACAAGGTTCAATTAATTCTGAAAATTTGGATATGAATGATGACGGTGTTATAGATTCTATAGATTTATTGTTGCTAAAGAAAAAGATTCTTAGGGAAATATGGATTTTGTGCGTAAATGCTTCAGATGTTGAATTAAAAGGGTACCGGTAGTTTCCGGTACCCTTTTAAAGTAGGATTTTGCGATATAATTGTGTGTGAGTTATTTACGTAAAGAAAAATGTGAAAGTAACATTGAAAAGCAAGCTACTTTATAAAATAAAGTTGCCGGAGCATTTCTTCAGATTTTATCCAATCATCGGTGATGTTTTTTCTATTTTCACCCTTGAACAGTTACATAATTACTAGTATAATATTTTGGTGAACGCGTGTTTACGGAGGAAAGACATGAAGAGCGACGATATTGCCCGGCTGGCAGGGGTATCGAGGAGCACGGTGTCCAGGGTAATAAACAATTATCCCAATGTTCCTGAGAAAACCCGGGAAAAGGTTTTAAAAGTTATTAAAAAGTACAATTATGAGCCCAATACATCTGCAAGGATACTGGCCGGAAAGGCCAACAATACGATTGGCTTGTTTGTAATAAGTATTTCAGAACACGACAGTCCCGGCAGGATATATAGGAGTACATACTATTCTTCTTTTATTAACGCTGTAGTTGATGTTGCCAATACCCGAGGGTATTATGTTCTTGTACACACCATTTATTCCGGAAAAGACTATTCCAAGATAAACCATTCGTTTTTGCAGAAGAGGATCAGCGGCGGAATTCTTGTGGGCAACGAGAAGGATTCCTGTGCAATTAAAAAAATTACCGATATGGGATACCCTATTGCAGTTGTGGACTATGACCCAAAAGAGATTGAAAGGCACAAAATGAAGGATTCAAATCTTATTGTTGTAAATTCCATGGACTTTGAGGGAACGGTACAGGCCTTGAATTATATTATCGGGTTGGGGCATAATGATATTGGTATAATAACCGGGCGCAATGAGACTTACTCGGGTAAACAGCGTTTTGAGGCATACAGGTATGTAATGGAGCAGCACGGTTACAAAATTCGGCCGGAATTTATACTTGAGGGCGAGTTTCTCAAGAAGAAAACCTACAATGAAGTGGAAAAACTAATAAAGTTAAAAAAGCTTCCGACGGCACTTTTTGCTTGCAATGACGATATGGCTCTTGCCGCAATGGAGGTTTTTGAGAGGGAAGGAATAAGGGTTCCGGAGGACATATCCATAATCGGCTTTGACGACATCCCTGTAGCATCACAGATGAAACCGGCCCTTACAACGGTGCGGGTGCCGGTGGATGATATGGTTACAAAGGCTACGGATCTTTTGATCGAAGGTATTGAGAAAGAGGAAAGGTCCTTTAAATCCGAGAATTTTCCGACGGAGTTCATAAGCAGGGATACCTGCATGAAAATAGACAAGCAGTAAATAGGCATTACAAAAGGAAAAACAATAATTATACAAAATTTATATTAAGGAGGCTTATCAATGAGATTTGGATTTTTTGATGACGTGAACAGGGAGTACGTTATAACAGTGCCTACTACTCCGTATCCATGGATAAACTACCTGGGTACACAGGACTTCTTTTCAATTATTTCAAACACAGCCGGAGGCTATTCTTTTTACAGAGATGCAAGGCTGAGACGTATCACAAGGTACAGATACAATAATGTGCCTATAGACATGGGTGGACGCTATTTTTACATATTCGACGGAGGGGATTTCTGGTCTCCAGGATGGTCACCCGTTAAAAAGGATCTTGACAGCTATGAGTGCAGACACGGATTGGGCTACACCAAAATTACAGGAAAGAGAAACGGCATAAGCGCAGAGATTACCTTCTTTGTACCTTTGAACTATAATGGTGAAGTTCAGAAGGTAGTTTTAAAGAATGAGGGTTCCCAAAATAAAAAGATAACACTCTTTTCATTCCTGGAATTCTGTCTGTGGAATGCTTATGACGATATGACCAATTTCCAGAGAAACTTCAGCACAGGAGAGGTTGAGATCGAAGGTTCGGTTATATACCATAAGACAGAATATAAAGAACGTAGAAATCACTATGCATTCTATTCCGTAAATGAAAAAATCACAGGATTTGACACCGACAGGGACAGCTTTATCGGTTTGTATAACGGTTTTGAAGCTCCCCAGGCAGTGGTTGCAGGAAAATCAAACAACTCCGTTGCCGACGGTTGGGCACCGGTAGCATCCCACAGTATTGAAATAGAGCTTAAGCCGGGAGAACAAAAGGACCTGGTATTTATTCTGGGTTATGTTGAGAACGAATTTGAGGAAAAATGGGAGTCAAAGGGCGTAATCAATAAGAAAAAGGCTTATGCGATGATAGACAAATTCAAGACTTCCGCAGATGTTGACCGTGCTTTTACTGAGCTTAAAGACTACTGGACATCCCTTTTAAACAAATACACAATTAAGAGCCATGATGAGAAGCTCGATAGAATGGTAAACATCTGGAACCAGTATCAGTGTATGGTTACCTTCAATATGTCAAGAAGTGCGTCATATTTTGAATCCGGTATAGGAAGAGGAATGGGCTTCAGGGATTCCAACCAGGACCTTTTGGGATTCGTACACCAGATTCCGGAAAGAGCAAGGGAAAGACTTTTGGACCTTGCAGCTACACAGCTTGAGGATGGTGGAGCTTATCACCAGTATCAGCCGTTGACCAAAAAAGGAAACAATGAAATAGGCAGTAACTTTAACGATGACCCGTTGTGGCTCATTTTGGCTACTGCAGCATATATCAAAGAAACCGGAGATTACAGCATATTGGACGAGCAGGTACCCTTCAACAATGATGAGACTAAGGCAGATACAATGTTTGAGCATTTGAGGCGTTCCTTCTACCATGTTGTTAACAATCTTGGACCTCATGGATTGCCTCTTATCGGAAGGGCAGACTGGAATGACTGCTTGAATCTGAATTGCTTCTCCTCAGTACCGGACGAGCCTTTCCAGACCACCACAAGCAAGGACGGCAAGGTGGCAGAATCAGTTATGATTGCGGGTATGTTTGTGTTCATCGGAGCGGACTATGTGAAGCTTTGCCAATATAAAGGACTCGATGAGGAAGCAAAGGAAGCTCAGATGCATATTGACAAAATGAAAGAAACCGTTATGAAGTACGGTTATGACGGAGAATGGTTCCTGAGAGCTTATGACGATTTCGGAAGAAAGGTTGGAAGCAAGGAAAACGAAGAGGGTAAGATATTTATTGAATCTCAGGGCTTCTGTGTAATGGCAGGTATCGGAAAGGAAGACGGAAGTGCCCAGAAGGCTTTGGATTCAGTTAAAAAATATCTTGACACTCCCTATGGACTTGTACTTCAAAACCCTGCATTTACAAAATATTATATAGAATATGGTGAAATTTCCACATATCCTGCAGGTTACAAGGAAAATGCCGGAATATTCTGCCACAACAACGCATGGATAATCTGTGCCGAGGCTGAATTGGGAAGAGGAGATCTGGCATTTGAATACTATTCCAAGATTGCACCGGCTTATACCGAGCACATCAGCGATATCCATAAGCTGGAGCCCTATGTATATGCACAGATGATTGCAGGAAAGGATGCAAGAAGACATGGGGAAGCTAAAAACTCATGGTTGACAGGAACAGCTGCATGGAACTTTGTGGCAATTTCCCAGTGGATTTTAGGTGTTAAACCGGACTACGACGGTTTGAAGGTAGATCCTTGCATTCCGAAGGATTGGGACGGATACACCATTACCAGATGGTACAGGGGTTCAAACTATATTATCAATGTTAAAAACCCTGACCATGTTTCCAAAGGTATTAAGAAGATAGTAGTTGACGGAAAAGAAATTTCCGGAAACATTCTGCCGGTATTTAACGACGGAAAAGACCATAATGTTGAAGTAATAATGGGCTAGGAGGAAGGTAAAATGTATGAGAAGCTGGCAGCAAGAGGTATAAAAACAACACCGGAAGCAGTGCTAAAAAGCAGCTTTGCCAGTGTGCTTAAAGAGGAATGGATTAATGACGCGATGTTTTTGGATACCGGTTTAAACAGAGTCGTAGGGGTTGCCAATTTACCTTTCAAAGCCCCTGCGGTTCTGCAGCTGTTAAAAAACAGAGATGTTGCGGCATACCTTATAAAGCTGGCGGGCGATGACAGTTCTGTTATGGTGGTAAAGGAAGAAAAAGGTATCAAGGTTTTGGCAAGCAGCAAAAGCCAAGTTCAGGACGTAGAAGTGCCTGCAAATATAAAGGAGAATATTGAATCCATATTGTCCGATGTGGAAAAATGGGCCGGAGTATTGAATGAAAACGGTGAGCATGTTGTAGACCTTCGTACCCCGGTGCCGGGACCTCACTTTTATACAAACCTGCTTATGGGTAACAGGGTTGGATATGACCATGCACTCCAAACCACGCCCAAAAGCGTTGTGGACAGGCTGGGAAGGGGAAGCTTCCGTTCCCATGCCGCAACTCAGGTTCTGGCGACCCGCTGGGATATGAGACAGGAAGAGAACGGATTTCCTGCAAACCGTCAGTTTTACCTGGTGGAGGACTTCAAAAAAATATTCTATTCTGCAGACCCAAACGATGCCAATATAGAGTCCGCAACCTGTACCCATTCACAAAACCATACTATAATTCAGTATAGAACCAAGTGCGGACTGGAGATAAAAAGAACTATTTTTATCCTTCCCCAGATGGAAGGAATGCCTCTGGCCACTGAGGTTCAAAGGATAGAAGTAAAGAACCTGACCGGCAAGGAAAGGAACATTAAGCTGGTTTATACCGGTATGTTCGGGCCTGCTACACCTCATGCTATTTTTGAGGATGTAACCTATACCAATGTAATTATGCAGTCATCGATCTTAAGAAAAGATGACGGCTCAATCATGTCAATAAGCCCGGATTATTATCCCGAGCCATGCAAAGAGGACATCAGGTTCAGTTCAATGATTATAAGAAATGAAGACGGTATCGAGTTTCCCAAGGAGTTTTGTGCCAATTATAACGAGTTTGTAGGGAACGGAACTCTTGAGAATCCTGAGAATGTATGCAAGCTCAGCAACCATTTTTACCGTAAAGGACCGGGATTCTTTGCCCTGGCAGGGGAGCTCAGGCTGAAGCCCCAGGGCAGTGCTGTGGTGGATAACTTTACCGGGCTTTCTTCCAATAAAGTTAATCCTAATTATAATGAAGATACTTACAAGATTGAAATTGAAAATCTCATTAACCGGTTCTCAAAGGATGGAGAGGTAGAAGCGGCATTAAGCAAGGTTAAGGAGTTTTTCGACAGGTACAGAAGCTTCATGCAGATAAAAAGCTCGGATCCCGTATTTAATACGTATGTAAACAAGAATCTTCCGTTCCAGGTTCTGTATCAGACCTTTGTATCCAGATCTTTCTGCCAGACTCAAAAGGGTTACAGAGAGATCGGATTCAGAGAGATTCAGGATATATTCGCAGCCATGTACTATTTTGTCGGCATGGGAGAAGGCGAATTTGTAAAGCAGATGCTCAAAGAATGGTGCTCAATGATATTTGAGTTCGGTTTTGCATACCACAACTTCTTCTGGGTAGGTAAAGAGCCGGGCAAATGGTCCGATGACGCTTTGTGGTTTGTGCAGGCTGCATACCGCTATATAAACCTTACCGGGGATATAGGATTTTTGGATGAAGAGGTGGAAATCGCCGGTACTTCTCCGAAAAGAACAAGACCTGTATACGAGACAATAAAGGCATTGTTGAAATATTCCGGAGAGATATCCATTGGAAAGCACGGGCTTCCTCTTTTGGACAATGCGGACTGGAATGACTGCTTAAAGCTTGACAAAGATTTTGTTGACGGTATTACAAAGGAGAAGCTCTACCGCAAACAGCTTGAAGAAAAGGGCGGAAAATTCGGAGATCCTTTTGAAAGCGATTATACCGAAAGTGTAATGAATGCCTTCCTTTTGAAGGTCGCAATAGACGAGATGATAAGTTTAAGTGCTAAAAAGGGAGACATAGAGTATCATGACTATCTCAAAAAGCTGTCGGAAAAGCTGTACGGAAACCTTCAAGAGCATGCATGGAAGGAAGACTTCTTTGCAAGGGCACTTTTCAACAAGTTTAAAAATAATGAGTTTGAATATCTCGGTGCCAAAGGGGATAAGCTTTCCGCAGACCCGGAGATTGACGGCTCATACTTCTTAAATTCCTTCAGTTGGTCCGTGCTGGCTGATGCTGCAAGTGAAGAGCAGATATCAATCATGTTGGATTCAATTGAAAGGACACTGAAGACTCCTTACGGTCTCAAGCTTGTTACGCTTACCGATTTAGGAAAGCTCTCCGATGATACTGCTACAGGGCACTATTTCCCGGGGGACAGAGAGAATGGCGGAGTGTTCAAGCATGCGGCGATGATGGCTACAGCAGCTATGTTTAAAGCGGCAAAGCAGGTTAAAAGCAAGGAACTGGCCGCAAGACTGGCAAACCTGGGCTATTGGATGATAGACCTTGTGGCTCCGTACAGAACAATGCTGGATCCCTTCTCTGTTTGCGGTAATCCAAGGTTCTGTACCCAGTACAATAACAGCGAAACGGGAGAGAACATCGGTCCCATGCTCAGCGGAACATCAACATGGATGATACTGACGCTCATGTCCGCATACGGATTGGAGTACACCACAAAGGGAATCATAATGGATCCTGTTATGAGAGAAAAGGAGAAATATTCCGCATATACGGTTAATATCGGTAAAGCCGTATACAATATCAGCATCAAAAAACCGGAAGGTTTTTGCCGTATTGCCGACGGAAATGCTAAAATAACCGTGGACGGAAATGAAATAGAAGGAAATCTTATCCCGTTGTTTAGCGACGGTAAGGAGCATAATGTGGAAGTTGTGTTCTCTTAAGGAGAATGTTGAAAATTTTGTGTATAAGAGAATGAAAAGTCTCCTTCTTGGCAAGAATTACAAAATAACATCCAAGGAGGAGATTTTTTATGTCAACATTATCAAAAGAACAAGTGAAAGAAATAATAAGGAGAATAATTTACACCACTAACATCATTGAAGGATTGCATCGACAGTATCGCAAGGTCACAAAAACGAAAACAATGTTCCCAAGTGATAACTCACTGGAAAAGATGCTGTATTTGGCGTAAATGAATGTGGTAAAGAAGTGGACACAGCTTCTGCTTCATAAATACTTTAACAGTTTGAAGAATTTAAGAACCTGTACAGTGTTGTGAGAGATATTTGTCCCTCTTTTAGTATGCCTTCTTCTATCAGTTTGTCATAGATGATTGTGTTAAGGCTTTAGGGTATGTCTATTTTATCTCAAGGATCTTTTCAGCAAGTTCCGTGTCTATTTTCCTGGAACTTCCTTTGTCACCCCCGTAACCGGGTTTTAATGCGTCTATCCCTCCACGCATATAATCACAGTACCAGGTCTCTATTGTTTTGGGTGAGTATTTTTTTATGCCATAGTGCGGCATTTCTATAGACATGGACGAAACTTGGGCATAATACTCCTTACGATTATTCACCTGCCCATTTAGTATTGGACTTATCAGTGAAAATCTTTTTAATGTAATGGCATTTCTTACTTCATCGCTTAACATATTTTCGACCACCTGTTACATTTTCAGGAAGCCATGACCGGTCAGGCTTTTCTTTACTTCGAATATTACCACAGTTATTTGTTCAAACATAGGAAAATATAGTGTTGCAGGCTTAAAATCTAAAAGGTGCTTTTTCTGTGCTTTCAAGTTTTTCATCCGGCAATTTCACTCATTTATTACCTTCCTGGAAGTATTATACTTCAGCCCGGTTGCAGGTTTCCTGTTGCTTCCCGGCATGGCAGGTTATCGGGCATAGCCGGGCTTCATTTATTATTGTCGCCGATCGAATGTAATTTTTAATGTATAATTTACCACATTAATGGCAACACTATTAATATAGAAATATCAACGTTGAATTTCTAGAGTAAATTTAATTTACACACTTTTTCTGATATTCCCGGCTGACCTATTAAAATATGGCAATAATTGGACAAATCGTAATAAAAATATGTTACAACGCAATTTGCTTTGTGCCATTGACTCCAGTGTATTTGATTTGATATAATAATTTATATATAGATAGCTACAAACCTTAAGTATATTTATTTCTCATTTCATGTTTTTAAAAGGGGGATATTATAATTATGAAAAAGACCATCTCTCTCATTCTTACTTTATTGCTAATCTTCAATTTTCTTCCGTTGAATTTTATCATTGAGGCTTTTGCGGAAGATGGTGGACAGCTTATTATCTATCCCGAATATGATGAAAGAATTCCACGCTGCTATGATTATGGTGTAACAGTACATCAAGGCAATAAATCCAAAACGGTTCCCGTATATAATCGTTATGCAAACGGTGAACAGATGGCTTACAGATGCTTATCACCTGACTTTGACAGAAGATTCTGCGAATTTGCTTTCACAGGAGAGGTTCGGATTGATATTGCCGTTTATCGTGATTTTGAAACATACAGCGTTTTGCCCAGCTCAAAGGGATACCGAAACGAATTTCATGATGGTGTTATCTCTGTGTGGCTTGATAAGAATGATACAAACTTTATGATTCGTCTTGATGACGATGATACTACAATTCTTTCGATTTTTGCAGATGCTCCCGAAAATTATGATATAGACAAAAATGACGAATCTGTTTTATATGTGGATGAGCCATGGTTTGACCCTGATGAAAACAGTTCATATTATACCCTTGATGAAAAGATAAAAACAATATATATTGCACCGGGATCCGTGTTTTACAGTCGTTTGAATATTAAGTCGAATAATGTTACCATTTGCGGACACGGAATATTACTTGACCCGTTTAGCGACGTGTCCGACCCTTCGGTGACAGAGAATAGAACCAACATCTATATGGACGTAAACGGTAACAATTTTACAATTAAAGATGTAAAAATCATAGATTCTCAAGGATACCACATGTACCTTATCGGTACTACCCATCTCATCAAAAATGTTAAGTGTCTAACTGCAAGAATCCGTACTGACGGTGTTGCAGTCGGTGCCGGAAATGTAACCATTACAAATTGCTTTTGGTATGTCAGCGACAATGGATTTACATATAGCGGCGGTTATGGGTATCATCGCATTAGCAACTGTATCATGGGAACAACATGTGCCGCATTTTTTCCACAGCATACGCTTCCCTATGATGTAGAATTTACAGATATCTATGTATTCCGTGCTGATGAGGGAATTATAAATAACTGGTATAACGGAGCAAAGATACAATCTGTTGTTAAGAACGTTACATTCAACAACTTAGACTGTGTTGATGTTATCAATACACCATGGATTTTCAATGGCAAGAATATGGGTGATGCAATCAAGAATTTTTATTTTAACAATTGTCGTTTCAACGCAATCAGGGGTTCATCCATTGTGACTGAATGGAATACTAAAGCAGGACAAGCTATTCATGTAATCAATAATGACACACTTATACATACATCAAATTATAAACTGAATTTTAAAAACTGCTATATTGACGGTAAACTGATTACATCAGAAAGTGACTTCAAGCCTCAGTATAAGGATAGTAATGAACTCACCATTTCCATCAATAATGACGGTACGAAACCGGAATATCCCCTTTCCTGTGTGCGAAACAAAGTGAACTATACATATAACAAAAAGGTATATATAAATCATAATTTGCAGAAATTACAGCATCAGCCCATTGGCGACGGTAGTGAAATATTATTGCCTGAAACGGAAATCTGTAATTTACTGGATATCAAAATAAATGCAAACACAAAAGGAACAATGCAAAACGATATCAAATATATTTCTCTTGATGAAATAAATCGTTATTATACAAAAGCTGTATATGACAGTGAAAAATCGGCTGTGATTCTCTCTCCTGTAGTGGATAGCAGTAAAAATATATTGAAAGACTATTCCTTTGCAAGCCGATATAATCCTTATAGCAATCCGGGTGCAACACTCAAACCATATGTTGATAATGGTGAAGTTGTATTGCGTTGTGTCGTTACCAGTAATATATACAATCAAGGATTATACACTGTTGTAACAGATGAATTGGAGAAATATGGTGCAGGGGTATATACTATCAGCTTTGAAGCAAGAAGTTATAACGGAAACAAAACTACGGTAGAGGTACGACCACACTATGTAAGATACGAAGGGTATTCTCTCATCGAAAAAAACCCAAAAAAATCGGTAACAGTGAATGGACAATGGCAGCGATATGAAGTAACCTTTGATATCAGCGACTGGGATTTAAGTGTCGGTGCCTCAGCGATTATCCGTATTTGTAGCGACAATACCCCAGGATACGACGTTTTATTCAAGAATATTGCATTGACAAAAGTTGTTACTGAAGTTAAAAAGGGAGATATATTTTTAGATGGAGATATAAATTCGCTTGACCTGTCGATTCTTAAAAGGTATTTGCTTCGAAAAACTCAGTTTAATTATGATGATCTTTTAAGAGCTGATGTTAATTCCGACGGTGAGGTGAATTCTACTGATTGCACATATTTAAAAAGATATATACTTAGATTTATTGATGCTTTTCCGGAATAACCAGAACCTCAAAATTTTGCAAGATGAAGTATAAAGTATTTATGAAAAGCTAAACGTAGTAATAATGAATACATCTGGATTCTAGAAACTTTGTTTGAGCATAACATAATAGAAAAACATACCGGTGTCAATTTTATGCCACCAAGAGAATGTTGAAAATTTTGTGTATAAGAGAATGAAAAGACTCCTTCTTGGCAAGAATTACAAAATAATATCCAAGGAGGAGGCTTTTTATGTCAACATTATCAAAAGAGCAAGTGAAAGAAATAATTAAGGGCAATAATTTCCAAAGTGTTGCCGATGTAAGTGCATACATCTTTGCAGACTTCGGGTCTACTGCCTAACTGTCTACGCTTAAACATCAATATTACTATTGATGCTCCAAGACTCGCTACAAGTTCCTTGGCTCAGGGTTTACTTGACGGGGTTTCCACCCGCTATACTACACGACCTTGCCCGGCCGCACCACAGAATTATTTACATTACCCTCTTAAGGGTGTAAGTTGAATATTAATACCGATAAGCATAAAATAATTAAGGGAGAATTGCCGTCTGTTTGTTGCAGGGGCAACTCCCTTTTTTCATGTTGCGTTGTAACCACAACAATTTATTAATTTATTCCTTTTCTATTATCGGCTTAATATTCTGAATCCGAGCAATTTCGAACCTGCAACTAATATAACGATTACTATTTAAACTATATAGTTTAGACTTTTATAAATATAATTACATTATATTACCTGTATAATACCAATACTTTTATGAGTTATCATAATATCAAAACATATGTATAGAAAGGTTCTGATATTATGAGTAGAAGAAAACTTGAAGTAAGTGGTAAGATCAACTCTTATAAAGAACTTG
>FWPV01001681.1_pt1 | contig 59334 bp, 63 predicted proteins | sample 2228371 | NCBI WGS metagenome assembly FWPV01 (sample SAMEA103939776, study PRJEB20133) | metagenome
GCGATGGAAAAGGAGCTGCGGTTTGCGATACGGGAAGGTGGCCGGACGGTGGGTGCCGGAGTCATCAGTGATATTATTGAATAATAAGGCAGGATTTAACAATCATGAAGAAGGATGAGGAGTTAACCGAAACCCAAAAAATTCGCATTCGTCTGAAGGCCTATGACCATCGGCTATTGGATCAGTCGGCAGCCGAAATTGTGGATACAGCCAAACGGACCGGCGCTAAAGTCGTGGGTCCGATCCCCCTGCCTACCAGGATTAATAAATTCTGTGTGTTGCGTTCGCCGCACGTCGATAAAAAATCAAGGGAGCAGTTTGAAGTACGAACACACAAACGGCTTATGGAAATACTTGAACCAACGCAGCAGACGGTTGATGCCCTTATGAAGCTTGATTTGTCTGCAGGTGTTGATGTTGAAATAAAACTGTAGTGGCCGGGAATTAGAATGGTGGCGTTGTTTCGGGGGCTGTTTTATCAAGGTGTGCAAATCACTTGCCGGGCACTATTGATCTCTTGGTTCCTGCTGCAACCGTGAGTGCCTGTTATTATTGTTAGTAATGGAACGCTTAGGTTATTTTACCAGTGTCATTTCATAGGGATGTGTGAGAAAAACGATCTATCATGATCGCTACAATATCCCGGCATCTGGTGCGAACTGATACAGTGGCTCGTTTTTATGGAGAAAACCCCGTGGCACTTGGATTAATAGGAAAAAAACTTGGTTTAACACAGATATTTTCAAAGGACGGCCGTATAGTACCGGTAACGGTGATCCAGGCTGGTCCCTGTTGCATAGTGCAAAAGAAAACCAGGGACCGCGATGGCTACACGGCATTACAGCTTGGGTTTGGCAGCAAGAAGTCAAAAAATATTTCTAAACCGCTGCAGGGTCATTTTAAAACCGCAGGCACCGGTGGATTCGCTGTATTGCAGGAAGTGCGTGTTGATGATGTGTCCCCCTATGACGTTGGCAAGGAAATTACGCTGTCGATCTTTAAGGTGGGGGATAAAGTAAAAATAAGTGGTATCAGCAAGGGTAAAGGATTTGCCGGTGTTATGAAACGCTGGAATTTCAAAGGCGGCGCGAATACCCATGGTTCTATGTTTCATCGGGCGCCTGGTTCAATTGGGGCAAGTGCTGATCCATCACGGGTTCTCAAGGGAAAACGAATGCCGGGTCATTTGGGCGCAGAGAAAGTGACAATAAAAAATATCGAAGTTGTGGAGATACGCGCAAAAGAACATTTGTTGCTGGTGAAGGGATCCGTTCCTGGCGCCAAAAACAGCATTGTAACTGTTTATCTTCAATAGGGTGGGGAGCGATTTTTTCCAAAACTTTTTTATGGATAACAGAGATGGGTGATGTATGGCAGTGGTAACGGTTGTTGATACCAGCCGCAATAAGGTTGCAGAGATAGATATCAGCGATACAGTTTTTAATGCACCGATGCGGGAACATCTTATATACGATGTTGTAAAGATGCAGCTTGCCAACAGGCGGAGTGGCACAGCGGCTACTAAAACCAGAGCCGAGGTGAGCGGCGGGGGCAAAAAACCCTGGAAGCAGAAAGGCACTGGCAGGGCCCGGGCAGGTTCTTCCCGATCTCCCCTGTGGCGGGGAGGGGGTACCATATTTGGTCCACAACCGCGTTCATATGAATATTCAATCCCTAAAAAGGCACGCAAACTGGCGTTGTGTTCGGTTCTCAGTCAGAAACATCGAGAGCAGAAGCTCTTGATCCTTGATAAACTGGAGCTGCCGGAAATTAAAACTGCGCACATGGCCAATATGTTGAAAACAATGGGTTTGACCAATGCGCTTATCGTTACTCATCAGGATAGCATTCTGGAGAAAAGTGTGCGGAACATACCTGGTGTGAAGGTACTGCGGCCGGAAGGACTTAATGTTTATGACCTGCTGCGCTATGAGTATCTGGTGATCACACAGGCCTGCATAGAAACAATTCAGGGGAGGCTTGCCCTATGAAAGCCCTACACCAGATTATACGCCGTCCCCTGGTGACGGAGAAAAGCACTGCCCAAAAAGAAACCAGCAATCAGGTGACCTTCGAGGTGCATCAGCGCGCCAACAAAATAGAAATTCGTCAGGCGGTGGAGAAGCTATTTAAAGTAAAAGTACTGAGTGTTAATACAATTGCCATGGAGGGTAAACGCAAGAGAGTTGGGCGTTCCATGGGCAAGAAACCTGACTGGAAAAAGGCGATAGTTACTCTCAGGCACGATGAAACCATAGATTTCTTCGAAGGAGTTTAGGTGATTGATTTGATAATATCGCAGCCGTTATATCATATGCAGACAGCGCACGGTAATGGAGTTGCACCATGGCGGTAAAAGTTTTTAAACCCACTTCCCCGGGCAGACGCTTTCAAAGCGTATCTGCCTATGACGATATAACTGCACACAAACCAGAAAAGACCCTTGTTGTTCCCTTAAAAAAGACCGGCGGCAGAAACTGCTATGGGCGAATTACCGCGCGCCATATTGGCGGGGGACATAAGCGCAAATATCGCCGTATTGATTTTAGGCGGGACAAACGCGATATACCTGCAACCGTTGCTACTATTGAATATGACCCTAACCGTTCTGCGCGGATAGCATTGTTGCACTATCGTGATGGAGAAAAACGCTATATTCTTGCCCCACTGAATCTGAAAGTGGGCGACGTGGTTATGGCGGGTGAAGAAGCGGAGTTCAAGACGGGTAATGCACTGCCCATCAGAAAGATACCGATCGGCACGCTGATTCATAACGTGGAGCTAAAACAGGGTAAGGGGGGACAGGTCGTTCGCGGCGCAGGAACGTTTGCGCAGATTATGGCAAAGGAAGGCTCCTATGCCCATATCAGAATGCCTTCGGGAGAAGTGCGGCTGGTGCACCAAGAATGCTATGCTACGGTTGGTCAGGTCGGCAACCTTGATCATGAAAACATCGCCATTGGAAAGGCTGGCCGCAGCCGATGGCTGGGTAAAAGGCCCCGCGTCCGGGGCGTGGCCATGAACCCGGTAGATCATCCGATGGGTGGTGGAGAGGGTCGATCCTCAGGCGGTCGCCATCCGTGTACCCCATGGGGCATTCCCACGAAAGGCTATAAAACGCGAAAAAACAAGCGTACCCGACAATATATTATTAAAGGCAGAGGTTAACTGTATTTGACGAGGAATTAGGATTATGCCGCGTTCCCTAAAAAAAGGACCGTTTGTTGATGACAGCCTCATGCGTAAAGTGCGAAGGGCGCTTGGCACGCATGACAAAAAGATCATTAAAACGTGGTCACGCCGATCAACTATCATACCCGAGATGGTTGGCTTGACTTTTGCGGTTCATAATGGAAAAAAATTTATTCCGGTTTTTGTCACAGAAAATATGGTAGGGCATAAACTTGGAGAATTTTCACCAACGCGGATTTTTTATGCCCACTCTGGCGACCGCAAGGCACAGAAAAAAGAATAAGTTCGCGGGAAACGTTATTACTCTACCTATAAGGATACTACGGACATATGGAAGTCAATGCAGTTGCTAAATATATTCGTGTTTCGCCGCAAAAAGCCCGGCTCGTTGCCAATCTTGTCAAGGGAAAGCGGATTGCTGAGGCACTGAGCATCCTTGATTTTACTCCTAAGGCGTCCAGCAACTACCTGGTGAAACTCATACGTTCAGCCGTTGCCAATGCTGAACAGCGCGCGGGTATTGATATAGATACTCTCTTTATTAAAGACATATTCGTCAATGAAGGACCGATGCTCAAACGGTTCAGACCTGCTTCAATGGGCAGAGGGGTGAGGATTCGGAAACGCACGAGCCATATAACGGTGATTTTGGATGAAGAGTAATTATTTACAGGAGGAGCAATAGTGGGGCAGAAGACTCATCCGATAGGGTTTCGTCTGGGAATCGTAAAAACCTGGAGTTCCAAATGGTATGCAGCGCGCGATTTTAAAAAGTTTCTGCACGAGGATTTACGCCTGCGGGCCTATATAAAGGAAAAACTGCAACACGCGGGCATTGCCAAAATAGATATTGAACGCGCTGTGAATAAATTACGCATTACCATTTACACCGCGCGCCCCGGCATCATTATTGGCAAAAAAGGTTCTGAAATCGAAAAACTCAAGACAGAATTACAGGGGCTGACCGACAAAGAGGTATATATTAATATTACTGAAGTGCAGCGGCCAGAGACAGATCCGCAGCTTATTGCCGAAAATGTCTGTATGCAATTAGAGCGTCGAATTGCTTTCAGACGGGCAATGAAAAAAGCGGTAACATCAGCCTTGAAATGCGGTGCTCAGGGCATCAAGATAGCTTGTGCCGGTCGTTTGGGAGGGGCTGAAATCGCCCGAACCGAATGGTATCGGGAAGGGCGGGTTCCGCTCCATACTATCAGAGCAGATATTGATTATGGATTTGCTGAAGCAAAAACCACATACGGCATTATCGGAGTGAAGGTGTGGGTTTTTCACGGAGAAACAGTAACCAGAGGAAAGGCTTTGCATGTTAGCGCCTAAAAAAATCAAGCATCGAAAACAACAGAAAGGCCGGACAAAGGGGACCGCCTTTCGGGGCAGTTCGCTGGCGTTTGGCGATTTTGGCCTTAGGGCGTTGCAATGCGGCTGGATTACTGCGCGGCAGATAGAGGCAGGCAGAGTCGCCCTAATGCGGCACATTAAGCGCGGGGGAAAACTGTGGATTAGAATTTTTCCTGACAAACCGATAACCAAAAAGCCTGCAGAAACACGGATGGGAAAAGGCAAAGGTGCTCCAGAAGACTGGGTGGCGGTAATTAAGCCGGGAAGAATCCTCTATGAAATGGAAGGCGTCCCGGAAGCGATTGCACGGGAAGCATTCTTGCTTGCCGCGCATAAATTACCCATCCAGACCCAGTTCATTACCCGGGAGGCGCAATGAAGGCAAAAGAATTGCGGGAATTAACTTTTGAAGAGCTCAGTCAGCGGGAACGGGACCTCGCAGGGGAATATTTTAATCTCAAATTTCAGCTGGCAACGAATCAGCTTTCAAATACCATGAAATTAAAGCAGATCAAACAGGATATTGCGCGAGTAAAAACAATTATCCGGGAGAAGACACACGAAAAACAGCCAGAGTGATGATCTTTGGTGCAAAGGATCAGATGCTATGAGAGGAACCAGAAAGAGACGCACCGGTGTGGTGGTGAGTAATAAAATGGATAAAACGGTCGTAGTAACCACGGTTCGTATGACCATGCATCCCTTGTATAAGAAATATATAAAAAAACGCGTTCGCTTTAAAGCTCATGATAAAACGAATTCCTGTCAGGTTGGTGACACGGTGATTATTCAGGAGTGTCGCCCGCTAAGCAAAGACAAACGATGGCGGGTGGTAGAAATAATTAAACGTGCTCAATAGCGTTTTCCGTTCATTGTTGCGAGAGAATATAATGAGGATCATGAAATGATTCAGATGCAGACCGTCCTTATTGCAGCTGATAATTCTGGTGCAAAAAGCCTCCAGTGTATCAAAGTGTTGGGAGGCACCCGGCGGCGTTATGCCACTCTGGGCGATATTATAGTTGTTTCGGTCAAAGAATCAATCCCGAATGCAAAAGTAAAAAAAGGTGATGTGTTACGCGCAGTTATTGTGCGCACCGCCAAAGAAGTCCGCAGACCAGATGGTTCGTATATCAAGTTTGATGATAACTCCGCCGTGCTCATAAATAATCAGAACGAGCCTATTGGTACACGAATTTTTGGCCCGGTAGCACGCGAGCTACGGGCAAAGAACTTCATGAAAATTATTTCACTTGCACCAGAAGTTTTGTAAAAAGCACGTATGCAGGAGTATTGCTAATGGCGCAACACAGCAAAATGCCCGTTAAAAAAGGCGATATGGTAAAAATTATTGCCGGGAAAGAGCTTGGTAAAACCGGCAAAATACTCAAGGTAGATTATAAGAAGCAACGCGTGGTAGTAGAGAAAATAAACTTCATTAAACGGCACACACGACCCGGCGGGAAAACGCGGCAGGGCGGCATTATTGAGCGGGAGGGACCGATCCACGTGTCCAATGTCAATATTATATGCCCGCGATGCAATGACGCTGTTCGCATTAAGAAGATTTTTCTCGAAGATCAAAAGAAAGTGCGGGCGTGTCATTCCTGTGGCGAGATTTTAGACCATTAAGAGAGGTAATTAATGGCGCGGCTTAAAGAACAGTATAAGGAAAAGATCATACCCGCTCTGATAAAAGAGTTTAACTATAAAAACATCATGCAAGTTCCCAAACTGGAGAAGATTGTTATCAACATGGGGTTGGGAGAAGCGATTCAAAATGCCAAAGTATTAGAATCAGCACAGAGTGAACTTGCGGCGATTACCGGGCAAAAACCGGTGATTACGCGTGCTAAAAAATCTATTGCCAATTTCAAGTTGCGGGCAGGGATGCCCATCGGCTGCAAAGTAACTCTGCGACGCAACCGGATGTATGAGTTTTTTGATCGTCTGGTCAACGTGGCCTTACCGCGCATCCGCGATTTTAAAGGTGTATCGGGCAAATCCTTTGACGGCAGAGGAAATTATGCTCTCGGCATCCGCGAACAAATTATCTTTCCTGAGATTGACTACGATAAAATTGATAAAATCAAAGGTATGAACATTGTGATAACCACCACCGCCAAGAGCGATGAAGAAGGAAAAGCGCTGTTAAAACTGATGGGAATGCCCTTCAGAGATTAATCGCATAGGTGAAGGAGGGGCCGCGTGGCCAAAAAATCGTTAATTGCTAAAGCAAAGCGACCAAAAAAATTTGCGGTGCGTAACTACAATAGATGTCCGCTCTGCGGACGTCCCCGCGCCTATTTGCGGAAATTTGATTTGTGCCGCATCTGCTTCCGAAACTTGTCTCTTAAAGGCGAGATCCCGGGAGTTATTAAATCAAGCTGGTAGTCGGTAGGAACTATATAAAAGGAACAGTGTATATGATGACTGATCCCATTGCAGACATGCTCACTAGAATCAGAAACGGCTATAAGGCACGGTTTGAAACCGTTAGTATACCCTCGTCTCGCTTAAAATTGAATATTGCCAGTGCGTTGAAAAACGAGGGCTATATTAAAAATTATAAAGTTGTAACGGAGGGCTCAAAATCCATACTCCAGGTGCAGTTAAAATACGGCGCGCAAAAAAAACCGGCCCTGACAGAAATAAAGAGAATTTCCAAACCCGGCAGACGGGTCTATGTTGGTAAAGACGAAATCCCGATGATCAAAAGCGGTATGGGCATTGCGATTATGTCTACCTCCAAGGGGGTCCTTACCGATAAAGCAGCACGCAAAGAAGGATTGGGCGGAGAACTTATCTGTTCTTGCTGGTAGAGGGATAATTATGAGCAGAGTGGGAAAATTGCCGGTGACGGTACCCCAGGGGGTACGCATTACCTTTCAAGGCACAGTATTGAAGGTAGAAGGGCCGAAGGGAACGTTGGAGCATGAAATTCCCCCGGGGCTCCAGATTGAAACCGCAGACAGCAAAATAAAGCTAACGAGAACCGTTGAACAAAAAAAGACCCGCGCCTTGCATGGGCTGACGCGAACGCTGATTGCCAACATGGTGCAGGGCGTAACACAGGGGTTTAAAAAGGAGCTTGAGATTGTCGGGGTCGGATATCGGGCGGAAATCAGCGGTAATGTGCTGACGCTCATTCTTGGCTATTCTCATCCGGTTAAATTTGTGCTGCCTGAAGGAATAAAAGGCAAAGTTGATAAGCAGACGATCATCTTAGAAGGAATTAATAAAGAGCTGCTGGGTCAGACCGCCGCACGCATCAGGAGCCTGCGCAAGCCGGATAGCTATAAAGGAAAAGGCGTGAGATACCTTGGCGAGATGATTAAAACCAAGGTTGGCAAAAGCGGCGTAAAATAAACTTATCAAACGGATAAAATTCTGAAGTCAGGGATAGATCAGTGAGTTCACAAGACGATAAAATCCGCAATCATCTGCGACGCAAAAAAAGAATTCGACAAAAGATCTTTGGTACCGCAACGCGACCACGGTTGACTGTTTACCGCAGCTTGCAGCATATTTATGCCCAGCTGGTAGATGACGAGCGTGGTGTAACGGTGCTCGGGGTATCCACGCTCAGCAAGGAGCTCAAGGACAAATTAAAAAATGCTGACACTATTGAGGCGGCAAAACAGGTGGGGGCGCTGATAGCGCAAAAAGCGCGTGAACATAATGTCCACGCAGTGGTTTTTGACCGCAATGGCTATCTTTATCATGGCCGCGTAAAAGCACTGGCTGAAGCAGCGCGGGAAAATGGTTTAAAATTTTAAGGGAGGTTGTATCTTGGCCTTTGAAACGGGAGAAGAACAGAGTTTAATTGACAAAATTGTTCATATTAGCCGTGTTGCCAAAGTAGTTAAAGGCGGCCGGCGCTTCAGTTTTAGTGCCATAGTTGTGGTTGGCGATGGCAACGGTCGTGTTGGCTATGGGCTGGGCAAAGCAAAAGAAGTTCCCGAAGCGATTCGCAAGGGGATTGACCATGCGCGAAAAAATCTCATAACGGTTCCATTGAATAACGGCACAATTCCCCATGAAATCATCGGCCGGTTCGGCTCGGGCAGGGTTTTTATGAAGCCGGCATCGGAAGGTACGGGCGTAATAGCCGGCGGAGCAGTGCGGGCCATAATGGAAGTGGCGGGGGTAAAGAACATCCTGACAAAATGTATCAGATCCCGAAACCCGCATAATGTTATAAAAGCAACGATGGAAGGTTTAAAAAAGCTGCAACCGATTGCCTGATTACCAACAGCGGGAATGGCATATATCATTTTTATACCGCAGAAGGAATATTCAGTATGGCTTCGAAATTAAAGGTAACGCTTATCAAAAGCGGCATCGGCAGGCCTGAGAAACATAAAAGAATTCTCCAGAGCTTAGGCCTCACCAAACTGAACAAGAGCAAGGTGTTTGATAATACTCCGACCATTCGGGGCATGATTATTAAGATAAACCATCTGCTGAAAGTGGAAGAATATTTACCGTAAAAAGGATCGCGGCAATGGACTTAGACAAGCTTACCCCAGCTCCGGGTTCACGAAAGAAAAAAAAACGCGTCGGTCGCGGCGAAGGTTCGGGTCATGGCGGTACCTCCTGTAAAGGACACAAAGGGCAAAAAGCGCGTTCCGGACGCAAAACACCGCTCGGCTTTGAAGGCGGACAAATGCCGTTAAAAAGAAGACTGCCCAAGCGGGGCTTTACGAATATATTTAAAAAGCACTATGCAGTCATAAATGTTGCCGATTTGAACCGTTTTGCCCCGCACAGCGTTGTTGATCCTGAAACATTGCTGAGCAGCGGCGTCATAAAAAAAGTTTACGATGGAATAAAGGTACTGGGTGACGGCGATATAGACCGCCCGCTGACCGTTAGAGTGCATCAATACAGCCAGACGGCGGTTCATAAAATTATCTCTGCAGGAGGAAAGGTCGAGGAGCTCTAAGTGATCGGCGGTTTTCAAAATATTCCAAAAATTCCGGAGCTGCGCAAGCGTATTATCATTTCATTATTGCTGCTTGCGGTGTACCGGATTGGCGTGCACATCCCGACGCCCGGTATTGACGGGGCTGCCTTGGCTGGTTTTTTTGCGCGGGCTAAAGGCACGCTGTTTGGTTTTATGGATATGTTTTCAGGGGGGGCGCTGGAAAACATGTCCGTATTTGCCCTGGGCATTATGCCCTACATAAGCTCTTCCATTATTTTGCAGCTTCTGACCATGGTGATTCCCTCCCTTGAAAAACTATCCAAGGAGGGAGAAGCGGGGCGGAAGAAAATCACCCAGTATACCCGATACGGTACCGTGCTACTGAGCATTATTCAAGGATTTGGCATAAGCATCGGGTTGGAAAAAATGACCGGACCGGCAGGCGAACCCGTTGTGCTTGCTGCGGGTTGGGGGTTCCGGTTGATGACGATTATTACGCTTACCTCGGGAACTGCGTTCATAATGTGGCTCGGCGAGCAGATAACGGAACGGGGGATTGGTAATGGTATTTCACTCATAATTTTTGCCGGCATTGTTGCCAGAATGCCGTCGGCAATTATTAATACGATTCGGCTTATGCAAACCGGAGAGATGGGGCCGCTGCTTATTCTGGTCATTATTGCGATCATGATCCTGGTTGTCGGCTGTATTATTTTCATGGAGCGCGCCCAGCGCAGAATACCGGTGCAATATGCCAAGCGGGTCATTGGCAGAAAAATCTATGGCGGGCAAAGCACACATCTGCCCTTAAAAATTAATACCTCCGGTGTAATACCCCCAATATTTGCCTCATCAATACTGATGTTTCCGCTTACCATTGCCCAGTTCATGCCCAGGGAGACTCTTGAACACTATCCTTGGGTAAATGCTATCATAAGCAGCCTCAGTCGTGGGGAGCTTTTATACAATTTTTTCTATGTGATTTTCATTATATTCTTTTGCTATTTTTATACGGCAGTTGTATTTAATCCGATGGATGTCGCGGATAATATGAAAAAATATGGGGGTTATATTCCGGGTATCAGGCCGGGGAAAAAAACTGCAGAGTATATAGATTGGGTGCTCACGAGAATTACCTTTGTCGGAGCCCTTTACATATCTGCAGTATGTGTGCTGCCGACGATTTTAATCAGCCGGTTTAACATTCCCTTTTATTTTGGCGGCACTGCGCTGCTTATTGTGGTTGGTGTTGCCCTTGATACCATTGCCCAGATGGAAACCCATATGCTCAGCAGACATTACGATGGATTTCTAAAACGGGGGACATTTAAAGGCCGGCGCTAAACTGCGGAACAAGTCGCAGCAGATTGATCTGAAACAGGGAAAGGATACCGCACGCTTATGAACATCGTACTGTTAGGACCGCCGGGAAGCGGCAAGGGAACGCAGGCAAAGTTGCTGGTTGAGGCATTCAATATCCCGCAAATCTCGACGGGGGATATCCTGCGCAGTGCGGTTGCAGCTCAAACAGAACTGGGAAAGCAGGCTAAATCTTATATGAACAAGGGGGAGCTGGTTCCCGATGCCTTGGTAGTGCGCATTGTCGAGGAACGACTCATGGAGCCTGACTGTAACCGCGGCTTTATTCTTGACGGATTCCCCCGCACCGTGGCGCAGGCAGAAGCATTAGATAGATTACCGCTCACCATTCAGGCAGCGCTGAATGTGCAAGTTGATAATGCTGAACTTATGAAACGCCTTACCGGTCGGCGCACCTGTCGCACCTGCGGCGCCATGTATCACATTTATTTTGGGCCGTCGCGCAAGGACGGCGTATGCGACAAATGTAACGGTGAACTCTATCAACGGGATGATGACCGGGAAGAGACTATCCAGAACCGACTAACCGTATATGCTGAGCAAACGAATCCTCTGATTCAATGGTATCAGAAAAAAAATATATTGCATACCATTAATGGTATTGGTTCGGTTCAGGAAATTTTTGACCGTATTGTTGGGGCATTAAGAACAGCAGGATTGTTAGCGTAATGCAGGGGGCGAGCATATAACGCATGCCTAAGGAAGATTTTATAGAACTGGAAGGCACAGTTTTGGAAACATTGCCAAATGCAATGTTTCGGGTTGAGCTTGAAAATGGGCATAAAATACTTGCCCACATATCGGGGAAAATGCGCATGCATTACATCAAGATTCTGCCGGGGGATAAAGTAATGGTACAGTTTTCTCCCTATGATTTGAATAAAGGTCGGATAATCTATAGATGCAAATAAATTATTCATTCATCAGTGGTAATTATGAAAGTAAGAGCTTCGGTAAAAAAAATGTGCGATAAATGCACCATTATTAAACGCAAGGGTGTTGTCCGGGTTATTTGTGAAAATCCTAAGCACAAGCAACGCCAGGGGTAGCGAGCAGCCCGAGACGGCAGATTTTGCAGCAAGGAGAGCAGTGTGCCAAGAATAGCAGGTGTTGATTTACCAAAAGCCAAGAAAATTCCTATTGCCCTCACCTATATTTTCGGTATAGGACGGACCAGTGCGCAAAAAATCCTTTCTGAAGCAGGGGTTGATGCCGCCAAGAGGGCGGATGCCCTCACCGACCTCGAGGTAGCAAAAATTCAAGACATTATCAACGAACAGTACAAAGTAGAAGGAGATTTGCGCAAAGAAGTATCAATGAATATAAAGCGCCTGATGGATATTGGCTCCTATCGCGGGTTGCGGCATCGAAAAGGGCTGCCGGTTCGGGGGCAGCGAACCCATACCAATGCCCGTACGCGGAAAGGTCCCCGGCGCGCCACTGTTGGCAAGAAGAAGGAAGTTAAGAAGTAACTGAGGACAGGAGATCACTGTTTTTATTGAGGAAACTGATGGCAGAAAAGAAGACCCGCAAGAAAAAAGAAAAAAAGAACATCCCCAATGGCGTTGCCCATATTCAATCTACCTTCAATAATACGATCATAACGATAACCGATATGGTAGGCAACGTTATATCATGGTCAAGCGCTGGCGCGGTTGGTTTCAAAGGCTCACGAAAAAATACGCCGTATGCTGCAAGTCAGGCAGCAGAAGATGTCGCGAAAAAAGCCAAAGAACACGGGGTTAAAAATCTTGAAGTTTACATCAAGGGACCGGGTGCCGGTCGCGAAGCAGCGCTCAGATCCCTTCAGGCTATGGGATTCAGTATAAAACTCATCCGCGACGTAACCCCCATTCCTCATAACGGCTGTAGGCAGCCCAAAAGAAGACGGGTATAACAGGGTGAAATAATACATCAGCGGTATGTAACCACAGAGGATTGACATTTTTAGGAAAGGAGATTTCAGGTTGGCACGCTATCGGGGTTCAGTTTGCAGGCTTTGCCGCAGGGAGAACACAAAACTCTTTCTTAAAGGAGAGCGGTGCTATACGGATAAATGCGCTGTTGAACGGCGCCAATATGCGCCTGGCCAGCACGGTCAGCGCCGTTCAAAATTAACTGATTATGGCGATCAGCTCCGCGAAAAGCAGAAAATGAAACGCATTTATGGTGTTCTTGAAAAACAATTTAAAAACTATTTTTTACGCGCGGCACAACAAAAAGGCGTAACCGGCGAAAACTTGCTGCTGTTTCTGGAACGGCGGCTTGACAACATGGTCTATCGCCTGGGTTTTGCCGCGTCACGCAACGAAGCGCGCCAACTTGTGCGCAACGGCCATTTTCTGGTTAACGAGAGACACGTCAATATTCCCTCTTATTTGGTGAAGCCCGGAGACGTTATAAAACTCAGCGACAAAAGTCAGAAAATAGAGAAAATTAAAGAGGCGTTAGAAGTTGCAAGCAGGCGGGGAATTCCTCGCTGGCTTGAATTGGAAATAGAGAGCTTTCGTGGCAAAGTGCTGTCGCTTCCCACACGAGAAGAGATAACCATGCCGATTAAGGAACAGCTCGTTGTTGAGCTTTATAGTCGCTAATAACATTTTTTTGCTAATAACTTCAGGTGAGGAACTATGCAGCGACCATGGCAGACCATTATTAAGCCAAAATGTCTTGAGGTGGATGAGGAGACGCTCTCTCCCACCTATGGTAAGTTTACCGCAGAACCATTTGAGCGTGGATTTGGCATAACCTTGGGCAATTCATTGCGGCGCATTTTGCTTTCATCGCTTCAGGGTGCCGCCATTACTGCGGTTCGCATTGATGGCATACTTCATGAATTTTCCACCATCCCGGGTGTGCGTGAGGATGTTACCGAGATTGTGCTCAATTTAAAAGAAGTACGTCTGAAACTCTATTCAGAAGGTCCCGAAACACTTTATATTAAAGCAAAAGGAGAACGACTGGTTACTGCTGGCGACATTATTGTGAACAATAATGTGGAAATTCTTAATCCTGACCTGCACCTCGCAACGCTGGGCCCAGATGCCACCCTGAATATGGAATTAACGGTAAAACGCGGCAGGGGATACTGTACCGCGGAGAAAAACCGGCACCCCAGTCAACCCATCGGCACCATACCGATAGATTCAATTTTTACACCGATCGTCAAGGTTAATTATAACGTTACCCATGCGCGGGTTGGCCAGATAACCGATTATGATAAACTAACTCTGGAGGTATGGACCGACGGGAGTATTGCACCTGAAGATGCGGTCTCCTGTGCAGCAAAAATTCTCCAGACCCAGTTAAAATTGTTTATTAATTTTGAAGAAGAAACAGAACAATTGCCTGAGGAACAACCGGCAAAACAAAAATTCAATGAAAATCTGTATCGGAGTATTGATGAACTGGAGCTTTCGGTGCGTTCTTCCAACTGTCTGAGAAACGCCAATATCAGGTATATCTGGGAATTGGTTCAGCGAACAGAGCCGGAAATGCTCAAAACTAAAAACTTTGGTCGAAAGTCCCTCAATGAGATAAAAGAAATTTTGGCAGACATGGGGCTGACCCTCGGTATGAAGCTTGAAGGTTTTGAGCCGCCCCCCGATGCACCTGAAGCGAACCAGGAATCGGCTTAATATCGGCTGAGAAAGCAACTCTGAGGAATTTGACCATGAGACATTTAAAGGCAGGGAGAAAACTGGGCAGAACATCAAGTCACCGCTTGGCAACATTGCGCAATATGGTTACCTCTTTTCTGGAACATGAACAGATTGAAACCACCGACGCAAAAGCAAAAGAGCTCAAGTCTCTGGCAGATAAACTGGTGACCCTGGGAAAGCGCGGCGATTTGCATGCGCGCCGACAGGCGATGGAGATACTCCGCGATAAATCGGTGGGAAAAAAGCTGTTTGATGATATTGGTCCCCGTTTTAAAGAGCGATCCGGCGGCTATACGCGTATTTTAAAAGTTCGGCGCCGACACGGCGACAATGCGCCGGTTTCTGTCATTGAATTGGTTGTTCAGGGCAAGCAGGTTCAGGAAAAAAGACAGGCGCGCGAGAAAGCCAAAAAAGAGAAAAAGAAGGAAGCAGGAAAAGAGAAAAAAGGCTAATAAAAACAGCCCTCTTATGCAGCTCAACAGATACGAACAGGGTGTTATAAAAATCTCACCCTTGCCGAAGTGAGGAACCCCAACGTTCGCAAGAGTGACCGGTATATTTCAAGCAAGCTGCTTCGTTGAGCTGTCTTGCTACCTTTTATTTATTTGCCTCATGCAAGGCATGGCGAATCTCCGGTAATTCCCACAACGTCTCATCATCTTCTTTTCTATCATTATTTTTTATCCGTTCCCGAACGGTGCACCTCCAAAGATTTCTAACGAGCCAATTTCCTGAATCGGAGAATGCCTTTTTTCTGATTAATCTCATGGGTTTTCCTGATTGGTCAATAGCTTGCCACGTACATGAAATTCTGAGATCTCAGTGCCCTGTTATTATTTAATGTCATTTTATTGCGATGTGCAAAATATCTGGCAGTTCAGAGCGTAGCATAGCTCCTTCATTTGCTGTATACATCTGCCAGGTTTTTGCCTTATCTGACAATTCCTCAATACTTACCTGTTGATTTCGCAAAATCGAGACATTTTTTACAAGACCCGGGAGGATCATTGTATTTTGGGAGAGAAATACCCTCAGGCGTATCTTCATCGCTCTATATGAAATCATTGAGAGAAGGTCCAGACCTGCTTTTACCTTGACTAAAAATAAAAGTTAAGATAGTGTGTTATGACTTAAAAAAGGGAGGCTATTCGGACTGTAGGTCATGAATGAAAAAAGGGAATTTATCAAGCAGCGGCGAAAGAAGCTTGCCGATCTCAGAGCCCTGGGTATCAATCCGTACCCCAACAACTTCACCGTTCTGCATACGGCACGGGACATTATTAACCGTTATGCCGGCAAAACCCCCGATCTGATCAATCAGGACAATGGCGTTTTTGTCATCGCAGGGCGGGTTATGTCCATCCGGGATTTTGGCAAATCAAGCTTTATTCACCTGCAGGACCGTACCGGCCGTATTCAGGCATACCTGCGCAAGGATAAACTGGGCGAGGAAGCCTATCAGATTTTCAAAAAACAGATTGATATTGGTGATTTTCTTGGGATTACGGGCAGGGTTTTTGTAACCCATTCGGGAGAACTTACTCTGCTGGCAGATACCTATACTTTATTATGCAAATCCCTGCTCCCGCTTCCCGAAAAATGGCATGGTCTTCAGGATATTGAAACCCGTTACCGACAGCGGTATCTTGACCTGTTGATAAATCAACACACCCGAGCTACTTTTCAACTGCGCGCCCGCCTGATAGCGCTCATCAGGGCATTTCTTGTCGCGCGGGATTTCATTGAAGTTGAAACCCCTATGATGCAGACCATACCCGGGGGGGCGACAGCGCGACCATTTAAAACCCACCATAATGCGTTGGACATGGAGCTCTATCTGCGAATCGCTCCAGAGCTTTATCTAAAACGGCTGGTGGTAGGAGGATTTGAGCGGGTTTTTGAGCTGAATCGAAATTTTCGTAACGAGGGGATTTCAACGCAGCATAATCCGGAATTTACCATGCTTGAATTCTATCAAGCATATGCAACCTTTGAGGATTTCATGACTCTTACCGAGGAGCTGTTTTCCGATCTATGCACAAAACTGTTCGGATCGCATAAACTGGTTTATCAGGGAACGGAGATTGATCTGCGCCCTCCGTGGCAGCGTATCAGCTTGAAGGATGCGGTCGCGCACTATGGCGCGATCAATAGAGACGACTTAGCAGAACGGGAGAAAGCCGGCATGCATGCCAGACGGCTGGGTATTGAACTTACGGGCGATGAAACGCTGGGTGAAATCATAACTGAGCTATTTGAGCACGTTGCCGAAGACAAACTGGTACAGCCCACTTTTGTTACACATTACCCGACTGAGGTCTCGCCGCTGGCGCGCCGAAATGAAGTCGACCCGACGGTAACCGACCGTTTTGAATTGTATATCAATGGCCGGGAAATTGCCAATGCGTTCTCAGAACTCAATGACCCCGACGATCAGCGCCAGCGTTTCTTGGCCCAGGTGCAGGCAAAACAAAAAGTTGAAGGACACATTACCGAGATAGATGATGATTTTCTCACGGCGCTTGAATACGGCATGCCTCCTGCCGCGGGTGAGGGTATTGGGATTGACCGTCTGGTTATGCTCTTTACCGATGCCCCGTCAATCCGTGACGTCATTTTGTTTCCTCTGCTGCGCTCCGAAAGGCAGGAGGATTGACACCTATGTCCTATGAGCTGTTTATCGGGCTGCGTTATCTCAAGGCAAAACGAAAGCAGACCTTTATCTCCCTGATCACCCTTATTTCCATAACCGGTGTTGCCATCGGTGTCATGGCTCTTATTTTAGTGTTAGGGGTAATGACCGGGTTCAGCGATGATTTACGGGAAAAGATTCTGGGCACTAACTCCCATCTGGTGATTCAGAAGTTTGGTGCAGCGCTCAATGATTACCGGATGGTTATGGAGAAAATTCGCGATTGTCCCGGCGTAGTTGCTTCAACGCCTTTTATCCTGAGTCAGGCGATGCTCTCATCAGGCAATAATGTCTCGGGCGTCGTGCTGCGGGGTATTGATGTTGCTACCGCTCCTGCTGTGATCAAACTAAAAGAAACTCTTGTCGAAGGTTCCCTGGACCATCTGGCAGACGATCAGCAGAGCGCCGATGGCGCACCGCTGCCGGGCATTATCATCGGCAAAGAGCTTGCTAAACTGCTTGGCATTGGCCTGGGTGAGACCCTGACGGTTATCTCGCCCAGTGGATTAATAACACCAACCGGCATGGCGCCGCGCTGGAAAAAATTTCTAGTGGTGGGAATTTTCGAGTCCGGTATGTATGAATATGACACAACATTAGCCTATATTTCCCTGGCAAATGCACAGAACTTTTTAAAAATGGCTGACGAAGCGACGGGCGTTGAGGTTAAGGTTACCGATATTTATCAAGTGCGCACCATAGCAGACACGATCCGGGAAAAAATCGGGCTTTCATACTTAGTCAGAGACTGGATGGACATGCACCGCAATCTCTATTCAGCACTTAAGCTGGAAAAAATTGCCATGTTCATTATTCTGGTTCTTATCATTCTGGTGGCGGCTTTTAATATTATAGGGACCCTGATTATGGTGGTTCATGATAAAAACCGCGACATCGCTATTTTGAAAGCGATGGGAGCAACTGCTTCGGCTATTATGCGTATTTTTATCATTCAGGGGCTGGTGATTGGGGTCGTCGGCACATGTTTGGGGTTGTGCGGCGGGTATCTGCTGGCATTTATTCAGAACCAGTATCATGTGGTGGGGTTGTCTCCGGACATTTATTATATCCCGCAGTTGACGGTGAAGACCAGTTTGTTTGATACCGTATGGGTTTGCTGTTCAGCCATTCTCATAACGTTTATTGCAACAATTTATCCCTCCCGGCAGGCGGCGCGGCTGGATCCTGCGGAAGCACTGAGATATGAATAACGTCCATACCGATTCGACCTGCAGCAGCGAGGTCATTATTCGTGCCGAGAACCTGCATAAAATTTTCTTCTCAAATCAAAAGCAGACAGAAGTTCTCAAGGGGATTGATCTTGAAGTATTTCGTGGCGAAGCATTGGGTATCCTGGGGCCTTCCGGTGTCGGCAAAAGCACACTGTTGCATATTCTGGGAACTCTTGATCGGCCCTCCGCAGGCCGGGTCTGGTATCGCGGAGAAGATATCTTTTCCTGGGATGCGAATCGGCTGGCCGGGTTTCGCAATACGAAGCTCGGGTTTGTTTTTCAGTTTCATCACTTATTGCCGGAATTCAATGCGCAGGAAAATACCATGATGCCGGCGCTGGTTGCCGGCATTGATAAAAAGACTGCTGCACGCAAGGCGCAGGAAATTCTTTCTCGCCTGGGTCTGGAAGAACGTCTTAGCCACAAGCCCGGTGAACTCTCGGGCGGCGAGCAACAGCGGGTAGCAGTTGCGCGGGCGCTTATTATGCATCCCGATATGGTTCTTGCCGATGAACCGACTGGAAATTTAGATACCCAAACCGGTCAAGACGTTTTTAATTTGTTGCTTGAATTGAATGCTGAACTTGGGATAACATTTATTATTGTTACTCACAATGAAAGTCTGGCAAAGAAATTACCGCGCTGCATTTCACTCCTTGACGGCAAGGTGGTGGAACAGCACACACAAAAGGGATGAAAGCGGTGAAGCAGATGAGAATGGTTCAGGCGTGGGCGCGCCTGTGCATGATGGCGATTATGGTGCTGAGCGCTGTTCCGAATTCGGGATTCTGTGCCGTCCGGGTTGCGGTTTTCCCCTTTGACATTCACGCTGAAGAGAATTTAAATTACCTCCAGCAGGCGATGCCGCGGATGTTAGCCACCCGTCTTGAAAGCCGGGGCGAAGTGTATGTTGTAGAGCAATCGCTGGTACAACAGCTTGCGGCTGGTTATGTGGGTAAAAAGATCACCGAAGAAACGGCCCGAAAATTGGGAGCCGACATGGGGGCTGCATTCGTGATTCTCGGCAGTTTGTCTAAAATCGGCAATCAGGTCAGTATGGACGCAGCCCTTATCAGCACCAGCGAACCACTGCCGGTTCAGAGATTTTATACGACTGCTGAAAGCGTCACCGGTATTTCGACCAAGGTTAATGAGCTCGCCCGCATGCTTTATTTTAAAATACTGGGCAAGGAAGTTATCAATAAAATTGTCATCAACGGTAACAAATATATTGAACAGGATGCCATTTTGCTTGCCATTGCTTCCAAGCCGGGTGATGTATTCTCCCCCGAACAGTTGCAGGATGATTTAAAGCGGATTTATCAGATGGGATACTTTGAGGATGTCAAGGTATCAAGCACGGATACGTCCGAAGGCAAAGATATTACGTTTCACGTCGTCGAACGGCCTACCATCAAAGAAATTCAGATTGTCGGCAATAAAAGTGTCAAGCTGGAAGATCTGCAGAAGGTGATGGAAACCAAAGTGCGAACGGTGCTTGATCTGAACAAGGTTACCGGTGATGTTACCCGTATCAGAAAGGTATATACGGATAAGGGATTTTATAATGTCAGTGTTTTTTCCAAACAGACACCGATCAGCGATGATGAAACTGGTGTCGTATTTCAGATTGTCGAAGGGAAAACATCAAAGGTTAAAACCATATCCTTTACCGGTAACACCTCCATCCCGGCAAAGCAGCTAAAACGAGTGCTCGCTACCAGAGAAAAAAATATTCTCTCATTTTTTACCACCGCCGGCGTCTATAAAGAAGAGGATCTTGAAAAGGATGTTGACCGTCTGACCGCCTACTACTATGGACACGGCTTTTTGCAGGCAAAAGTTGATCCGCCGACCGTTGACTTTAAGGAGAAAGGTATTTTTATTAACTTTAATATATTTGAAGGAAATCAGTTCACCATCGGCACTGTTGATATAAAGGGCGATCTCATTCGGGACAAAGATTTCTTCATGGCAAACCTCAAGTGTAAACCGGGGAAAGTCTTTGATAGCAACCTTTTGAATGAAGATCTGCTGGCAATTAAGGGGGTGTATGCTGAACAGGGATATGCCTTTGCCGATGTTTCACCGCTTACGGATATTGAAGCGGAAAACAAGAAAGTTAATCTTACCTACAGTATTGATAAAGGAGAAAAGACTTATCTGGAAAGAATCAAAATTACCGGCAATACCCGCACCCGAGATAATGTCATCCGACGGGAGCTGCGCCTAACCGAAGGGGCAATATATAATTCCAAGGAGCTTGACCGAAGCAAGCAGGAGGTAAACAACCTGGGATTTTTTGAAGAAGTAAAAATCAATACCGAGCCGGGTTCCGCAGCGAATAAAGTCAACGTAAATGTGGAAGTAAAGGAGCGCCCCACCGGTCAGTTTAGTATCGGTGCGGGCTACAGCTCCGCTGATAACATTATGGGCATGTTTCAGATTTCTCAAAACAATTTTCGGGGCAAGGGGCAGCAGCTTAGTCTCATGGCAAATCTGGGCGGCAGATCTTCTCGCTACGACTTTTCCTTTACCGAGCCATGGTGGCGAGGTACTCGGACCTCGGTGGGCTTTGATTTGTATAATATCTCCCAGTGGTATGAAGATTTTGATCGGGATTCGCAGGGAATTAACCTTCGCATGGGGCGTCCGGTGCCCCGTTTTGACTATACCCGATTAAATCTTTCGTACCGGTTTGAACAAGTTGATATACAAGATGTTGATAATGACGCGTCACTGGCGATTCAAGAGCAAGAAGGCTCCAGCACGACTGGGGCTGTTACCGCTACCCTGGTGCGCGATTCCCGTGATGATCGGTTTAACACACGCACCGGAACCTACAATAGTTTTACCGCAGAACTGGCAGGAATCGGTGGTTCAAATAAGTTCATGGGATTGATTTTCAGTTCTGCAAAATATTTCCCCCTGCGGTGGAATACCGTATTCATGGTCAGAGGAACGATCGGTTATCTTTTCGGTTATGGCGGCAAAGATGTTCCGATTTCCGATAAATTCTTTCTTGGCGGCATAGATTCGCTGCGCGGTTTCAAGGATCGAACTGTTGGCCCGCGCAAGAAACGAAATGTCAACAATAACCGGATCTATTTCAAAAACGGCGTGCCCTATTATAATCCCAATTATTCCGAGGACGACGATCGTTATGATTCAGATGATTATTATTACGATGACGACGATGATGACTACGATGTGGTGGGCGGCTGCAAGGAGATTTATTTTAATTTTGACTACAGCTTCCCACTTATGAAAGAGGCGGGAATTATGGGGGTATTATTTGCCGATGTCGGCAATGTATACCGGCAGAGCGAGGGATACTTTTCAGATTTGCGCTATGATATGGGCGTTGGGCTGCGCTGGTTTTCACCATTCGGCCCGCTACGCATTTACTGGGGCATTAATCCATCTCCACGGTCAAAGTATGATGAGAATTCGAGTAATTTTGCATTTTCCATGGGAAATGTGTTCTAACAGGTTCTCACAGGGCGGACGCGCGTTTCCTGACCAACAGCTCACGAAGATTCACATAAATTATAAGATTTAAAAACAGGAGGTAGCACAGGGTATGAAAACAGGCAATGTAGTAGTATGGGCAGTCAGTATAATACTTTTGGCCGGCGCCGCGGCAGTGGCCCAAGAATTTAAAATCGGGTATGTTGATCTGCAGCGGGCGCTGAATGAAAGCACTGCTGGAAAACAGGCGAAAGAAAAATTTACGGCTGAAGTAAAACGGGCAGAATCTGAAATTTTACGCAAAAAAGAGGAAGTGGAACGACTGGGTGCCTCGCTTGAGAAACAGAGCGCTATGCTTAAGGACGAGGCACGCATAGAAAAGGAAAAACAGTTTATCCAACTGCAAAAAGAATATGAACGAAAAGTCAAGGATGCCAAGGATGAACTGCAAATAAAGGATGCGGAGCTCACCAAGGGTATTCTGGAGGATTTAGTCACATTAATTAAAAAATACGGCAAAGAAAATAAATATACCATCATTTTTGAAAAAAGTGAGACAGTCCTTTTGTATGCGACGGAATCCATAGATATCACTGACAAGATTCTGGCGCTGTATGATTCACAGTCCTCAGCAAAAAAACGCTAGTAGGTGAGGTAGGGAGTGGAATGGAAAAATCGCTTAATGAGCTTGCTGACCTGGTCGGCGGAGAGGTGGTAGGAGACGGCGCGACACGTATTTACGGAATTGCCGGCATAGATGAAGCGCGGCCCGGCGATATAACGTTCATTGCCAATCCGAAATACCTCAAGAAAGTCGTAACGACACGGGCTTCAGCAATAATCTGTACTCCCGATTCTGGTGTAACGTCAAAGCCGCTTTTAACCATAAAAAATCCTTACCTTGCCTATGCCAAAATTGTCCAGCTGTTTCATCCGCCAACTCCTGAAACCGGCACCGTCGATGAACGTGCGATAATTGGCAGCAGAGTCCAAATTGGCCCCCAGGTCACGATTTACCCCTTTGTGTATATCGGTAATAATTGCGTCATCGGCGAACGGACGGTCATTCACCCGCATTGTTATATCGGCAATAATGTCACCATTGGCGAGGGAACGCTCATATACCCCCATGTCACCATACGGGAGCGCTGTATTATCGGCAAGCGGGTTATTATTCATCCGGGCAGCGTGATTGGCAGCGATGGATTCGGGTTTGCCAAGGATGGCGACCGTTATCACAAAATTCCCCAAGTGGGGATTGTGCAGATTGATGACGATGTGGAGATTGGCGCCAATAACACCATAGACCGTGCCGCGTTAGGGAAAACATGGATTCAGTGCGGCGTCAAGACCGACAATCAAGTGCATATTGCCCATAATGTAATTATTGGAGAGAATACGGTGGTTGTGGCACAGGTGGGAATCTCGGGAAGCACCAGCATTGGGAAGCGCGTTACCTTGGCAGGTCAAGTCGGCATCGTCGGGCATATAACGATAGGAGATGATGTCATCGTGGGGGCAAAGACCGGTGTTTCAGCAGATGTTCCGAATGGTCAGATTGTTTCCGGTTACCCGCATATGCCACATCGCGATTGGCTAAAAGCTTCCCGAACTTTTCCCAGGATACCGGAAATGAGGTTGGCGCTTAAAAGACTTGAAACAAAAATCCAAGAGATTGAAACAGCACTGAATACCTTAAGACAGGGAGAGCATCGTGGTGAATATTAAAGAAATTATGGAGTATATACCCCACCGCTATCCATTTCTCCTCATTGACCGGGTGGTGGAGATGGAAAAAAACAGGCGCATTGTCGCCATAAAAAATGTGACAATCAATGAACCATTTTTTCAAGGTCATTTTCCCGGACAGCCTATTATGCCGGGGGTGTTGCTTATAGAAGCAATGGCTCAGGCGTGGGGTATTCTTGCGATCAGCTCAGCGCAGCAGAAAGTGAACAGCGCTGATATTTTGTTCATCGGTATTGATAAAGCGCGGTTTCGACGGCCAGTGCTTCCCGGCGACCAGGTGCGGTTTGAGCTTGAGGGAGTGAGCATGAAACGATTTATCTGGAAATTTCGAGGAAAAGCTTTTGTTGATGGAAATTTGGTCGCTGAGGCAGAACTGATGGCTACTATGGCCGCAACGCAGATGGGGGGCGAAGAGACCGCAGCATCCCCGGCCAGCGAGGATAAATAATTATTTATAAGGATTGAGCGTGACGCAGACACACCGTATCATCCATAAAACAGCTTTGGTAAGCCCTCACGCAGAGATAGGCAGCGGGGTAGAAATCGGGCCCTATGCCGTTATCGGTGATCAGGTACAGATTGGTAATAATACTATTGTGGGACCGCATGTGGTCATTGAAGGCATTACCCGCATCGGGGAACGCTGTCGCATATTTCAATTTTGCTCCCTGGGCGCCATTCCGCAGGACCTGAAATTTAAAAATGATCAAACTGAAGTAATTATCGGTAATGACAATACCTTTCGCGAATTTGTTACGATCAACCGGGGGACAATGGGCGGTGGCGGAAGAACGGTGATTGGCGACAATAATTTTCTGATGGCATATGCGCATGTCGCGCATGATTGTCAGATTGGTAATCAGGTGATCATTGCTAATTCTGCAAGTCTTGCCGGCCACATTCACATAGAAGACTATGCCATTCTTGGCGGGCTGGTCGGCGTGCATCAATTTGTCCACATTGGTTCGTATGCGATGATTGGCGGCCTTACCGGTGTTTCAAAAGATGTGCCGCCATATATGATGGCGGTGGGAGAACGCGCCAAGCTCTATGGTCTTAACCTGAACGGCTTGAAACGGCGTGGCTTTTCGGCGCAGGTGATCTCGGAACTCAAAACCGCCTATCGCATTATTTTCCGCTCCGGCCTGACGCTTAAAAAGGCACTGGACAAGATAGCTGAAGAGCACCTCACCAGTGCCGAGGTTCAACACTTGGTGGATTTTATAAAAAACTCTAAAAGAGGAATTATACGATAAATGTCCGCAGTGAAGGCTGGTGTCGTCGGTGTGGGCTACTTAGGGAAATTCCATGCTGAAAAGTACAGCCAGCTTCCCGAAGCTGAACTGGTCGGGGTGGTGGATATAGACCGCGACCGGGCGTGCACCATTGGTGATCGGCTTCACGTGCCGGCTTACAGCGATTACCGAGAGCTCATTGGCAAAGTAGAGGCGGTCAGTATCGCAGTCCCAACTAATCTTCATTACGCCATTGCGCGCACGTTCCTCCAGCAGGGGGTAGATGTGCTGCTGGAAAAACCAATGACCGTGACTCTGGCGGAAGCCGATGACCTAATTGCTATCGCACAGGCGCAGGGCCGCATTCTTCAGATCGGCCATCTGGAGCGGTATAACGCAGCGCTCATGGCGATAAAAGATCTTGTCCACCAGCCGCTCTTTATAGAATCTCACCGCATTGCACCGTTTAAGGAGCGGGGCGTTGATGTAGACGTTATTCTCGATCTCATGATTCATGACATTGATATTATCCTCAGCCTCGTCGGTGCGCCGGTTACCGGTATTGACGCTGTCGGTGTTCCGGTGTTGACCGGATGTATTGATATTGCCAATGTGCGGCTGCGGTTTGCAAACAGCTGTATTGCCAACGTTACGGCAAGCAGAATTTCCGCCAAAGAGATGCGTAAGCTGAGGTTGTTTCAGCCGGATGCCTATTTATCAATTGACTTTGCACAACAGGAAGTTGACGTTTTTAAAAAGCTGCCTGACACCGATATTGATGGCATTCCTCAAATAACGTATGAGAATATTAATCTTCCGCAAGGGGATTCTCTGGCAGAGGAAATAAAAGCCTTTTTGCGAGCGGTGCGCAACCGACAGCGGCCCGATGTTTCTGGAGAAGTTGGCCGCGATGCCCTGAAAGTGGCCCTGGACATCATCGCGCAAATCAAGACCACCCAGCCTGTTATACATTAATTCTTAACGGTTCTCACTGCCAGCGCATAGACCTGGGCGTATCCAGTATGGTTTCTTAGTTTTTTTTCGGACATGCTTTATTATGGGGCCCTTCAATGGGAAGGACCGATCATAGTTTCGTAGGACGCTCAACGGCAGGCATAATATCACTACGCAGCATAACGTAATCGGGTAAAAAACGCCTGTATTTCAATCTCCCGTCCATCTAACCCTGTGCGGCAATGGCTCAAGGTGTTTCATCTCTGACAGATCAAAGCCGTGGTAAAAAAATTCTGCTGGTAACCGGCGAGGTATCCGGTGATGTGCACGGAGCATTTCTCGTGCGGTCTCTTAAGCAGCTTGATCCCGCACTGCATATTTACGGTATCGGCGGTGATGAGCTGCATAAGGCAGGCATGGAAATTCTATTCCACATCAAAGAACTTTCTGTCGTGGGTATTGTTGAGGTATGGGCGCGGCTGCCGTACATTATAAAGGCTTTTCGGGTTCTCAAACGGGAAATTGTCAATACGCCTCCAGACCTTCTCATCCTGATTGATTATCCTGATTTTAATCTGCGTATTGCAGCAGTGGCCAAAAAACAGGGCGTGCCGGTTCTTTATTATATCAGCCCGCAAATCTGGGCCTGGCGGCAAAATCGGGTAAAAAAAATTGCCCGTCTGGTTGATCAGATGGCAGTGGTGTTTCCCTTTGAAAAAACATTTTATGAACAGTACGGGGTGCCGGTGCAGTTCGTAGGTCATCCGCTGCTGGACAGGGGCGTTCCGCCCTTGGATAAGCAGGCGCTCATTGCACGATTTGCCATGAACAATCAGGGACCGATTGTCGGGTTACTCCCGGGCAGCAGGAAGGCTGAAATTGACCGGCTGCTGCCGGTTATGGCGCAGGCGGCCGTGCTTATCTGCAAAGAATTTCCCGGCGCACAATTCATTCTTCCCCTTGCCGCTGGGGTTGAGGAGGCAGACATGAGAAGAAAAATTAAGCGGTTTGGTCTGCAGGTAACCATGGTCACGAACCATCTGCAGGAAGCTCTGCACATCTGTGATCTGGTTCTCGTCGCATCAGGCACCGCAACCTTGGAGACGGCTCTTATGGGGAAACCCATGATTATCATGTACCGCATTTCACCCCTTACGTATCTGGTGGGACGGCTCTTGATCAGGGTGCCATACATAGGACTTGCCAATATTGTTGCCGGCAGGCAGATTGTTCCTGAATTGATTCAGGGAGCTGCTTCGCCAGAGCGGGTTTTTCGTGAAGCGGTTTCTTTGTTAAAGGACGAACCGCGCATAACGGCCATGTCGCACGAGCTGGCACGGGTAAAAGAGCTGCTTGGCAGCGCGGGAGCTTCAGCACGTGTGGCGCTGATGGCGCGTGACTTACTCAATACGAGAGATAAGGCCCCGGCCCCCAGGCATGGGCACTAATATACTACCGCAGGCTGGCTGCCGATGAGACTGCAAGGGTCAATGCTCAAAGAAAGCATCTATTTGTATGTCCGGTTATTGCAATTTGTAAAGCCGTACTGGCGCCGTCTTTTGGTGGCAGGGTTGTGCATGCTGCCACTGTCACTGTGCTCTGCTGGGCTTGCCTATCTGGTGAAACCCGCCCTGGACGATATTTTTTTTAAAAAAGATCTCACCATGTTGCGCCTCATTCCGCTGGCGCTTATTGCTCTCTATGTCGTCCGTGGGGTCTTTGACTTCAGCCATGCCTATTTAATGGGCTACGTGGGAAGCCGTATTATTGCCGATATCAGGGAAAAGCTCTATGCGCACCTGCAGACGCTCCCGCTGTCTTTTTTTGCTAAAAACCCGACTGGTGTTCTCATGGCGCGCATCACCAACGATGTGAATCTGTTGCAGGCGGCTATTTCAAATGTTGTGATCAGTTTTTTTAAAGATTTATTTACTGTGGTGGGACTGGTAGGTGTCCTCGTGTATCAGGACCTGAGGCTTGCGTGCATCGTTTTTCTGATCTTTCCCTGGCTCGTTATACCCATCCAGCGTTTTGGCAAAAAAAGCAGAAAGATTAGCACCAAAGGGCAGGAAAAGGTTGGTAAAATTGCCACACTGTTGCATGAAACCATCAGCGGCTGCCGTATTGTTAAAGCCTTTGGCATGGAAGACTATGAGGCAAAGCGGTTTTCAGAGGAAAATTTCCGGCTGTTCAGAATCCGGCTGAAGCGGATCAGACTAAAGGCACTCGCCCCGCCGCTTATGGAATTCATTGGCGGTCTTGCCGGAGCTGCCGTCATATTTTACGGCGGCTACAGCGTGATCAAGGGCACATCAACACCGGGCACGTTCTTTTCCTTTGTTACCGCTTTGCTTCTACTGTATGATCCGGTAAAAAGCATCAGCAACGCCTATCAGGATATTCAGGAAGGTCTGGCAGCAGCGGTCAGAGTGTTTCAGGTGCTTGATGCGAAGACTGACGTCAGGGAAAAACCTGATGCGATCGTGCTGCCACCGGTTTCCGGAGCAGTGGTATTTAAGCAGGTCTGTTTTGGATATGAGCGGCATTTGGTTCTTCATGACATTAATATGGAAATACAGCCTGGTGAAATTATTGCAATTGTCGGGAGAACCGGGTCGGGTAAAACCTCGCTGGTGAACCTTATTCCACGTTTTTATGATGTGACCTCGGGATATATACGTATTGATGGCCATGATATTCGCAACGTGACGCTTCGCTCTCTCCGCTCGCAAATCGCGCTGGTCAGCCAACAGACCATTCTTTTTAATGATTCGGTACGGAATAATATAGCGTATGGCAATACCGATGCTTCGCTGGAAAACATAATCGCCGCAGCCCGTGCGGCGTGTGCGCACGAGTTTATTGAAGAACTACCCGAGGGCTATGATACGCTTATTGGCGAAGCCGGCATAAAACTTTCCGGCGGCCAGCGGCAACGCATCGCTATTGCCCGGGCGCTGTTTAAAGATGCGCCGATTCTGATCCTTGACGAAGCGACCTCATCCCTTGACAGCGAATCTGAAAAGGCAGTACAGCAAGCGCTTGAAAACCTCATGCGCAACCGCACCACGTTCATAATTGCCCACCGGCTGTCAACCATCCGTAAAGCGCACCGCATTATGGTGCTGTCGCAGGGGCGAATCGTGGAACAGGGGACACATGACGAGCTGTTGCGCCACAGCGGAGAGTATCAGAAGCTGTATGCGCAGTACTTTCAAGGCTCGCTGTATGATGCCGTCGCGCAAGAAGCGGGGGGCGGCGCCACCTAATGTATTTCATTTATAATGTTCTGCTCTATCTTATCAGCATTGTCTCTTCACCAGTGCTGCTGTTGCTGTTATACCGAAATCCACGCTACCGCGATGGATTTTTTCAAAAGTTTGGCATGTTACCCTGGAAACCATTGATGGAGACGGCTAAAAACCCCCCCGTATGGATTCATGCGGTTTCTGTCGGGGAGGTGACAGCCGCCATTCCCTTGGCGACGGAAATAGGACGGCTGTTCCCGCAGATACCCATAATTCTTTCCACGGGCACTGCTACCGGCTATTTTACCGCACAGCAATATGCCTCTGTTATCAAACACATCATCTTTTTTCCGTTTGATTATCCCGTTATTGTTAGACGATTTGTTGCACGGATTCGCGCGCGGATGTTCATAGTGTTTGAAACAGAACTGTGGCCAAATATTCTGCGCGAACTGAAGCGCCATGATATTCCCGTTATGATGGCGAGCGGCAGAATTTCGCCGCGTTCATTTCGCCGTTACCGGGTGTTCCGATTTTTTTTTCAGAAAGTTCTCGCGCACGTTGACTGTTTTGGCATGCAAACATCCTCTGATGCCGAACGCGTCATTGCCCTCGGTGCAGACCCGCGACGGGTATTTGTAACAGGCAACATAAAATTTGATCTCCCGATTCGGGAGGGCAGCGACAACGAACGGCAGAACCTCTTTGCGAGTCTTAACCTCAAGCCAGAAAATCGGTTATTAATAGCCGGCAGTACCCACCGGGGAGAAGAAGAAATCATCTTGGACGTATTTCAAGAGCTGCAAAGGACGCTGCCGGATCTGGTTCTGCTTATTGCGCCCCGCCACCCGGCGCGGTTTCGTGAAGTCGAAGATCTGATTCGCTCCCGCGGTATGCGTTTTTGTCGCAAAACGTCCATTAGCTCAGTAGCAAGCGCACGTCCCGTGGAGGTGATCTTGCTCGATACGATTGGCGAACTGGCGCAATTATACAGCATTGGCACGGTGATTTTTATCGGGGGCAGCCTTGTACCGGTTGGCGGGCATAATATCCTGGAACCAGCCCTCCATAAAAAACCGGTTCTTTTTGGACCGCATATGGAAAATTTTTCCACAATTGCCAAAACCCTTATTGAACAGGAAGGGGCAATCCAGGTTCACAGCGCAACAGAGTTAGGTACGGCCGCTGCGCGTCTTTTTCACGATGCGCAACTGCGAGAGCGCATGGGCGCACATGCTTTTCAAACTGTCGCACAAAATGCCGGTGCGGTAAAGAAAAGCATAGATCTGATAAAACCTTTTCTTGATGGACGGAAAAACGGGTGCCCAGCCAACAGGCAGCCCCCGGCTGCCTGTTAGAAATTTCATGTCGAGACTGTTTTCTGGATGATACGTAAACGTATTGAACAAATTTTACATCTTCAAAACCCGGGTATTTTTTTTGCTACCCTGCTCTTACCGCTTACCCTCTGCGCGGTTTTAGTTAATGGTATAGTGCGGGTGCGGCGATTTTGTTATCGCGCGGGCATTTTTAAACAGCAGAGCCTTCCCTGCACCGTTATCAGTATTGGCAATATAACGGTTGGCGGAACGGGTAAAACACCGCTGGCCTGCTCCATAGCGCGCTCTATAAGAGATGCCGGTTACAGCGTCGCCATTCTCGGCCGTGGTTACGGGGTGCGCCGCCAATTGAGTCCACTGATTGTTTCCGACGGCAGAGCTGTGCTGGCTGGTCCAGAAAACGCGGGAGATGAAGCAATGATGCTGGCAAAAAAGCTTCTGAATATCCCGGTGTTGGTCGGCAAAAATCGGTTTTTACTGGGGCAACGAGCACTTCATGATTTTTCGGTGCAGGTTCTCATCCTTGATGACGGATTCCAGCATTATCAATTACACAGAAATGTGGATATTGTTCTGATAAATGCGCGCAACCCGTTTGGCAATGGTTTTCTGCTGCCCCGGGGAATTCTCCGGGAACCGGTAGCTTCGCTATCCCGGGCGCACATGATTGTAATCACCAAAGTAACCGACAGTACACCGGCCGAGAAGATTAAAGAAGTTATCAAGCGCCATAACCCGCAGGCCCCGATCTTTACTGCAACGCTTTATGCCTCGAAGTTCAGGCGGGTGTGCGATGACACGATTTTGCCGGTGTTTGGTTGCCGTGGCAAAACGGCAATCGCCGTGTGCAGTATTGGTGACCCCGGCTCTTTTTTTAGCATGCTTGAAACGATTGGCTTCATTTTATTAGAAAAACTGGCGTTTCCCGATCACCACCGCTACGATGCACATGATTATGCAAGGATTGATAACTACAGCCAAGAGGCTGATTTTATTGTTACCACTGAAAAAGATATTGCAAAAATAAATTTCACTATGATAAAAAGCAAAAAACTCCATGTTCTTGAAACGGCATTAATCATAGACCGAGAAGACGAATTTTTCAGAACTCTTGCCGACTGTGTGGCATTGCCTCTTTTGTGCAGACAACCACGGCTGGTTGTTGATGAATAAAGGTAAGGTGTCGAATAAGGAAGATTGTGAGAAAGGAGAAGGGAATGGCACAGATTAAAGAAAATGGTTTAATCGTGATAGCGGTTCTGTTGAGCTTTCTCAGCAGCATTTCTGTTATTCACGCTGCAGACGAAGGCCCGCTTTCACAAAAAGGCAGCAAACGGATCGGTATTAATTTGGGGTATGGCTATTCGTTCAGCTCAAATCGCGATTTACGATTTGTCAATGCCTATCCATGTGTTGGTTATGTCCTGACCAATCCGCTCGGGAATGGTTGGTATCGAGGAACGGGAGAAGTCATTGCAGAAGGCGCCTTCAGCTATGTGTATAAAAAACAAAAAACGTATATTGCTGGCGTTAATCTGATGGGACGCTATAATTTCCTTGCGCATTCTGATTCGTGGCGGCCATTTATTCAGGCGGGAGTGGGATTTATCGGAACTAATCTTAAAGTGAGAGGTTTGGGTTCGGATTTTAATTTTAAGCCGAATGTGGGCGGCGGTATTCAATATTTCTGGAATCGGTGCAACGCCATCCATTTAGAATGGCGGTATGAGCACATATCAAATGGCGGCATAGATGATCCGAATGTCGGCTTAAATCTGAGTAACTTCCTGATAGGGTTTTCACGGCTTTTTTAAAAGAACTTTTCGCTGGCATTACCGGTGACATGCGCCGACAATTGGTCTGCCGCACGTCAAAAATCTCATGATAAAAGGGACGAATGCTTTGCGTTCGTCCCTTTTATGCTCGGTTTTGCCAACCACCATTATGCAACGTGCAAAAGTGCGCGACACGCTGTTTCACGGCGCAAGCGAGCACAGAATAAAAGCTATGACACCCAGTAATACCACAAAGAGGCTTATCATTATAAGTGGAATACCATAAATTGCCCCGCCGATTGACAGGGTTAATACCAGCCCCAACAGAAATATTAAATAAGCCCCCACAAAATAATCATAAGCAAGATCGTTGCAGTTATTCCCCTGCAATTTATTTACATTCTTCAATATGTCCAAAGCCTTTGCTTTAAGTTCAACTGCCTGTTCAACGGTGATACTCATTTTATGAGCATCACGAGAGCGCATTAACCGAAGTAAATCCTGCAACATATGTTTCGCGTCACTTTTTAGCAGGAGCAGATTTTTTTCCGTATTCTGAGTCTCATCGACCATATACTGCATAACCATTTCGGTGATCCCGATGGTTTCGGTGCTCAGTTCAAATAATGTCTTTTCCTGCGCTAAGACGCCGCAGGGAAACATAAGCACTAACACAATGCCCAAAATCAATTTTTTCATCGCAATCCTTTTTTACAAGTATTCTGAATAAGTAACCTCAGATCACACAGCACAACCTGTATCTCAGAAAAATACCAGAAATGCAAGCATCGCCCCCTCTCCGGATCTCCTCTTAACAACGATACTATAGTCTGCACGCACAAAAGTGTCAATCCAATCTTACGAAATATTTTTGGAGGAATGATGCAGAGGGAATATCAGGACTCTTGCGGGTGGTTCTCCCCGGTTGCGCTCTCAATATTACACGATAAATTTTGGAGAACGTCCAAACGGTAATATAGATTGACACTGAAGAATAAAAAATATATATATCATGCTGATGCAAAACGCATATATGAATATGCCTCGAAACGAGTTGCGAGGAGTTTTATCGCATCAAGATATGGATCATGGAGAGAAATTTTTAGGGAAAGGAAAACTGTATGGTTAAAAAATGTATCGCCACTTACCTTGTCGTGTTATTGGTATTGATGCCGTTTTACACTGCACTTGCTGCGGGAAAAAAAACCAATGCATTCTTCAATGAACAAAAAGTTCTCGAGGTGCTTCTTGCCCGTGCCCCCTTGGACATAACGGCAGTAAATAGTTTGCCCTCAGATGAACAGCAGCTTGTCGCTGCCGCAGCACACGGTGCACAGCAACTTCTGGGTTTGCTGGATAAGCATGACAAGGAATTTTCTCTGCTCATTAATACCTTGGGTAAAAAACGGCTCTTGAATAAATCGGCAGCAGAGATTAAGTTCATGATATTAAATAACCTGCAGCAGATAGCGGACGAAACTCTCGTTGTTACCCCCGGTTGTTTGACACCGTTTACATTTAGTGCGCTGCTTTTTTTCGCCTTTACGCCAATAACATTTATCTTTTTTGCGCAGAACTTGGTGTATAACACTGACGAACCAAACTGCGCTATAGCATATGGTGACTGGTGGTTAGCGTTTTTGTTCTGGTCTCTGGCGATTCGACAGACATACAATATCTGCACCGAAGAAAGCAAAGCAGTTCCTGATCAGGACATCATAACAGCTTATGAAAATGACCGGCTTACCATGCAGATACTCACCCTGGTTTTCCTTGGGCTGGGGGCTTACACGTTTCAAAGCTGTCCTTACTCGCCGTTCAATGTGTATGGCAATAGACGGTAAACCGCTGGCGTTTTGGTCACAGCGTATATACGTTGGCTAGACTTGGGGCAGGGGGTCTTCCTTACATGACCCATTTCAGTAGTCAGGCGTTTTTTAACGCGTATCTCACATATTATAAAAATGTTTTGCCCTCAATGGTGGAGCAGGTTGATTGAAAAGTATGACAATACAAGGTGTTTGATAATATAAAGACTCCTGATGTATGCAATTCGCCTCCTGTAGCTGAGCATTTTCAATTCTTTCAGAATAACGTTTCTTCTACAACCTGTTCGTGGCTAAACGCCATCAAGTTGTGCCGTTCATTCTTCCACAATCATAAAAATGGTGGAGCTGGGGGTATGTATTCCCAGGCACCATAGGTGTGCCGTGAAACCTCTTTCTCTCTACGCATCAAAAATCGTCTCATAATTTCCTGCCACATGTTTATACGAAAAAGAATATCCTTTTCCCACGAGCTTAACGATCAGCAGCTTGCAGTCGTTACCTCCGGCGAGGGGCCGGTGCTTGTCATTGCCGGGGCCGGCAGCGGCAAGACCAGAACACTGACCTATCGCGTTGCTTACCTCATAGAGCAGGGGGTTGATCCGTTCAGCCTCCTACTCGTTACGTTTACTAATAAAGCAGCTCAGGAGATGCTGAATCGGGTGGGGGTGCTTGTTCCCCATGATCGGAAGAAACTCTGGGGCGGCACATTCCATCATATTGCCAATCGTATTCTGCGCGTCCACGCCCAGCGGGTTGGTTTTCAGCCAAACTTCACGATCCTTGACCAGCAGGATGCTATAGACCTTTTGAATTCCTGCTTTATGGATTTGGGGTATAAGAAGAAGTCAAGGTTACTGCCGCAAGGCGCGGTGCTTTCTCGCCTGTTCAGCCTTTCCCATAATATGCGTATCGGTTTGCAAGGACTCATCGAGCAGCGTTATCCCTATTTTAGCCAATATGGAGACGAAATAAACGCACTCTACCAACACTATATCAAGAAGAAACGACAATTAAACCTGCTTGATTTTGATGATCTCTTGATATATTGGATGCGCCTGATGGAAGAAGATGTGGCGTTAAAGGAATTTTATGCCCGTCGGTTTCGCCATATTTTGGTAGACGAGTATCAGGATACGAATAAACTACAGGCAGACATTATTGATACCCTTGCCTATTTTCATCACAATCTTATGGTGGTGGGTGACGACTCCCAGAGCATCTATTCCTTCCGAGGCGCTAACTTTTCAAATATTATTGATTTTCCGCGCCGGTATCCCGGCACACGTATTTTCAAGCTGGAATACAACTACCGGTCAACGCCGGAAATTTTGCATTTGGCCAATCAGAGCATCATCTGCAATGAAACACAGTTTCAAAAGGAACTTCGGCCAGTGAGAGCCTCCCATGTTCACCCCGTTTTTGTCCCCCTTGAGTCAGTTTTTCAGCAGGCTGCGTTTGTCTCGCATATGATCCAGCAATTTCTTTCTTCAGGAACGAAGCCAGGGAACATAGCCGTGCTTTATCGCGCCCATTACCATTCTATGGAGCTGCAAATGCAACTAACCCGTCTCGGCATCTCGTTTGAAATCCGCTCGGGTATTCGTTTTTTTGAACAGGCACATATAAAAGATATTGCTGCCTATTTAAAAATTCTTCTCAATCCATTCGACGCAGTTGCCTGGAAACGAATTCTTCAATTTCTACCGGCGATTGGTAAAATCCGCTCCCAGAGAGTTTGGGAACGGCTTGAACATTCTCCAAATCCGCTTCATGCGTGCCGGGATGCAGCCATTAACAGCATTATCCCGGCTGCTGCGCGACCTTTCTGGGAAAATCTCTGCGGGGTTTTTCAGGCACTTCACCAGGCCGGGCAAGAAGCTTCTCCGGGATTGCTCATCAAAACCATAATGGACGGCGGATACCAGGACTATATGCTCACCAGATATCATGATCCGGCCAGTCGTGCGGAAGACATTGAGCGGTTCATGGAGTTTGGTTCCCGGTATAGCAACCTTGCAGATTTTTTAGCGGAACTTGCCCTGTTGACCAACGTTGCGGCAGAAGACGTTACGGCGGAAGAGGATTGGGAAACAGTCAAGCTCACCACCGTTCATCAGGCAAAAGGTCTTGAGTGGCCGATTGTGTTTATTATCTCTCTCGCCGAAGGCAGCTTTCCCAATCCGCGCACGCTCTCCCGCCGGGAGGATGAAGAGGAAGAACGGCGGTTGTTTTATGTTGCCGTTACCCGCGCAAAAGACTATCTTTATCTCTGTAGTCCTCTGACTCTGGGAGAACACGGTCCGCCAGTCAAACCTTCCCGATTTATCCGGGAACTTCCCCAGCAGTGCTTCGCGACGCTGACCACCGATGAGGATGCCGTTTACTATTATCGCTAAAGACAACAAAACTTTTTACACTTGCCCGGGTCGGGGCGAATCATAAAGAGACACTGTATCCAAGAAAACCATATTGTTTATCGTGTAAGGAGATCAAGTCCCGTGTTCGCGGGGAAAATTGTCCAGTTTTTTGAAAGCCAACAACTCATCACCGGCGTGTGTCTTGATGATACCGGCACCCGATTGCATATATTCACGATTAATGGCAGAGAGGTGAATACTAATGCCAATCGTCTGCTGCACGCTTCGTCCTACTGCGTAGCCGCAGGTTCTTCAAAAGATGATTTGGTGCAGGTTATGCGCCAGTTTTGCCAGAAACAGCGGGAACTGACTCACCACGTTGATGTTCAGTTACTCTGGGAACATCTCAGAGGAGAGGGGGAGGTTTTTGATACCGGCTATTTATCCCGCATCGTGTTTGGCGATTACGCTGATTCAGACCATGCTGCTGCAGTGCTCCTGGCGCTGCTTGAAGACCGACTTCACTTTAAGCTGCACTGTGGACAATTTAAAATTAATACGCCGGAACAGGTCGCTGCGATTCGGATAAAACGGGAACGTGATGCCCAAAGGCAGCGCATTATTGAAGGCGGCAGTATCTGGCTTGAATCGGTCTTGTCGGGGAAGAGCACCTGCGGCGAGCGGCCTGAGCTGTTCATTCAACTGCTGAAGGAATTTATTTTGTTTGGCAGCGAGGCTCCCGATTATCAGCTTACCCGCGAGATACTTGATCAGGCAAAAATTACCGATCCCAAGACCTGCTTTGACATTTTAGTAAAGCTCGGTGTTTATGATGTTGATGAAAATCTCTGTGTGGCACGATATAACATACCAACAGAATGGTCGGCATCAGTGGGGCGGGAAGCAGAAGCGTTAATGTGCGCTCAAAATGGTATTATTCGGAATACCCAACGGCGAGACCTCACCCAGATGCCGATTTTTTCCATAGATGATGTCATCACCAGGGACATTGATGATGCCATAAGTTTTGAAAAATTGCCTGGTGGATTTTGCCGCGTCGGCATCCATATTACTGATGCTGCTTCACATATCCAGTCTGCATCCGCTCTTGACCGCGAGGCTGAACAGCGGGCCACCTCCATTTATCTGCCGGAGGGAAAAATTCCCATGCTGCCGCCGCCCCTGTCGGAAGAGCTGCTGAGCTTACAAGAGGGGAAGCCACGGGCGGCGGTAAGCTTTCTGGTCACGCTGCAGCCGACCGGCGAAATTGTCCATTCAGAAGTGGTGCTGACCATCATTCAGGTCAGCAGGAAAATGAGCTATGAAGAGGTTGACGCAGAATTAGCACGCGACCAAATTTTTAACGATTTATATCAGATAGCATCTGCTCGCTTAGAAAAGCGGAAACAAGCAGGCGCCCTGGTGCTTTCGATACCGGAATTGCAGGTCACGGTTGACAGCCGGAAGCATATTCAGGTCGGCATCCGCGAGCGCACCACACCGAGCCAAATTATTGTATCTGAATGCATGATTCTGGCAAACTATCTGGCAGCGCAGTTTTTTAGAGACAATAAAATTCCGGCGTTGTACAGAAAACAGGGGTGCCCGCGAGAATCAGTGGCAATAGATGCCGCGCCGTCTCTGTTTCAGCTGGTGCGGCAGCGCAAAATGCTGAACAGGGTGGAAGTTGGTTTGGAACCGGGGATGCATGCCGGGCTGGGCCTTGACGTATATACCACAATTACCTCGCCGTTGCGGAAATATTATGATCTCGTTATGCAGCGCCAGCTGGTGAGTGTGCTGTCCGAAACTGCACCGGTCTATGGCGAAAATGATTTACGCAACATCGCAGCGGCAGGAGAGCAGCGGCTCGCGACGGCAGCGCTCATTGAACAGGAGCGGCAGAGATACTGGCTGTTAAAATACCTGGAGAATAAAACCGGCACCCGTTTTGCCGCCATAGTTATTGACAAACGCCCGCGCGGTTACCGCATTCTTATGAACGACTATATGCTGGAGACACACCTTGCTGGTGCCGAGGGGGCAGAATTTGTTCCCGGTGAAACGATAACCGTTCTGCTGGAAAAAGTTGATCCCTTTTACGGCACGCTAAAAGTTTCATATGACCAGCGCTCACGGCGATAATGCCGCATGGCTCAACCCATTGAACAGCAACCGGTTTGGTATTTGATGCCATACGGTGCGTTGAGGAGAGCCGGTGTGGATGCCCTATTTCTTAATAGGTTTGTCGTACCGAAGAGGGGATAATGGACGGGGTGCAGACAGGCTCAAAAATGTTTATTTTCATACAGGATGAATTGATCGTTTTCATAAACTTTAGGTAGCATAAAGGTTTTTGGTTTTTCGGCGATAATGAATTGTGCTCCATATTTCCCTGCTGCTTTCGTGACGTCTTCGGTAGATAAATGAAAATATCCCTGCGCATTTGAATCAACGCAAAATGATTTCCACCCCAGATCCATCATGCGGGAATGCCATTCACGGGCAAACCGGCTATCAAGATAAAGGGCATTTGCACCTTCGGCCCAGTCCCCCAGGGTTGCCCGCAACGAATAGACGCCAAAATCATTCATATAGGTCGGCACGATGAACAGGTCATCTTTGTCCGAATAAGCCTGGGCAAACAACTGGACATCCGCCCAGGGATCGCGTTTGCCTTGAATATAACCATGGTAATAAATTTCTGGGCCGCCCTTAACATAAAGCACTCCGGTATCAAAACCGACAACAAACAATATCAGAGCAATATGGTACCCTCTGGTTCGAAAACGCCGCTCAAGCTTGACAGTGAATAGCAGAAAGCCCACTGTGGCGGCAAAGAACATAATAAGTCGGTAGCTTCGTTCGCCGGTCAGTAGGTGATAGCAAACTATAATGATAAATGCTAACGACAGGACCAGCAGGCCACGAGCAGCCACCCCGGGGATATGTTGTGCCAGGCGTTCTTGATAGTTAAAAAACAATAGGCCGCACACAATCAAGGGCAAATAATACAGGGGGAAACATTTAAGATACCCGGTGAGAAATACTATAAGCACAATAACTAAAAACTGCTCAAGAAGTGAGCGCTGAAAAAACACAGAAAGACAATAGGCAAGAGCTGGAAGGGCAATAAAAAGATATATAAGCGTGCTGCGCCATAAACTCAACTTGATTATCAGGGGAATAGGATATACCTCAACAAAGAATGTTCCCAGAAAACATAAGAACAATACCGAACAGATAAAAATCAAAAGTTCTTGTTTTTGTTTTTTATCTGGCAGAGTATAGATGCACAGTAACGCCAGTCCCAAGAATAACAGCGCGCGGACAAACGATAGGGCCGGCCAGGTTGAAGGGAAACAGGTGTACCATGCAGACCATAACACAGCGGTCAACCAGATTGGCGCCTCAACCTGGTGCGTTGTCGCAAGATAATTGAATCCCTGGATAAGGGTCGGCGCAGCAGGGACGACAAAGGCAATACCGGCAAATCCGATATTTTTAAAACGCAGTTCTTGATGATTACCAATCCATGACAACATATACGCCCAGAGCGCAAACGCCGTGCACATGGGATGAAAGTTCCAGGATATTCCGGCAAGAAAGAGTGATACACCGTAGCGCTTTTTAAAAAAATATGCCAGAGACCAGATAATGAGCGGGTAAGCATACACCAGGCTATGATGAAAGAAATTTAAATAGGGCGCTGGCGACCCTAATGTCCAATTATTTAGTTCAGCCGTATAGAGCAGCATGGTTATGTATCCCGCATGAGAGCCGGGAAACAGCACCTGCGTAAGATAGAATAATCCTGCAAGGGTGCACAGCAGGCTTATTATGCCCAGAATTATTGCAAAGGTTTCAAAGTCAAAATGCCTGACAATAAATACATGCAATAAATGGGAGAGAGAGAATCTGAGTTGCGTTCTTTTTACCGCCTGAACAAAGATGGAATTTTTAAAAAGCGAAGGGTCTGCATCGGCATTGATAGGGTCAAGATAGGTGCCGACCGTTAGTTGTTTGTGCACATGGTAATGGCCGTTCATCACAAAAGCATGAGCTGTTGCCAGCACTATGAGGAAGGCGATGTATGATTTTGAAAAAAATATTTTTTTTATCATGGCACTCCGTATTGGCGACTAATCTACCGACGGACTTTCCCCCACATTAAGCATCAAATACCGATAAACTGCCTAAGGACACTCAAAAACCAGGGGTAACCAGTGGAACATGGCTCCCCAGGCGCTTTTTCATCCCCGCTCATAAATATGGTGGGGAACGTCCAATCTGCCAACCCTTCGCAGAGACAACCAGGTTGCTTCCTTCCGCACGCATTCTTGACGCTTGAGCAGCAGGTGCAGTAATGGTTGCATAATACGGGTAAACATATTAAAAATTACATTTATGCCAGGCACTAACTGAAAGCAATTAATTTCTTTCATTCCATACCAGTGGATATTGAGGCGAAATCCACGGAACATACTAAGCATCATTTGATACCACTGTTCAGAATCGCGCCATGAACATTAAACAAACGGAGAAAAAGCTTCGAGTAGGCATGATTGGTGCCGGCAGGATGGCATACTGGCACCTTAAAGGATATCGCGGGACAAAAGATACGCAACTGGTTGCTATTGCCGGCCGCTCCGCGGCACATATACATCACCTGCAAAAAAAATTTGCCATCCCCTATGCATATACTGATTATCGCAAAATGCTTGCAGAACAGCATTTGGATGCAGTCAGTGTTACAACACCCACCCATACCCATTGCCAAATAGTTATTGACTGTCTGAATGCAGGCTGTCATGTTCTCTGCGAAAAGCCGATGGCGCTCACGCTTAATGAAGCAGAGCGGATGATAGAGACAGAACACACAACCCGAAAAATACTGATGATGGGGTTTTCCCAGAGATTTTACAAGGAATTCGCCCTGATGAAAGAGATCATAGATCAAGGTCAGATCGGAGCAGTCAGGGTTGCCTGGTATCGCAGGGGGATTAATATGCCGCCGCAAAACTGGTATGCTGACCCATATGCAAGCGGCGGTGTGTCCGCTGAGCTTGCCATTCACGGTATTGACTGGCTGAGATGGATTATAGATGCACGGGTGGTGCAGGTTTCCGCCGAGCTGACCCAACATCCGCGGCATCCCGGCATAGACGACAATGTGTGGATGCTATTGAAATTTGAGAATGGAGCTGTCGGAGTGGTTGGCGCGTCCTACTGCTTTCCGTTCCTGAAACGAGATATCGGTGTTGTTGGAGAAAAAATGGCTCTGACTATTGAGCGCGGCAGGGTAATAATGGAAAAATACGGGAACTATTCTTTACCAATGCTTGTTCTCAATTATATTAAATACTGTTTTATTGTTCCGTACTGGCTGCTCTATAACCCGTTTCAGAGGGAAATGGGGCACTTCGTTTCCTGTATTAAATCCGGCGCAAAGCCGTGTGCGACCAGCGAGGACGGCAAAATCAGCCTGGAAATCGCACTGCGGGCAAAAGAATCAGCGCAAAGCGGCAAAAAAATCCAGTTGTAATGTTCGCCATCCTATCAAAATTACCTCTCTGGAGAGATTGTGGGACAGTATCCAAAAGTTCTTTTAATGAACCCTATTGAAGAGGGGCAAACATACGCAGTAGATGTTGATCCGGTTATTTCCCGCCATACCGGCGGCAAAACAAAGATCGGTATGTTCCCACCTCTTGGCATGACCTATATCGCTGCGGTGTTGAGAACATATGGCATACCCGTCAGCATTCTGGACCCTGTTCCACAAAGAGTTACCTTTTCTCAGGCCCTTGCGGTGGCACGCAATTTTGACGTGATCATGATAACCCTTGCCGCCAGCAATGCACCGGGAAGTTATCGGTTTTTTTCTTATCTCCAGGACAAAGTCAGGATTTTCATGGGCACCCATGCAACGGCCCTATCCGAGTATATTCTCCGGCAGGGTTTCTGCGACATTATCATCCGGGGCGAGCCTGAGTATAGCGTGCTTGAAACAGTACAAAATTTATCCAGCCTTGATGGCGTATTGGGGATAAGCTACCGAAAGAATGGCCAGATAGTGGCCAATCCCGACCGACCACTCATAGAAGATTTAGATGCCCTGCCGTTCCCGGCCCGAGATTTGATTGATAATTCCCGGTATCGCATTGTTGCTTTTCCCAACAAACCGGTTGCGTTGGTTCTCACCTCCCGGGGATGCCCCTTTGAATGCACGTTTTGCGCAACCAATCTGTTTTATAAACGGCGCCGGCGTGTGAGGTCACCGGAAAATGTTGTGCGGGAAGTTGAGGAGATTGTCAACAATTATGGTATTGACCACATTTTTTTTATTGATGACACATTTACGATTGGCGAAGAACGCATCATACATCTATGCCGGTTGCTGCAAGCACAGAAACTGAATATCAAATGGATTTGTCTGGGCCGGGTTGACACGGTAACCGAACCAATGCTCCGTGCCATGAAGGAAGCAGGATGTGCCGAGATTATCTATGGAATAGAATCAGCCTCGCCGGTGGTGCTGGAAAGAACCAGGAAAAAAATCACCCGTGAACAGATGGAAGTTGCAGTAACCTTGACCCGGAAATTTGGTATCTGCGTCTCTTTGTTCTTTATGTTCGGCAATCCGGGCGATACATTGGAAAGCATTCGGGAAACCGCATGGTTGGCCCGTGCGCTCAAACCCCAGTTTGCATCTTTTAATATCGCTACGCCGGATCCCGGCACCCCCGTATTTGAGGAATTGAAGGATATGCTTCAAGAGGAGACTTTTGAAAGTTTTGACCGCCTCAATACCAACGTTAGCATGTGCGGGTTGTCGCCACAACAGTTGAGAAAAGAACTGATACGGGCATATCTGCTCTTTTATGCACGGCCGACCTATTGGGTAACGTTGCTGCGCTATATGCTCAACGACCCGCTCCATGCACCGGTGATGTTGAAAATATTCTATCGTCAGGCCAGGAATGTTCTCACCTGAACGGTGTATAGGCAAATTGTTTTTGGGTAATAATACCCCACTGGTGAAGTTTGAATTTCATAATAAGCCAGAATATTGATATTCCATAAACAACGCCGGTAACAAATGAAATTGAGGAAATCGGACCGCTATAGGTGGTGGGAATGGGGAGCTCCTTGATTGAAAATCCGGCATTGATAATCTGAAAAATAATTTCACTGTCAAAAATCCAGTTGTCGGAGTTGTGGTGATAGGTGATACTTTTTAAAACATTACGGGTATAAATCCGATAACCAGAGTGATATTCGCTTAACCGTGCACCGGTGGCGCGATTCTCAACCCATGTCAGAAATCGGTTGGCAACAAATTTCCACCACGGCATCCCGCCTTTCCTTGCCCCACCTCCCATAATGCGCGAACCAAATACCACATCTGCTTTTCCGGAAACAACGGGTTCCAATAGCCGTTCCATAATCCGTGGATCGTATTGACAGTCCGAATGGAGCACGACCAGTATATCTGCGCCAATGGAAACGGCGTAGTCAAACGCCGTTTTGTTTGACCCCCCATAGCCGCGGTCTTTTTCATGTCGTATAACTGGCATACCAAGAGAGCGTGCCACTTCAACAGAAGCGTCACAACTGGCGTTGTCCACGACAATAAACTCAGCGTTCGTGCGAATAGGTTCAGGAATCAGCTCATAGGTCTTTTTCAGCGTCGAGGCCGTATTGCGGGTCGGGATAAAGATCATAATCTTGGAATTCATGCGCGATTAATTCTCGGGGCGAGATTGAATGCGTTCAGCAGGCTGGTATATGCAGTAGCACACACAGAGACTGCGAGGAATCGCCCTGCTACAGTGCGCCCCAGCGGCAGCGACACAGGGTCAGCACGGCATGCAGCCCATCTCGCCAGTTGATTTTTTTGCCTTCAGAAACACTGCGGGGATTATAAGTGATGGGCAATTCAATGATTGTTTTATGCCGTTGCCAGGCAAAACGCTGAAGTTTGGCAGCTATTTCATAATCAAGGTCAAAGCCATTGCAACGCAGGTGAAGATTCTGCAATGTCTCCTTGGCAGCCATTTTATAACACGAGGCAATGTCGGTTAGGCTGCTTTGATACAGCACATGAAAAAATGCGTTGATAACTCCCGCACCGATACGATGCACAGAACGGGGAAGAGGCCGATTATTCACTTGGGCGCCGAGGATGCGCGATCCAAACGCCGCTACCACGCGCTCTTCTTGCACTGCTGCAAGCAGCGCCAGAAGATCCTGTGGATCGTATTCCAGGTCGCCGTCTTGCACTACGATAAACCGGCCGCGCGCTGCAGCGATGCCGCGCTTAACGGAATTTCCCTTCATCATGTTGCGCGGCTGAAGTATCACCCGCACATCGTGATAGGAAAAACCCTGCACCAGTTCCCGCGTCCCATCGGTGGAGCAATTATCAACAATAATTATTTCTTTATCAACAGGCAGTTCCCGCACACGGCGCAAGATCTCGCCCACGGTCGACAGTTCATTATACACCGGCATGATTATCGTGAGAAGGGGAACTGGCATGGCTATGACAGGTAGCGTTTATACCACAGATAGGTAGAGGAAAGACCTTTTTTCAGGGAGGTGCGTGCGCACCAGCCCAGAATGGTTTGTGCCCGGGAGGAATCAAGATACTGATGTTTTATTTCACCGGTTGCCGTGCCGAGAATTTCAGGAGCCACGCGCGACCCGGTGCTTTTAATGATCTGTTTCACCAGTTCAGCGACGGTCACCGGCAAACCGGTTCCAAAATTGAATGCCTGACCATGACCGCGTCCCTGGCTGAGCTTCTCAGCGAGAATCAGGTATCCGGTCACGGCATCTTTCACAAACAGGTAATCGCGTTGCGGTGTTCCATCGCTGCGAATGACCGGACGCTGGCCGCGGATGAGCGCACGAAAGGTGTCGGGGATAATGCGGGAGAAATTTAAATCCCCGGGCCCGTATAGATTAGCACAGCGTGTGACTGCGGCAGGAAGCCCGAAGTCATGCGCAAAACTGCGGGTGATAATATCAGCGCATACCTTGGAAGCATCATAGGGATGCATGCCGAGCAACGGCATCGTCTCAGTGTAGGGGAGCTTTTTCTGGTCGCCATAGGCTTTGTCGCTGCTGGCAACCACGATGGCCTCAATGGGGCAGTCGTCCTGGCGCAGTTCGCGGCAGGCTTCAAGCAGAACATAGGTGCCGCGGATATTTGACTCGAAGGTGCTTAAAGGCGAGCGATTGGCCAACCCGACAATTGCCTGGGCCGCGAGATGGAAAACCGACTGAATTTGTTGCTCGTTCAGAATCCGCCGGCAGAAATCAAGGTCTGCAACATCCCCAAAGACAAGATTAATTTTGTGGTCTATGCCGGAAAACTGCAGGTAACTCTCTGCCGGCCGGTCTCTGACCATACCGGTAACCAGCGCTCCCCGGGAAACGAGTTCTTCAATAAGATGCGAGGCCAGAAAGCCGTATGCTCCGGTAACCAGAACCGGACGTCCGTGCCAGTAGTTCATCAGCTATTTCTCCATGTCGCCCAGGGCGCATTGTTGCGCTCCCACATCTCGTTAAGCCGCAGGTTGTCTTTATAAGTATCCATACAGGTCCAGAAACCCTCATGACGATAAGCCATAAGCTGTCCCTCCGCGGCAAGCCGGCGAAAGCACCCGTTTTCAAGCGGGTCATCCTTTTCAAGCCAGTTAAAAATTTCTCGGCGAAAGACAAAAAAGCCCCCGTTTATCCATTCGGGCAGCAGTGGGTTTTCCCGCAGTTCAGTTACCTGCCCGTCAGCAGAAATATCAACGTGTCCAAATTGAGATTTGGCTCTCACCGCAGTGAGTGTGGCAATTTTGCCATGCGCCCGATGAAAGGCAGCAAGCTGACGCAGGTCTATGTCAGCGACCCCATCGCCATAGGTCATCATAAAATTCTCTTCCTCCCGCACATAATCCTGTATGCGGCGAATCCGTTCGCCTTTTTCTGAGTCAAGGCCGGTGTGGCAGAGAATTATTTTCCCGAACGGTTCCTTATGCGGAGTGATAAATTGACGATCAATAGCATCACCGATGCGCAGCGTGATATCGCGCTCCTGAAATGGAAGCCGGTGGACAAAATAATCAACGATTTCCTGCGCCTTATATCCCAGCAGCAATATAAACTCATTAAATCCTGCTGCCGCATACATCTGCATAATATGCCAGACAATGGGTTTACCGCCAATTTCATAGAGGGCCTTGGGCGGCGCTTCTTCACCGCTGGTCAACCGTGTTCCGCGGCCACCCACTAAAATGCCTACTTTCATACCACCTGTTTCCCGCTTGCCTTGTTTCCGCTGGTGCGTATTTATGACGTTTCAATCTATTGCGGCCAGTTTTAACCAGAGACAGGGTATTTTTGAATGAGCGCAGTATAAGAAAATGGCCGTGGAGTGTCAAGGCAAAAAGCCGCACGCTTCCTCTGGTTCAATCACCCAATACATGATGCGTGCCTTTCCTCATTGTTTCATTTATGGCGTTCGGTACAGGATAAATGAATCGTTTTCATAAAGGGGCAACAGTTTGAACTGCTTGGGTTTTTCACTGATAATAAATTGAGCTCCATATTTTTTTGCCGCTGCGATGACTTCTTCGGTGGAGAGACTATTATATCCCTCTTTTTCTCCTGCGAACTTTTTCCAACCAATAGTATTCATACGCGAGAACCATTCATCTGCAAATGTATTTCCTAAATAGAGCGCATGACTTCCTTCTGCCCAGTCACCGAGACTTGCTCGGAGAGAATAAATACCGAAATCTCCCTTATAAGGAGGAATAATAAAAAGATCATCCTTTTCTGACACGAGTTGGGCAGCTTTTTGTATGTCAGCCCAGGGATCAACCATTCCCCGCACTCTGCCATGGTAATAAATTTCCGGACCGCCGCGAAGATACAGAACCGCGCTATCAAAGCCGAGGAAAAATAATAACAGCAGTACGAACGGCTGTTTTCGGTATGGACCAAAGCTCGGTATGAGTTCAAGCATCCTAATACCCAGGAGAAAAATGATCGTAGCACAGAAAAACAGCAGCGCCACCCGACTGCCGGAAGAATGTGCATCGGCAATCGCCGCAGCCACAAAGAGTATGGCCGCGGAGAGCACTACCGACACCGAGAATTTGTTGGATGACAGGTGTAATCTAATATTATACTTCTGGGAACACACAACATATATAAAAAAGCAAATATACAATGGCAAATAATATTCCGAATACCCTTTGAGATAACCGGACAGCAGAATTATCGTCGCAAGGACTAAAAACCTGCCCCCAAATCCATACTGGTAGGTTATGGTGAATAAGTAGGCGATACAGGGCATGGCAAGAAAAAGAAACAACAAGCTGCTTCTCCACAGACTTAACTTAAGAATAAGCGGTATGGGATACCATTCTGCAAACACGGTTCCTGCAAGCCAAAGCAATGCAATGGCCAATATAAACAATTTAATCATGCGTTTTATTCTACCTTCCGGCAGAATCCACAAACCCAGCAGAAACAGCACGAAAAAAAGCCCGGCGCGTATTAGTAAGGAAAGCGGCCAGGTTGAGGGAAAACAGGTATACCAGGCGGTCCAGCGTATTACGGTCAGCCAGGTGGGGTCAGCAACCGTTTTAACACTCAAGTAGCTGAGTGCTTTAATTATCATAGGTAATGCGGGAACAACAAACGCACACAGACATGCGATGCTTGTTGCCAGCGTGAATTCCCTCCAGCTGCATAGTCCATACAGAAAATAAGCGCTCAAAAGAAAGACCGTGCACATGGGATGAAAGTTCCAGGATATCCCCGCGAAGAGACAAGCCAGCACATACCGCTGCCGGAGGAAAAAAACCAGTGACCAAACCATGAGCGGATAGGCATAGGGAATGCCGTGATGGAAAAAGTTGGCATAGGATGCAGGTGATCCGAGTATCCACTGGTTTGTTTCTGCCGTATAGAGAAGCATGGCGATATATCCAGCAATGCGGCTCCCACAGCAGGCGATCGTACATGCGTATATGCCTGCCAGGATCAAACCAAGACTAATAATCTCTTGGACAATTGAAAAGGTTTCAAGATCAAAATGGTTAACGATGAACGGGCTTACGTCATAAAAAAGGGTGAGCCGAACATTTGAGTGCATGACTGCCTGAACATATAATGAATTTTTAAACAGGGACGGATCGGCCTTTGCAAGAATCGGGGTTACATAATTGCCAACGGTAAGATATGGATAGACATGCTGGTGACCATTCATCAAAAACGCGTGCGCTGTCATCAGCAAGAGAATTATTCCGAAAGAAAGTTTCCCGGCAGATAAATTATTGTCCATGGCGTGCCGTTGTCAGGAATATAAGCCCCTGAAGTTATTACGCCGGATACGTAACAGGTCTAACGCACACACGATTACATTCTTAAAGACCTTTACTTTTGAGCCGCCGACATGCTGCCAATAGACCGGTATTTGTTTAATGTTAAACCCGTATTTTTTTGCGAGAAACAAATCTTCAGCATCAAAACTCCAGTTATTGAGCCGTTGCCGGGAAAATATTTTCTGCGCACTGGTTCGCGTATAGCATTTAAAACCGCAGGTAAAGTCGGGAATCCGCAAGCGAAGCACAAAATTTGCAAGATAGATATACCCATAGCCAAAAAATTTTCGCTTCAACGGCGCCTTATGCTTAATGGTTCTGGTTGCGATATAGATATCAAAATCGTGAGAAAACTGCGGAATAAAATTATCAATTTCTGAGATTGCTGTGGAACCATCAGCATCCAAAAAAAAGATATAATCCCCGCGGGCTGTAAGCATGCCCTCTCGAATTGCCGCACCTTTTCCTTTATTGACGGGCAGCCTGTGGGTTCTATATTTTCCGGGCAGTTTTTTGCGGAGCATGGCTTCGGCGATTGCAACGGTGTTATCAACACTGCCGTCATCAACGATCACAATTTCAAAGGAAAACGTTTTACCGTTGAGATAGTCAATGACGCTTTGCAAAAAAGCTGTTATTCGCTGTGCCTCATTATATACCGGGATTACGATGCTGATATAGGGATTCTGATCATTCATCTTTGTTCTTTCAATTCATTATCTCGAGTTCGAACTCTTGTTTCTGAAGTTCTGCTGGCGTTTTTATGACAGGCCAGCGCCAATTAGGGGGTGCAGACTTTTTGTATTGCCCTTTACAAAACCTTTTAATAATATGCATATGTATATTTATTGTGTCATTATGACAGTATACCGCGTGACGGGTTGTTTATCTTATGATGAGAAATATAGTATAATTGAATAAATAAACTGAAATTTATCAAATTTCGGCAAATGTAAACTAATTATTATATTATGTCAAATGTATTTGCAACTCAGCCTTTTCTCTCAACAAGTGTTGCTTATTCTTCATGCACGATAGATTCATCGGCCAGATAAAAAATCATCATGTACTTGCCGCAATCCTGTGCCTTGGTCTGATATTGCGCTGCTGGAATATCACCCAAAGCTTCTGGTGGGATGAAATATGGAGCACCATGCCCTATGCAACAGCTCCGAAAGTATGGGCTATAATGAAGAGCCTTGGCTATTATTTTAACAATCACATATTATATTCCCTCCTGGCACATAGCTCAATAAAACTTCTTGGTGAAAGCGAGTTTTCAGCTCGACTACCAGCAGTGATCATGGGGCTCTTGAGCATTTTGGCAGCCTTTCAATTTTTTCGAACCCCCCTTCATAACTGGTGCGCAATCATTGCGGCTTTTTTGCTTGCCATCTCTGCCTTTCATATAGACCATTCAACCGAAGCACGGGGCTATTCCGGGCTGGCACTCTTTTCATTATTGTCCTCTTATAACTTCTTGCAGGCGTTGAGAATCAACACCACGCTCCAGTGGTCACTTTATGCATTATGGACGGTTCTGGGCTGCTATATGCAAATTTTTATGATTGCCGTGTGTATCGCACAGCTATTTTTTTTGATTATTATTTTGGTCGCGCAAAAAGCAGGGTTACCTCTCCAGCAGCTCGATCGAACATCATATTTCAACTTTTGCAGGGCCTTATTTTGTGCTGCTATTGTGACCCTCATTCTCTATGCCCCGATTCTTGCAGACTTCCTCAGCAATATGGGAAAAGTGCGTTTGGTGGACGTGAGCCGTCTGCCGTTTTTGATAAATCTTCTGAAATCATTGCTGCCCGGAATAGATACCTTTATCGGCGTCATTGGATACGGCCTCACGTTTGGCGCAGGGTTGTATGGGATATTTAAAAAAGAGGCCCTGTTTGGCACCTACCTGCTCGTGATCATCTCTGTTCCCCTCATGCTGTATCTTTTGCTCAACCCGATGTTCATGTTTGAGCGATACTTTATTTTTGCCTTGCCGTTTGTGCTGGTCACGGTGAGCACCGGCATAGTTTTTTTGAGTCAGTACCTCCCGCAGAAATACAAAACTGGGTTTATTATGCTGTGGGTGATTCTCATCTGTTTTATTCAATTCCCTTCGGTAAAAACTGTGCTCACCCGGGACCGACAGAATTATCGCGAAGCAGTCCAGTTTGTCGAACAGGCTGTCCTTTCGCAAGGGGATGATATGGTATTTTCCATAGGCTATGCGGGTGAGCATTTCAAATACTACGCTCATAGCATAGCGATTGTTTTTCCGGAGGATTTGCAGGAGCTTGCTCAAATGGCGGCAGGCAAAAAGCGGCTCTGGTGCCTTATTACTGCCTGGCTTCCGGCGTTGTGCCCTCCCTATGAAGACCGGGAATTATATGCAGAAAAACCCGGCCAGGTTGAAATATACGCTTATGTTACTCAGCGCTTTCAGCTCAAGAAGCAGTATCGTTCAAAGTTTCCAGTAGAAATATATTATTGGGAGAAATAAGATGGCGGCGCCATCTCGCGGGACGCATACCAGTAAAAGATGCTTTTATTATATATTTGTATTTTTTATGGTAACGTATGGCTATTTTTTTCAGGGTGGGGGGTGGAACCAGAACGGTAGAATTTATCTGACGCAGGCAATTATTAACCAGGGCACTTTTGCCATTGATGCCTATAAAGAAGATTCTGCCCAGATGGCATTTGTCAACATGGGTGACTGGGCATTTCATAACGGCCATTATTATTCTAATAAATCGCCGGGACTGTCGTTTCTGGCAGTTCCCCCTTTTGCCCTGATGCAATACGCGATGACATATTTTACCGACTCGGCACCTGATCGCCAGGTGCTTTTTTGCGCATACGTCAGCACCCTGTGCACTACGGTGATTATGGCATCTCTCCTCTGCCTCATTTTATTCTATGTTTTCTCGCATTGGTTTCATCTGGCACTGACAGAATCACTGCTGTTGACGCTTTTTTTCGGATTAGGAACGCTGGCCTTTCCCTATAGCACAGCTTTCTATTCACACCTGCCGGCGGCTTGTTGCGCATTTTCCTCTTTTGTGATTGCCGTGAATCTCCGTCGCGACAGCTTGCGGCATAAGCACACCGCTGCACTATCGGCTGGTTTGCTGGCAGGATTAGGCGTCCTCATTGAGCCGTCGGCATTGTATCTGCTGGCAGCAGTTTTTTTGTATCTGCTCTGGGACAGGAAAGCCAGGCGCTACTGCCTCTTTTTTATTGCAGGATGCATTCCCCCGGGTATTGCTCAGGGTATTTACAACGCGGTCTGTTTTGGCCATCCGCTGGCGTCAAGCTATGATTATGCCAATGATGCGGTAATGGTGCGCATTAACGGCAGTCTGTTCGGTGTGCCAAACCTCAAAACCCTATGGCAGATGCTGGTATCGCCGTATCGTGGCCTTCTTGTCACATCTCCGGTGCTGCTTATGATGTTTCCCGGTGTGGTGCTGTTCTTTTGCCAGAAACAATGGATTCGAGAGGCATTGGTATGTGCCGCCACCTCTATCATCTTTTTTTTATTAATTGCCAGCTTTCATGCCTGGTATGGCGGTTCAACGCCCGGTCCCCGGTATCTGATTCCAGCGTTTCCCTGGTTTTTTATGCTGGCGGTGTGGGCTTTCAAAAAATTGCCGCGCCTGTTTAAGATCATAGGATTCATTTCCATATTGATTAATCTCTCAATAACGACCGTTGGCGTAGAAATTCCGGCGGACATCAAAAATCCCCTTGGGATCGTATTAAAAAACATCGCTGCCGGAAGGGTATCCATAAACCCTGTGCCCTTTTCACACTTTGCAAACTATCCTGATATTTATAAACTGGCGAATATAGAGAACTGGCATATGATACAAAATCACAATTCTTTTAACCTCGGGGAGATACTGTTTCCACACCATCTCGCAAGCATCATGCCGCTTCTCGTATTCTGGATTATATGGGGGATATGGTGGCGTCGAACCGTGTCACGTCTGGAAGCAGGGCAACCGCGATGAAGCAAAAACATCTAATTGCTGTCCTTGGAGTTCTGATTATTCTTTTTCTGTTGCACAGAGGAGCGCTGATTTTATTTGGCTACTCCCATATCTCCCACCCCGGCATTGATGAGCCGGTAAGCGGTGTGCTTGCCTGCGACATTCTTGACGGGCAACTACGTGCGCCTTTATTTGCCTATGAATACCTGAACCGGTCCGGCGATGTTCTGATTGAAGGGCTGCTGCTGGTTCCCTATTTTGCGGTAATTGGCAGGTCTATCTGTGCCACCAAGTTGTTTGCCCTCACTTCCGCACTCATTACTTTTGTGTGCTGGTTCCTGTTTATACGAAAATACCAGGGTCTTCTTGCCGCAGTCCTGTTTGGTCTGCTGTGTGCGTTGCCGCCCCCTCTGTTTGCGCGGCAAAATCTTATCGGCACCATCAGCTCGCATCATCTGTTGAATCCGGTCATCGCGTTGCAAAGCCTGCTGTTATTTAAAATAATTGATTCAGGCAGAAACAATATTCCCTCAGCGTGGATGATTACCGCATTCGGATTTCTTGCCGGACTGGGCATGTATATCTTCTACACCTATCTTTTATTTCTTGGGTTTTGCGGTATAGTCCTGCTGCTGTTTTGTCCGCAGATTGTTCGGCTTCGCACCAGTATGCTTGCCGGAAGCGGGTTTATTATTGGGTTTGTGCCGTGGCTGTTGCGCGCTGTTGCAACGCCAGCAGGGGGGCAGTATTTAAGCTCAATTCTAAAAAATATCAGCATTGACTGGTGGAGCTTTGTTCAGAATTATTGCTTTGTTTTTCCCCATTCATTTGGCTATGGTTACCCGTCGCGTGAAATCAGCTTGCTTTCCATAGGTTTTGCCCTATTATTTCTCTTTTTTGCTGCGATACTTATTGCCCAGTGTTTTCAGACATTCTTTTTTTGCAGCGGAGCAGACGGCAACAGGTTCACACGGTTTCCCGTATCTTCCATACAGGGAGTATTTTGTGCGCTGTTTCCACTGTTTTTTTTCATGTGTCTTTCCCTCTCCCCCATGCGCATCATGCCGTTTGAATACTGGCCTTCCATCGGACTGTTTGCAACCTTTGGGCCGTCTGATGTGATCCGTTACCGCTGGCTGCACATTCTCTTTCCGTTTTATTTTGCTGCGATTGCCAGTGGTATGGGTGTGCTGCTCAATGCAGTGCCGATGAACGCTTTTAAACGAGTGGTTTTTATGCTTCCCGTCATAATGTTTCTTGTATGCAATGTCTGGAAAAGCTTCACATTTTATTCTGTTCACGATGCCGGCAAAATATTTTTATATAAGGGTTATAATTATGATCAATTTGCCCCGAAATTTCTGTTGGGGGATTTTGCACCGCGAAATATTGAAACAGCCCGTGCCATAACAGAACGTTACCCTGAAGAACACCGCGGCGAAGCATATAAATCGTTCGGCACGCTGCTTGGGGCGCAGACCATTCATGGTGCCATCAGCATAGAGCAGATGGATGCAATATTACAAACAGTGCCTGCGAGGTATCTCAAAGATTGTGTGTATGGCATGGTGCGTCTGGCACAGAGTTCGACACAACAATTTCAAAGGCTCTCTACATATCTTGCTGCGAGGTACCCGGTGATTTTTTATGAAAATTGGGGATCATGTTATCTTGGCTATAAGTATTATGGTGCGCTGGTCAATCAGCAGCTTCTCTTTGCAAGCATGCCTGCATCTGAGCGCTGGTTTTATAAAGACTTCCTGAACAAGTTTACACAGGAAATTTCCGATATACATACTGCGTTACCCGTACTGCAAAAAGAAATAAATGAAATTCCAGCCGCCTATCAACATGAAACGGTGCGCGGCCTGGGAACACTGATTGGTGCTGAAATGTTGTTTGATACCAAGTGTGCCCCTGATTACCCGTTGGATAGCCGTTTTGGAGAGAACCTTGCAAAACCATTACAAGAGGCCTTTTATCAGGGGGTTGGCAGCGGGTTGGCGATAACGCTGTGCCGGTTCTGGCGGATGCAGGTACTGCCAGATAATCCTAACGCCCCCCGCTATGCGCACACATTGAATTTGGAATGGGAGAGGTGTATTGCTTTACTGTCCCGGCTGCCGCAACGTTATATGGCCTCAATCAAACGGGGTTTTACGGAGGAATTAAAAACACGACACCTGCCGGCAGGAATAAGAGGATATGTGGACATCATGCTCCCATTTATTGAATTGCGTGATGTTCTATAAATTTTTGAGAAAGAGCTTGAAACTGCCATGCGTGATATAAAGAAAATTGTGATTATTGGGGCAGGACCCTGCGGGTTGGGGGCTGCCTGGCGTTTGCATGAGCTGGGCTACAGCAACTGGGATCTGTATGAAATGAATCCGTATGTTGGCGGATTGTCGGCAAGCTTTGTGGATGACAGAGGGTTTACCTGGGATATCGGCGGCCACGTGCATTTCTCCCATTATGATTATTTTGATACGCTGATGACCACCGTGATACCGGATGAGGGATGGATACCCCATGAGCGGGAAAGCTGGATTTGGATGCGGAACCGTTTTATTCCCTATCCGCTTCAATATAATATTGGCAGACTCCCGACCAAAGAAATGCTTGAATGTCTGGCAGGGTTGCTCAACTGCAGAAATAATAGCGATGCGCCGGCAAATTTTCATGACTGGATTCTCCATACGTTTGGCGAGGGCATTGCCCGGCATTTCCTCATTCCGTATAACAAAAAAGTATGGGGATATCCGCTGGAACAGCTCTCTGCTCAATGGATTGGCGAACGCGTTGCTATACCTGAGGTGAGCCGGGTAATTGATAACATCCTGCAAAACAGGGATGATTGTTCCTGGGGGCCAAACAATGCCTTCAGATTTCCTCGGCACGGCGCCACCGGCGCAATCTGGCGGGCAGTGGCTGCGCGCCTGCCGCAGGAGAAAATCCATCTCCAGACGCAGTTGGTAGAAATTGACAGCGTAAAGAAGATCCTGCGGTTTAACGATGGCAATGAATGCGCCTATGACTATCTTATTTCAACCATACCCCTTGACCAGCTATTATCCATAACCCATGGTATTCCCCATGACCAGCAGGACTTGCTGGTTTATTCTTCCTCGCATATCATCGGCATAGGAATGAAAGGGGAGCCTCCGGAAACGCTGCGGACCAAATGCTGGATGTATTTCCCGGAAGATGACAATCCGTTTTACCGGGTGACGGTCTTTTCAAACTATTCGCCTCATAATGTCCCTGAGGGCGGCTACTGGTCGCTGATGGGCGAGGTTGCCGAGTCGTCGCACAAACCGGTAGATCAGCGCCGCCTGCTTGATGAGGCGCTGGAAGGGTTTTACAACACCAGCCTTATTGAACGCAACGCCGACATTGTGTCCACTTGGACCTATCGCGCCGCGTATGCCTACCCGACGCCGTTTTTGCGCCGCGATGAACTGATAAACACATATCTCCACCTGCTGAAACAACAGCACATTTACTCGCGCGGGCGTTTCGGGGCGTGGAAATACGAGTGCAGCAATCAGGATCATGTGCTGATGCAGGGGGTGGAGGCAGTTGAACATATCCTGTTTGGAACACCGGAACTGACGCTTAATTATCCTTCTTTGGTGAACACAAACCGATTACGATGATATATTTATGAATGATGTTGCAGTGGTCATGCCCGTATATAATGAGGCTGAATGCATTGGTGAGGTCCTGCAGGACTGGATAACGGTATTAGATGGCCTGGACATCGCGTACCGGTTATTTGTATTAAATGACGGATCAAAAGACAATACTGCCGCAGTGCTGCAAAAATTCGCCAGTAATCCTAACGTCCATGTTATCAATAAAAAGAATTCCGGGCATGGCCCGACGATTTTACAGGGTTATCACCTGGCTGTTGCCGACGCGCATTGGGTATTCCAGGTTGACAGCGATAATGAAATTGCCGCAGAACAATTTACGAGATTATGGCAGGAGCGGGAGAAATATGATGCAGTGGTCGGCATACGCGTCAATAGAAGCCAGCCCCTGGCGCGCAAAATTATCAGCCTTGTTTCGCGACTGGTGGTCGCCCTTTTTTACGGCACCGGCGTTACCGATGTTAACTGTCCATTTCGGTTGATGCGTTCAGAGGTGCTGAATGAGATCCTGCCAAGGATACCGGAGCAAACCTTTGCACCAAATGTTGCCATATCAGGTTTTTTAGCACGCTCAAAGGTTCGGATATTAAATATGCCGATGCCACATCGCAACCGAAAGACCGGAGAGGTGTCCATTAAAAAATGGAGGCTCATGAAGGCGGTATTTAAGTCGTTCCTGCAAGTTATCAGAATTCGATTCAGCCGGTAGCAGATATTTTTTGCATGCGCACGTTGTTTCGTTATGTACGACACAATATTTTCGAAACCAAAACTAATTCTATTTTCTTTTATTGCAATACTTTTAACGCTGTTTTGTTTAGAACTCTGTGCACGAATAGTTTTGGCGTATAACAAAGGTTCTTTACGCTATCTTATGTATGGAATTGTGGAAATTAAGGAAAAACAGCGATTGCAGAGATATGAAGGGAAAGGAGGAGATGCTGAATATTATAAATCCACGCCTTCAAACGACCCAAACAATCCAGTAAACAGTCGAGGGTTTCGCGGCCCCGAAATTAAGGAGAAAAAATCTGGCATAAAAAGAATTGTCTGCCTTGGCAGCTCTACCACATACGGCGAAGGGCTTATTTTTGCAGATACCTATCCGGCAATATTGCAGCACAAGCTCGATCAGGCAGTTGGGAGCGGCAAATATGAAGTTATTAATGCAGGACAGCCAGGTTTAAACTTAGCTCAAATTCTATCCCTGCTCAAGCAGGAAATACTTTCGTTACAACCTGATATGATTATTCTGATGAACATCAACAATAATTTTAAAGCGCCTGGATTCTGGTTTGTAGATATGAAAGGTAGAGATATAAAAGGTACTCGGACTGAAGAACGCTTTACTTTTTTAATTAACATAAGGAATAAGCTGGTGCAATATTGTGCTTGTGCTCGTCTTATTCACGATTATCAATATCAGGGGATTGCAAGATATTTTATCAACTTCGACTGGAAGTCCTTTTCCGAATCCCTCACGGCTCCTGACAATATTTGGGAAAAGGAATTTACAGACAATTTAGAAAAGTTATTAACGATACTTTATAATCATAACCCTGCTATTGGTGTAATACTCATAGAAGAGGCAGTAAATCACATTAGATACCCAGAGTTGCGGGCGCCATTTAATAAAGCCTGCGAAATCATGAGGGCAAAGGCTAAAAAACACAAAAATGTCTTTATTGTGAATGTGGAAAATGATCTTTTGGACGCAGTTAAAAGGGGGGAATCCGTATGGCAGGCGCCAATGTACGACCCCTTGCATTTGGTGAAGCGTGGGAATGAGATTATTGCTAATGCTGCGTTTAATGCCATAAAGGATTTAAAATAGTAGAACGACAAGGGAAACCGTGGGTAAAAACGGATTAAGGATAATAGCATCTATTGCCTTGATTTGTTAAGGATAATCTTCCCGAAAACCCTTAACAAGAACCGAAGGCAATAGATGCAGATAAAGACTATCCTAAATAATTGTCACAAGTTCAAGCGGTTTGTATACGGTCGAGCCTTTTTTGTAGAACACGAAGGCAAGCATGCACTATACGTAGAGATACAGCCCCGAAAGAACTCCGTGGGGATATGTTCTGGATGCCAGAGGCAGGCTCCGGGGTATGATCGGCTTGAGGAGCGGAAGTTTGAATTTATACCGGTGTGGGGTTTTCTGGTTTTTTTTCGTATACCGCATTAGGCGGGTAGCGTGTCCTGAGTGTGGGATAAAGGTAGAGGAAGTGCCTTGGGGCGATGGGAAGCATCAACAGACAAAGACGTATATGGAGTTTCTGGCACACTGGGCAAAAAAAATCTCATGGAAAGAAGTGGCAGAGAGTTTTCAGACCAGTTGGCCGAAGGTGTTTTATGCGGTTCAGTATGTTGTTACCTGGGGGTTGGCGCAGCGGGATTTAAGCGGGGTAACGGCGATCGGGGTAGATGAGATACAATGGCATCGGGGGCACAAGTATCTGACCCTGGTGTATCAGATAAATGAGGGCTGTATGCGCCTGTTATGGATTGGGAAAGATCGTAGTGCCAAGACACTGCTCAGATTTTTCAGGTTTTTGGGCACAGAGCGGAGCCGGCAGGTGCGGTATGTTTGTTCGGATATGTGGAAGCCATATCTGAAGGTAATCGCACGAAAGGCTGCGCAGGCCGTACATATCCTTGACCGGTATCATATCGTTGCCCGTATTAATAAAGCCATTGATGAGGTACGGGCAGAAGAGAACCGGCAGATGAAGAAAGATGGACATGAAGCCGTGCTTACCAAAAGCCGGTGGTGTTTACTGGGATCTTCTGGCTTTGTTGTACATAAAAAGCAGACTTTATTTCGATAAAACAAGGCTCAAGGCTCTTTAAAACTTGTCACGGCTAAGAAAT
>FWPV01001684.1_pt1 | contig 59273 bp, 26 predicted proteins | sample 2228371 | NCBI WGS metagenome assembly FWPV01 (sample SAMEA103939776, study PRJEB20133) | metagenome
CACCCCCCAACCCCCTCCCCCGGCGGAAGAGGGGGAGTCCCAAAGGTAGTTCCCGGATGCGCGTGGGCCGGGTACTTCGCTCGCCACGTGGGCTCGTATTCGGCCCCTCCGCTTCTCATCTTCAGCCGGAAGTGAGAGGGCAGGGGAGGAAACCTCCCCTGGCGAACCTCCCCTCAACAGGAGGGCCCCCATGCGTACGCTCATCTGTTTGATCTGCCTCTACCCTATCCTTGCCTCCGGCGCAGCCGTCGCCCAGGATCAGCCCCTCGGCTATCTCATGCTCTACAATGCCGGACCCGCGGCGCGCCAGGGCGTCGCTCTAGGCTCCGTAGCGGACCTCGGCTTTGCCCTCCCGGAGACGGGCGTCGTGGTCCGCGACGGCGACCAGGAGTTGCCGGTTCAGATCTCCGGTGACACCCTGGGCGTATACGTGACGCTACAGGGCTACGAGCACAAGCGGGTGGCGGTCTACGCGGGGAAGTCGGCGGCGACCGTACCGGTGCCGCTACGGCACTCGGAGGATCAGGTCGCCTGGATGACGCTGGGGACGAACTACAACCTGCGGCTCGGCAAGGAGAAGCGCGGGGTGACCGGCCTGCAGTTGGGCGGAGACGCCTTTGACGGAGCGCCCGAATGGGACGTGTGGATCTTCCCGCCGACGGCCGATGACCGCAAGGACTTGTGGACCCTGGAGCCGCCCAGGAAGGTGGGCGACGCCGCCGACTTTCTCTGCGAGCCGCTGGCGGGCGGCCCGCTCTTCAGCCGCTACCGGCTGAGCTGGTCCTGCGAACAGGCCAAGGTCGTGGAAACGGTCACGCTCTGCAGCGGGGACTCCTTCGCGCAGTTCGACGTGCAGACGGAGATCGTCAAGCCGGTCTGCCAGGTGGTGTTCAAGTACCAGCTCCCCTATCGCTTCGACCAAGCCAACACCGTCTTCTACCCGCTGGGCGAGCGGGTGGTGGGCTACTACGAGGGATACAAGTCCTACTACGACGGGCGGTACGACCCGCTGCCGGGCTGGACGCTGGGCTGGTCGCCCAAGGCCAACGGGCTGGGCTTTGCGGTGCCAGACCGGGGGCTGTTCACGCGGCTGGCCTATGCGGTGCGGGCGCCGGAGGACGCGGGTTACTTTCGCCACCAGTCCTCCGGCGGCAAGACCGGCCCGGGTTTCTTCCTGTGCGCCCAGAGCGAGAACTTGTCGGAAGTCCCGCCGGGCACCGTGCTGCGCGGGACGGTCTACTGCTTCACCCAGCAGGACCCAGCCCAGGCGGAGGAAACCGTGGCGCTCCTCAAGAGCCCCCTGCGCCTGCGGCGAGCGGAAGCGGTGGACCTGGAGGGCGTGGTCGGACTGCCCGCAGCGCTGCCGCTGGAGGGAGAGACCAAGGTCTCTGTCCACGTGCACAACTGGGGCACGCAGCCGGCGCAGGCCGCGCTTCGTGTGGAGCCGGAACGCAAGCAGGAGACAGGCGTTGGAACCCCGCCGACGAACGCGGCGATGCCGGCTGGCGCCGGTCAGGACAGCTTCTTCAGTTTCACCCCGCGCGCCCGCGGACCGCACGAGGTGGTGATCGGCTTCGGCCAGGCCCTCTCCCGCCTGCGTGTGGAGGCCGAGCCGCCGGTGACCATCGAGAAGGTCTGGCCGAACAAGGTCCTCTACGCCAACAACGAGGGGGCGCGATGTGAGGTCACGCTCAGGAACCGGCAGGACCGGGTGGCGAAGGTGGACCTGGTCACCACCCTGCGGAGCGACCTGGATCAGTCCGAGGCCCTGGACAAGCGCACCGTGACTCTCCAACCGCGCGAGCAGCAGACGGTCTCCATCGCCTGGAATACCGGCAAGCGGGAGTACGGCCATGAGATCGAGGTAGCGGTGATCCAGGACGGCAAGACCCTCGACAGCGGGCGCGAGTACGTCGGCATCGCCAGCGACTGGCTTAAGATCATGCAGGACGGCTCCTCGCGGCTGTACTACCAAAACGTCATCCGCGTCCATAACATCCAGGCCGCCGATGGGAGCCTGGACATCCCCGAGGGCGACTTCGCCATCTGGGGCACGGACCCCAAGTACTATTCCAATGGTACGGTACTCCGCCAACACCTCAAGGAGCTGAAGGAACAGGGGATCAAGCCCTGTTTCTATATCTACGCGGCGGCGACCCCCTGGGGCGCGGTGGACTACGGGCGGGACCCGACCAGGATCCTGTACGCCCATGACGGTCATCCGGCCATAGACTACGGGCATGTCCCCAACATCTATGCCCAGGGCTTCCGCGACTGGCTGGTAGACCAGATGGACAAGGCCATTGACCACCTGGGCTGGGAGGCTTGCTTCCTGGACGTCTCCCAGGGGCCGCCGCAGAATGCCCGCGAGCGCGTGGACTGGCAGGGCCGCCCGGCCGGGCAGGAGATGGGCCCCGACCCGGATAGCGTAGGCGCGGCCTGGTTCACCGACGTTCGAGGACGAGTCATGGCCAAACACCCGGGCTTCACTAACATGCACAATCCGGAGGTATTCAAGTCCGAGTTCCAGTTCCCGAAATCCTTTGTAGCGGCGGGGAACATGGCGATGGTCGAGATCGGCGGCGGGGGCGGGGCGATTACCTACAAGGAGATGAAGTACGGCCGCTGGGAGTCTCTGGTCGAAGTCTTCAACTCGGTGCGCGCAACCAAGCGCCGTTACGGAGTGGAACAGGTTCGCTCCTACCCCCTCACCGTAGCCGCGATGGGTGGCGATACGTGCAACAAGACCATGCAGGCTATCTCCTTCGCGAGCGGCTTTCACACCGCCAACGTGGCCTACCCGCCCGGCAGCATCTACGGTGACGCGCTGCGCAACTACCTGCAGTTCGCCACCCGCTACTCGGCGCTGCTCTACCACGAGAAGCTCAAGTGGATCCCGCCCGAGGAGGTCCAGGCTTCCGTTGAGGCTCCCCCCAACGTGCTGTGGAAATGGTACGTCTTCCAGCGCGACCTGGGGCCGGAGGTGGACACGCTGGTCCATCTGGTGCAACTGCCGCCGGACCCGTATATCTACCGGCGACCGGGCAAGCAAGCGAAGCTCACCGGGCTGCCGGTCACTGTGCCCCTGCCGGCGGGGACGACGCTGCGCGAGGTGTGGCTGCTCTCTCCCGACCGCGCAACGCGGGCCGAGAAGCTCAGCGCGAACGCCGAAGGCGGCAAGGCCGTTTTCACCGTCCCGGACCTGGAAGTCTACGACCTCGTAGTGGTGCGCTGCCGGAGGGGAGGATAGGCAATGCTCTCCCGACTGGGGCTGATCCTCGGGCTCTGTCTACTGAGCGTCCCCCTTCTCGCCGCCGAAATCGGCGAACGGACCATCGAGGGCCAGAAGTACCTCGTCCTCAAGTCCGACAGCCTGGAGGCGCTGGTCGCCCCGCACCGGGGCGGGCAGATCGTGAGCCTGGTCTATCTCAAGAACGGCCAGCAGGTCGGCAACTCCGGTGCGCTGACCAACGGCCTGTTCAGCGACCACGATCTCAAGCAGCCGCATCCGGGCGAACTGATGCAGGCCACCTACCAGGCCGAGCGACTTCCAGTCGCCGCCGACGGCACTGTTTCGGTGCGCGTCTCGCGGCTGGCCCAGGGCGGCTGGCGTAACGAGACGCTCCCCAGCCTAGCCGGCATGCTCTACGAGAAGACCTATACCCTCGCGCCACACGCGCCGGTGCTGCGGCTAACCGCGCGAATCACCAACCAGAGCCAGGAAGACCGGCTGGCCGACTACTGGCTGCAGTCCGTCGCCCGCGTGGGCAACGGCGATCGCAATTACTACTTTCGCCCGGCTCCCACCGGCCTGTCGGTGATTTCCAGCGACGACTACACGGTGCATAACCAGTTTGTGACCGACCCGGTAGCCGGCTGGATGGCCGCGCTCAGCCGCCGCAGTCGCCTGGGGCTGGTCTACCTGGTGGACTACGATCACCTGGACCGACTCTACAACTGCAATACCGCTTTCACCCAGGAGTTCATGTACGAGCGGGTGCCGCTCCCGCCGGGCAAGTCCTGGGAGACCTCGGTGCAGTTACGCGTGGTGGAGGACTTCGACAGCGTGACCTACGCCTCCGGGCGGCTAGTGGCCGACGTCCAGGTGGCCCAGGAAACGGAGACGCTCAAGGTCACGCACCGGCTCTGCGCCTGGGAGCAGCCGCTCAAGAAGGTGCGGATAGCCACTGCGCTACGCGAGGTAGCCACCCAGACCGAGAAGGCGGCGGAGGCTATTGTTGTGCCCACACTAGGCCCGGAAACCTGGAGCGGCAGTCTGGAGTTCGACGCCACTGCGGGTGGGATGAAGGTGCTGCTGGTCACGGTCTTTTCCGAAGCCGGAGAGGACCGCTACGAGATCCCGCTCTTCCCCTTCGGCGACGTGACCGGTAGTTATCGCCGCCCCCGGCCGGCCCGCGACGTGCGCCTGCCTCGGCCCGACAATTTGGAGGCAGTGTGGCAAACGGCCCAGACCCGGCCGGCGGGGCTGCTCCAGGTGGGGGACAGCCCCTTCTCCGACCAGTGGCGGCTGGCCGAGGCAGCGCAAGCCCTGGGCATGGCCTACACCGTGTCGCACTACACCCCGGCCGCCAACTGGCGCGACGCCAGTCTGCATCCATTCCCTCTCTCCTGGAGCGACCTCTTCCGCTACGACGCAGTGGTCCTCGCCGACGGAGACGCCAAAGCGCTGCGCACGTACGGCTGCGAGATGCTGGCCGACTATGTGGTTCACGGCGGGGGAGTGCTATTCCTGGGGGGGAACAACAGTCTGGGGAAGGGGGCGCTGACGGGGACGGCCCTGGAGAAACTGCTGCCGGTCGAGACTCGCGGAGCCTGGGACCTGCAGCGGACGGGTGGGGCAACCGCAGATGCGGCAGCCGGGGCTCCCGCCTGGGCCACTGACCCCTGGCGCGAGCCCGGAGGGCGGGTAGACTGGCTACAGGCCACCACCGTCAAACCGGGGGCAACGGTCTGGCTCACGGCCGCCCAGCAGCCGCTCCTGGTGACGGCCAAGTACGGTCGCGGGCGCGTGGCGGTGTTCACCGGCACCGTCTACGTGGATTCCCAAGCCCAGCGGATAGGGGCTCACTCCCTTTTCTGCGTAGCGCCCGGCTATGCCGGCTTCCTGAAAGAACTGCTACAGTGGCTACAGGGTGAAGCCTAGAACCTCGACAATGCCAGTCCGCATGTGACCTCCTGCCTGCTTGTTAGACAAGAGGTCCGGTCGAAGAGCCAAGGGGATGGCCGGGTCTTCCCCCGCTGTTGCCGTGGGTGAAGTCCCGCCCCAGCGTAGGGCATAGTACCTGCCCGGCTGTCTGTCCGGGGCTGCCCGAGGTGCACCGATCCGGTTGCGGAGCCAGGGCCAGGGAGGACGCACGATGCACAAGCCGAGAGTCCTTGTCATTGACGACGAGCGGGGGCCCCGCGAGTCGCTGCGGATGATCCTCAAGGAACAATACGACGTGGCGCTCGCGGAGGCTCCTCTGGACGGGTTGCGGCTCGTGGAGGAGTTTCGACCCGACGTGGTGTTTCTGGACATCAGAATGCCGCAGATGCACGGCACCGAGGTCCTGCGCCGCATCAAGGAACTGGACGACACCATTGAGGTGGCTATGGTCACCGCCTATGCCGACGTGGAGAGCGCTCAGCAGGCGGTGCGCCTGGGCGCCATTGACTACCTCAATAAGCCCTTCGGGATGAACGAAGTTATGCGCGTGACCCAACGCGCCCTGGCCCGGCGCGCGGAGCGCCGGGAGCGGGAGACCATGCTGGACCAGCTCCAGCGGGCGACCCGAGACCTGGCCGAGCAGCTCACCGAACTGCGGCGCAAATCAGACTTTGCCGACTTGTCAATCCTTTTCGACGGGCTGGTTTCCGCCCAGCACTCGGTGGAGGCCCAAATGGACGGTATGGCCCGCCTGCGCGCCATCGGGGAGATCGCCGCCGAGGTGGCACACGATGTAGACAACTACCTCTCGGCCATCTTGCTGCGTATCGAGTTGCTGCAGACCAGCCTGCGTAACTCGTCAGCTCTCGATCATGAGACAGTAGCGACCGCTCTGCAGGAGATCGCGCAGGCTACCACTGACAGCGCCCACGCCCTGGCGCGCATCTCCCTGATGTCCGACGAGGTTTACGCGCCGAGCCAGACCGTGGATCTCAACGCTTTGCTCCAGGAAGCGGCCTCTCTGAGCGCGCGCCAACCCGGGCGCGACGGAGGCGTCACACTGGCGTGGGATACCGCGGACCTGCCTCCCGTAAGCGGCAGCGCCGAGGGGCTGCGCACCGCCCTGGTCAACGTCATACTCAACGCCCGCCAGTCTCTGGGGGAAGACTCGGGAGAGATCACCTTGCGCACGCGTCGCGAGGGCGACCAAGCGGTCATCGAGATCAGTGACACCGGCATCGGCATGCCTTCGGACGTGATTGACCACGTCACCGAGCCCTTCTTCACCACCAAGGGCGAAGGGGGCCGGGGACTGGGCCTGAGCGTAGCCCGCAAGATCATCGGCCGCCACGGGGGGACGCTGAGCTTCGAGAGCCGGGTCGGTCGGGGGACCACCGTTACCATCCGACTCCCGATCGCCGGGCCGTCGACGGCTTTCGCCGCCGCGGGCAGTGCGGTACCCGACGTGCTGGTGGTGGATGACGACGAGCGCCTCTTGGACCTGATCGCCGGCTACCTGCGCGCAGCCGGTCTCGAGGTGCAAACGGCAGCCGCGGGCACGACCGCATGGCGACAGTTTGAGCAGTACGTGGCCGGAAGCCACCATGCCCCGCCCGTCGTGATCACCGACGCCCGGCTTCCGGATTTGCCAGGTTCGGAGCTGGCCCAGCGCGTCAAGCAGGCCGCCCCTGACACCAAGGTTCTCTTGCTCACCGCCTACGTGACGCCCCAGGGCGATCCCGACAGTCCCCAGGTCGATGCCATCATTCACAAGCCCTTTGACCTGCCGGTCTTGCTCCAGGAAGTGGTCCGGCTCGGGAAATTCTCGGTAGGTTAGGGCAAGCGTAGAAGACTGGGGGCCGGGGCAGCAAGCCTAGTTCGCCTGTGTCTGCTCCGCCTGCTATTTCCATTCTTTCCACCCAGGCGTGGCAACCCAGGCCAACGTCGCAGCCAGTATCGCCGGCCATTCCGGGGTCTGACAGAGCAGGTTTTCCCCCTCCCGGGGCACTCCCAGCGGCGTGGCCAGGAAGGCTACCACCCACCCCTCCCCGTACTTGCCGTACACCGCGACCGGGCGCTTCCCTGCCGACCAAGCCACCCTGGCCTCCGCCTTCGGCGTCGCCTCATGGAGCCACAGCACCTGGGGCCGCCAGCCCGCCGGGAAGAGCAGACACTCCGGCACCGGCCCGTCCCTCGCCGTGACCCGCTTCTCTTCGGCCTGCCGTAGGTCCCAGAGGTCGCCCAGCGTTACCGGTAGGATTTCCTCCAGCCACGAGCCTCGGGCCCGGCCCTTCCCGAAGGAGGCGTAGCCTCCGAGCACCACCAGACCGCCCCCACAGCGGACATAATCGCGCAGCATGCGCCGTCCGGTGGCCTGCAGACGCCGGCCGTCTCCGGCGGTCATCAGCACCGCGTCGTACCGGAACAGACTCTGGTAGTCGGCGGGGAAGAACTCGCCCTGCTCCAGGTTCTTGTGCCAGACGTGCGTCCAGGTCTTGACATCGCACTGCCCGGGGCCCAGCAGCTTGACCGCCGCCTCGGTCTGCCAAAGTTCCTCCCAGAAGGTGCCTCGCAGTTCCAGCAGCTCCAAGGTCGGGTTGCGAAGCGCTTGCCAGACCGCTTGGGGGTCGGCGGGTACCTCCAGCGGGTACTGCTGCGCGACCCGGTCGTACAACTCCTGCTCCGTGAAGTCCCCCAGCTTCACTACCTCCAGCCGGTCAATCACGACATCGCCGCCACCCAGGTACTGTCCCCGATATTGTACCCTCCCCTGCTCCAGCCGCTCAAAGTCGTAGGCGAACTCCTGCCACTGGTTCGACTGCGCGAAGTCCGTGCCCTTGAGCGTGACCGCATGCATGCGGTAGGGTAGCTCCCCAGGCTGGGTCTCGTCCAGCGTGATCAGCGGAGCGGTCCCCGTGTTGTCCGGAGTGCGCAGCCTCCAGACGGCCCGGTAACGGCCCGGCTCCGTGGGGTAGTAGGCGGTGGCAAAGACGAACTGCGGAGCCGGGTGCACGCCCCGGTCACAAGCGACCGCCACCCCGCCCGAGGCCGTGGGGTCCACTACCCGCCGGGCAATTCCGTAGGAGGCGTCCTGGTTCTCCGCTTCGTAGATCTCCCCACCGGCCGAGGCGGCCGGTAGCAGCAGCAGGAGCAGGATCGCAGTTCGGGGAGCGCGCGTGTTCATAGTGGGCTATTTTTCGCCAGCGCACCGGCCCCTCCCTGCGCTGAATGAACCCTGATGCCCTCGGCACCAGCGGGAAGGAGTAATCCTCTGTCGGGTGGAATAGCGCCGCGTTCGTGGGTAATGCAGCCTGGAGAAGGTGGTAACCGATGAGAGCAGCGCTGATGGTCTGGGGCGGTTGGGAAGGTCACGAGCCCCGGCAGTGCGTGGAGGTCTTCGCGCCGTTTCTGCGCGAGCAGGGCTTCGACGTGCGTGTGGAGAACACCCTGGACGTCTACCTGGAGAAAGACTACATGCAAGCCCTGAGCCTGGTGGTGCCGGTATGGACCATGGGACAGATTGCGGGAGAGCAGGAGCAGGGCCTGCTGGCCGCCATCCGCTCCGGCGTCGGCATCGCCGGCTGGCACGGCGGCATGGGTGACTCCTTCCGCAATAACACCGAGTACCAGTTCATGGTCGGCGGGCAGTGGGTCTCTCATCCCGGCGGCATCGTCGACTACACCGTCAATATCATCAACCACGAGGACCCCATCACCGCGGGGCTGTCCGATTTCGCCATGCGCTCGGAGCAGTACTACCTGCACGTGGACCCCAGCAACGAGGTGCTGGCCACTACTACCTTCAGCGCCGACCACTGCGCCTGGATCGCCGGCTGTGTGATGCCGGTGGTATGGAAGCGGCGCTACGGAGAGGGCCGGGTCTTCTACACCTCGCTGGGTCATGTGGCCGCAGACTTTGAGGTGCCCGAAGCCCGGGAGATCGTGCAACGGGGCATGCTCTGGGCGGCGAGGTAGCTGATCTCAGCCCACACCCCATCTCCCTCAGGGGAGACGGCGAGTACAGAAGTCGGTCCCGAGGCTCCTACATCTCCCGCGCCTGCCCCACCGCCGGCAGGTCGAAGGAGAAGGTGCTGCCCTCCCCCAGCCGGGACTCAACTGCGATCTTCCCGCCATAGGCCTCCACCACCTGGCGGGCCATGTACAGGCCGATGCCCAGGCCTGGCACCTGACCCGTGGCGTGGTCCTCAACTTGCACGAAGCCGCTGAAGATGCGGTCGAAGTACTCGTGCGGGATGCCGTGCCCGTGGTCGGTGACCGTCACCCGTAAGCGTTCTCCCTCCGGCTCCACCCGCACGCTGACCTCCACCGGATCCGTATCCGTAAACTTAACGGCGTTGTCGAGCAGTTGCTCCACCACGAAGCTGGCATCCTCCCGCGACATATCCGCGCGATCGGCATCCCCGCTGACCCGACTGGTGATGTGCAAATCACGGTCGGGGTAGCGACGCCGGATCTCCGCCGTAGCCGCAGCGACCACCGCCACCAGATCCGCCCGCTCCGCCTCCGCCTCCAGTTCCCGCGTGCTGAGCTCCTTAAACTCCAGCAACCGCTGCACCATATCGTGCAGGCGGCGCACCTCCCGGTCCATCACCTGCACAATGTGCTCCCACTCCCCCATCAGATCCTCCTTGGGCAGGCGCCGCAGCAAGTCCAAATAGCCCACGATCACCGACAGCGGCGTGCGCAGCTTGTGCGAGACCAGCAGGAAGAAGTTGGTCTGGACATGGCGGGCATGCCGCTCGTCGGTGACGTCCCGCAGGACCAGCACCGTGCTGACCAGCGCGCCGTTGTCGTCAAAGAGACGGGTCAGGCGCGCATCCAGGAAAAGCGGCGGACGAGTATGCGGACGCGAAATCTCAAACGCTGTCACCGCTTCGGGGAGGACCAGCAGTTCCGCCGCCGGCACCGACAGTGCAAAAGGTGCCAATGCCACCTCCAGCAGAGTGCCCTTGCACTGCGCCTCCGAGAGATTGAGCAGCAGGCAGGCGGCATGGTTGGTGGTCACGATGCGACCGTCCCCGTCGGTGACCACGATGCCGTCGGTCATCTGGGAGATGGCCGCATCAAACCTCTCCCGCTCCACCAGCAGCTGCCGGTAGCGAGTAGTCCGCTGCCGCTCGATAGCGTAGCGCAGCGAACGCACCAGCAAGGCGCCGTCAACCCGCCCCTTGACCAGATAGTCCTGCGCCCCCTCATGCACAGCCCGCACTGCCACGTCCTCATCGTCCAGGCCCGTAAGCACCACCACGGGCACTTCCGGTAAGTGCTCGTGCACTTCGACAAAGGTCTCTAAGCCCTGGCTGTCGGGCAGCGACAGATCGAGCAGTATGACGTCCACGTGCTCCCCCTGCGCCCGGGGCAGGGCCTCGGACAACCGCGTCGCCACCTGCAGGTCAAACTTGTCCCGGGCGACGTCATCCAACGTCTTGCGGAGCAGGAAGACATCATCCGGGTCGTCCTCCACGAGCAGTACGTTAAGGAGCCTTTCTTCCATGGCATGCCCTCCGCGCGTACTGTGTCCGGGCCCCCCTGAGACCGCGCTCCCCGGTTCGCAGCAACGCTCGCCCCTCGCTTACCCGTGCGGCGGCGCGCTGCTCGGCGGCAGTTCGACAATCTTGAACCAGTACAAACCTAGCGTCTTGATCACCTCGACCAGCGATGCGAAAGTCACCGGCTTGGTCACGTATGAGTTCACTCCTAGATCATAGGAGCGGAAAATGTCCTCCTCCGCCTTGGAGGTGGTCAGCACCACGATCGGAATCTGGCGCAGGGCCGGGTCCCCCTTGATCTCCGCCAGGGCCTCCCGGCCGTCCTTCCGGGGCATGTTCAGGTCCAGCAGAATCAGCCCGGGACGAGGCGCTCCTGCCGGATCGGCGTAGCGGCCCTCATGGCGCAGATACTCCAACAGTTCCTCGCCGTCGGTCACGAAACGCAGACTGTTGGCCAGACGGTTCTCGTGCCAGGCGTCGCGGATAAGCATGCAATCCTCCTGGTCGTCGTCGGCCACCAAAATGGTGATCGCTTCGCAATCGGCTTTCATAGGCTCTCCTGACCGTGCCGACAGGGTAGGACTACCTTGAAGGTGCTGCCCTCACTCGGCACACTGTCCGCGGTGATAGTGCCCGCGTGTCTTTCCACTATCTTGCGACAGATAGCCAGCCCGATGCCCGTACCCTCGTACTCACCTCGCCCGTGCAGGCGGCGAAACACCCCGAAGATCTCCTCCAGGTGCTTTTCGTCAAACCCTATGCCGTTGTCCTGCACCGCTACCTGGTAGTAATCGCCGGCTCCGTCCGCCCCGGCGGGAAGCAACTCTCCCCACACCCGCACGACTGGCGGACGCTCCGGAGCGTGGAACTTGATCGCGTTGCCCACCAGGTTCTGAAAAAGCTGCCGCATCTGCACCGGATCGGCCTCCACCGTGCCCAGTTCCCCCACCTCCACCTGCGCCTCAGTCTGCTCGATGCGCATCTCTAAATCCCCGATCACCTCCGTCAGAACCTCGCCCAGGTCTACCGGCTCGAAAGGCTTGCCGGCGGTGGTCACCCGCGCATAGTTGAGCAGTGCCACAATGAGCGCCTGCATGCGGAGCGCCGCGTCCGCCATGCGGTGCAGGTAGTCCCGAGCCTCCGCATCCAGCGCAGCTCCGTAGTGCGCCTCCAGCCGGTCCCCAAAGCCCACGATCTTCCGGAGCGGCTCCTGCAGGTCGTGCGAGGCCACGTAGGCAAACTGCTCCAGCTCCCGGTTCGAGCGCTCCAGTTCCGCGGTCTTGGCCACCAACGCCTGCTCCGCGCGCCGCCGTTCCGCCACCTCCCGAGTCAGCTGCGCATTGGCCGCGCTCAGCTCGGCGGTACGTTCCTTTACCCGCTCTTCCAGTTCGTCCCGCGCCTGGCGCAGTTCCTGCTGCGTCTGGCGCATCGAGAGGAATAGCGGCGCAATCAGGGCAATGCCCACCACCAGCAGAACCGAAATGGCCAGGAGCAGCGCCGACTCCGTGGCGTTCTTCGGCGTGAACTCGATTGGCTTGATCGGGAAGAACTGCAGGCTGCGGCGGAAGACGATCAGCGCGATGGCGGCGGCGATCAGCGCCCAGGCAATCCAGCGCCGGGTGATCCCGATCAGCCGCAGCGCCAGAATCGCCGCGATGGTCTGCAGGACTAGTGCAATTCCCTGAACGATCACCAGGAACATGACCATGCCTCCTCCACACAGGGCCCGCGGCCGCCCTGACTTGCCCGCCGCCGACTACTGCCGAACCGGCAGGGCTACTACAAAGGCCGCGCCTTCACCTGGCTTGCCATGGGCTGTGATCGTGCCGCCATGCCGGTCGACGATCTTGCGGCAGATAGCCAGCCCCATCCCCGTTCCTTCATACTCCTCCCGCGTGTGCAACCGCTGGAAAACCGCGAAGATGCGCTCGGCGTACTTCTCATCAAACCCAATGCCATTGTCCCGAACCTCCAGCCGGTAGTATCGCCCTCCCCCCGGCAACTTGTGTTCTACCAGTTCACCCGTGATCCAGACCTGAAGAGGTGTATCGGCCCGTCGGAACTTGAGGGCATTGCTGATCAGGTTTTGCAGCAACTGCCGCATCTGCAGGGGATCGGCCTCGATCGTCCCCAGCTCCCCCACGTGCACCGTGGCCCCCGTCTGTTCCACCCGCACCTCCAAGTCGGAGAGCACCTCTCGTACGATTTGCCCCAGATCCACCTCCGCAAACGGGCGCCCCTGCGTGGTCACGCGCGAATAGGTTAGTAGGTCGTCAATCAGTGTCTGCATCCGACTGGCCGCGTTCTCCATCCGGTTGAGGTAGTCCCGCCCCTCGGCGCTGAGCACGTCGCCGCAGCACGCCTCCAAACGGTCCCCGAAAGCCCGAATCTTGCGCAGCGGCTCTTGCAGATCGTGCGACGCTACGTAAGCGAACTGCTCCAGTTCCTCGTTGGAGCGCGCCAGCTCGTCGGCCTGCAACATTATCCGCCGCTCCGCCCGCTCCCGAGTGGCCACCTCGGCCCGCAGCGTCTCGTTAGTCTGCGCCAACTCCTCGGTGCGCTCCTTTACACGCTGCTCCAGCTCGTCGTGCGCTCGCCGCAGTTCCTCCTCTGCCTGCCGTTTCTCGGTAATGTCCAGACCCGTAGCGATGATGTGCTCCACCTGGCCCTGGGCGTCCGTCAGGCAGCTGTTGGACCAGGCGATCAGGCGCCGCTCCCCGCTCTTGGTCAACCAGTAGTTCTCATGATCGAGCGGAAAGTCCCCCGCCCGCAGTTGCAGGAACACGGACATGACCGACTCGCGCTCCTCAGGGAGCAGGAAGATGTCCCACACGGACTGCCCCTGGACCTCTGCGAAACTGTACCCGGTGATACGCTCGCAGGCCCGGTTGAAGCGCTCGATGCGGCCTTGCCGATCCAGCACTACCACCAGCGCACTAGCTACGTCCAGCACGGCAGCAATGAAATCGTGCTCATGTCGCAGAGCCGCTTCGACCTGCTTGCGTTCCGTTATGTCTCTGACGATGGCCTCGACCGCCCGCTCTCCGGTCGCCTCGTCCTCCACGACGAATGAATCATGTAGCACCCAGCGATCCTCACCCTTGAGCGTCCTGAAGTGGTACTCGTAACCGTGGATTTCTCCATGTTCCTCCAGCGCTGCCCGCACCGTACCCTCGCGCTCGGTGTAAATCAGGAACTCCCGCAAAGGATGACCCACCAGGTCTTCCGGCCGACAGTCGAGGTCCAGGATATCCACTAGGCCCTGATTGGCCATCAGGACAACGCCGTCGCGGAAGGTGTACCGGTAGACACCGTCCCGAGTAAACTCCAACAGTCGTTGGTAGAGCTTCTCCACGGCAACCCCTTACCGGGCCACAAGGCCAAACACGTCACTGCTCACCAGCGCCGCTAACACCCCGCGATAGCGCCGGTATACTTCGTCGTAGCGGGCCGCCGCCGGGCCCGGGGTGTAGGTTTCCCCTACCCGCACCATCGCTCCCACCGCCTCCGGCACCGATGCAAAGGCCCCCACGCCGCAGGCCGCTAGGATAGCCGCTCCCAGCAGGGAAGCCTGCTTGTTCTCCAAGGTGCGCACTGCCATACCGTAAATGTCCGCCTGCATCTGATTCCACACCGTCACGTGGCTGTAGCCGCCGGTCAGGCGTACTTCCGCCGGCGGTAGTCCCAGCGCGGCCAGAACCTCCAGCACGCCCCGGGTCTCCAGCGACACTCCCTCCATCACTGCCCGCAGCAGGGCGGCCCGCTGGTGAACGTGGCTCAGCCCCAGGAAGACGCCACTGGCTTGCGGTATCCAGTCAGGCGCCGCCGATCCCGCCAAGAAAGGGTAAAAGAGCACCCCCTGAGCACCCGGCTCCACCTTCGCCACCTCCTCGTACGCCTGCCCGTCCGGCCCGTGGTTCCCGAGCAACGCCGACAGCCACTGCAAGCTGGCCCCAGCGGAGTTCTGCAGCCCCTCCAATTCCCACGCCCCCGGCAGGGCATGCACGCAGCAGGTGACTCGGCGCTCCGGGTCTCTGATTGGGCGGTCGGTGCAGCACAGAGAATCCCCGGAGGTACCCAGGGTGATTTCCACCAGGCCCGGCTCCACGGCTCCGGCCCCCAGTCCCGCACACTGGTGGTCCCCTCCGCCCGCGACCAACAGGGTCCCCGCTTGTAGACCGCAGGCGGCAGCGGCCTCCGCCGACAGGCATCCGACCTGCTCCCCAGAAGCCACCAGTCGCGGCAGCCTACCCTCGGGAATCCCCGTCAACTCCAGCAGTTCCCGACTCCAGCCGCGCTTTTCCAGATCCAGCAGCCCGGTCAGCGAGGCATTGGACCAGTCCAGATAGGGCTCGTCGCAGCCCAGACGACGCAGCAAGTAGTCGTGGACCAAGCCAAAATGCCCGACGGAGGAGAACAGTGCCGGCTGGCGCTGCTGAAGAAGCAGCAGTTTGCCCAGACTGAAGACGGGATGCAGAGGAAGACCGGTGAGATGGTAGTAGTCAGCTTCGCCAACCCGGGCGCGCAGGACCTCGATCTCCGGCCCCGCGCGCATGTCCTGCCAGGACAGAGCCGGCGCCAGGGCTTGCCCCTCGCGATCGGTCACCACCACTGTGGCCCGCTGCGTGGAGAGGGAAATCGCCGCGACCCTGCCGGGGGTCACGCCGCTCTTCTCGACGGCCTCGCGCAGGGCCCCCATCGCCTCCTCAGCGAGGCACTCCGGCGACTGTTCGACGCGGCCGTCTTCGTAATGCTGGCAGGGACATTCCCGCCGCGACAGAGACACAACCCGCCCCGCCGGATCAATGAGGCCGGCTTTGATAGCCGTAGTGCCGCAGTCGAGGGCGGCAAAGAGGGACTCCACCCTGGTCACCTCTCGCGGACTGAAGTCGGGCCTCACCGCATACCCTATTATACCCTTTTCCCGCCAAACCGCATAGAGGGCAAGTGCGCACCTCTCCGTGGGCCCTTATCCTTCCTGCCGGCCGGAACGAAGAAACAGTGACCAGCCCGGAAGGGAGCTACCTCTGCTCCATTTGCGGGGAAGAGTAGCCGACGCGCCAGCGGAGGAAAAGGATTGCCCCCGACAGAGAGACCTCCCCTACTTCCCCCCACTCGTTCTCAACAGCAACGTCTTGATTTCCCACGGCCGCCACTGCAGCCGGGCCGGACTGACCTCCCGGACCGGCTGCTCCATCAGGTCCGCCTCCCAGGCCGAAGCAATGGGGAAGCTGGCCCGCAGGCGGCCCCGGACCGACCGGCCCGCCGTCTCAAACGTTCGCAGAATATATCCTTCCTCCCTTTCGGCCTGCTTGAAGCAACTAAAAGCCACCCCTGACGCCTCCAGGCTCAGGAAGGTCTGGGCCGAGGGTGCCGCCGGGTCAACCTCCGTCGCGCTCACCAGCGGCGGAGCGTTGAAAGCGGGCCCCAGCCGGTAGGCGCCGCTCCGCACGGGGTCGCCACGGAAGGGCAGCAGAGCGAAGCGAAACTCGTGAAGCCCGTTCTCCCAGGCCCCGGGCGGCGTATGGAAGCCGCTGCTGATCGGCGTAGGGCTCCGCAGCACGCCGATCTCGATCATCCCGCTCATCAGCCGGTGGCTGGGCGTGCCTAGATTGGCGCACAGCATGGACCACTCGCGGTCGCCGTAGGCCACCCAGGTCAGCGCGGGCCAGGCGCCCTTGCCCCCCAGCGCGGCCAGATGCAGCGGCGCGCCCTTCAGCTCCGGCGAGTAGGCGGGAACCTCGTAGTAAGGCCGCCGCTCGACGGCCGCAAAGGGCACCTCGTACACGGCCTTCGTGTGCTCCAGGTCCAGTTGTAGCGGGAATCCTAGCATGGCCTCGGTATTCCTCCCCGCAAAGTCCATCCGCACCACCACGTCAACTCGCTCCAGGTCGCGGTAGAAGATGACTTCCTTCTCCCAGGCCAGGCGCCGCAGATCCGCAAAAATCACTCGGCGCCCGTTGCGCACGCTGTCCCAGAGCGGCGGCTCCGGGTCCGCGTCAGGATCTCCCTCCAGCAACCCACGCCAGAAGAAGCGGACGGAAACCGGTCCCTCCTCGCGCGCTACCAGTTCCCGGTCCCCCTCCGCCTCGGTGAACATGGGGCCCAGAATCCGCTCGTCCCACATCGTGCCGTCCTCACGCCGCAAGCGTACCTCCGGGAACGGCCCCTCCGAGAGAATTCGGTCCCAGCCGGTATGGCGCAGCGTCAGGCCCTCGTCGCGCGGGATGATGCAGTAAGGGCCAACCTCGCAGGGACGCCCCACGGCGCTCCGGCCGGACACCAACTTGGGCTTGATGGTGCGCGTCTTGGCGAGTAGCCACTGCGTCGTACCTAGCGGCGCCAGGTCGGCCACGACCAGCGTCTCCTCTCCACGCCGCTCGGCCGGCAGCGGCTGCCCCTCGGGACCGGCCAGGGTCACCCCCGCGGGCAGACTCACCGCCAGCGGCTCCCGACGCGCATAGGGCAGTGGGTTGAAGGCGCTCAGACCGGGGATCGTCCCCGGGGAAGCGGCCAGTGCTCTCAAGGCCTGCTTGCCGATCGCCCCCGCCCGCTGCCTGACCTGCCGGCAGTAGCCCATGACGTGCCGGTTGACGCTGTCCACGTGACAGCCACAGAGCGAGTCGTGAAAGGACACGTACGCCAGCTTGCGCCACATCTCCGCCAGACGCTCAGCGGGATAACTCGCTCCCTGGAGAGATGCGCAGGCAGCCGCCGTCTCCGCCGTGATCGTCTCCCACTCCCCCGCCCGGAACGCCTGCTTGAGGCTGATGCGGGTGATGTGCGTTCCCGGCTGGCTGGGATTGAACTCCCCCCGGACCACCGCAGGGGTAGGGTTGACCGTAAAGAGCGCCTTCAACGCCTCTCTAGCTAGCGCAAAGCGCATCTCCACCCCACGTGGCCGGGGGCAGTCCAGTACCAGCCGGACAATACTCTCCTCCACCAGATCCTCTTCGGAGGCGTAACGGCACAGCACCACCGGCAGTTTTACCTGCAGGGCCTCCAGCAGGCTGGCCCGCGGCCGTTCCTCCCGACTGTACACCGCGGGCAGATTGCAGACGTGTGTGCCTTCCGTTATGTTGGCGGCGCCGGTGGCGTAGAGAATCCGACTGCCGTCCGGCCCCTCCCAGATCACGCCCTTCACCGCCAGGTCGGCATCCAACCCCGGGGTGCGGGCATCGCGGAAGTAGGTATAGCCAAAACGCGCAAAGATCTGCGGCAACTGGACGCTCAGGCCGAATGCGTCCTCCATATTCGCCACCGCAGGCTTGACACCCAGGGTCTCCTCGAACCAGAGCCGCCCCAGGAAAATGTTCCGAACTAGGCTCTCGCCCATCACCAGGTTGGTGTCGGGAATAGCCTCTTCCCCGCCGGTGACATCCAAGCGCCCCTCGGCAAGGTAGCGCCGCACTTCCTCAAGACGCTCCGGATTGTTCGCCAGATACTCCCGCACCAATACGGCCTGGTCGAACTCAAAGCGAAACTCGGGGAACTCCTGCAGCGCGCGCAGCGCGGCGTCATACTGGTGCTGCCGAATACGAGTCTGCTCCTGCGGCTCGCGTCTCCAGACCACGTCGCAATGGTAGGAGGGGATGACGAAGACACGCTGTTGGGGCATGGGTAACCTCCGGGCAATGGATTGTGGTGCGCGGCCAGACGATTCGCCGGAGACAGCAGGGGTCCTCTCTGTTCCCCGCCAAAGGCAAAAGGGCCCGAACTACTTAGTCCGGGCCCTGCTGGCTTTGCGCCTCCCCTCTTCCACCGGCGAGGGGCAGGTTCCCCCGAGGAGGCATCCCTATCGCGCCACTTGCGTCGGGCAGACGGTGTTTACCCGCTGGCCGTCGGCGGCGACCGCCTCCAGCCGGATCAGGTAATTACCCGCCGGTACCAGGCTGCCGCTGTCGTTGCGCAAGTTCCAGGGGATGGTGTTGGTCCCCGCGCTCACCACCTGATCGGTCACCAGCGTCTTGACCATGCGTCCGGCAATGTTCAGCACCCGCGCCGTCACCTGGCAGGGGCCGCTGACCGAGTAGGTCAAAACCATCGCTCCCGCTTGCTGCTGGGCGGTCACCGCCGTCACCACCAGACCGCCCTGACCCCGCGGGGCCACGGTCAGCCGGAAGTGCCGTACAGTCACACCCTCCGCACTGCTGGTGAAGGTGTAGCGCGAGGCAGTGCGGGCGTACACATCCCGCCCGCTGTCCAGGTCGCTCAGCGTGACGGAGAAATCGTTGGGCACTGCGCTTAGATCCGGCAGGTTCACGACGATCTCCGCCTTGTTCAGGTCAGTGGTGACCACGAAGTCCCACTTGACGGTGCCGGCCGTGGCGGGCTGCACCAGTTGCGCCAGCCTGGCGCCTTGCGCGCCCACGAGATAAGCATCCACGCTGCCCGGCAGGGCAGGCGCGTTGTCCACCAAGTACTTGGCTCCGTTGCTACTCACGGCCGCCACCGTCGTCAGGTCGGCCCGACCCCGGGCGCTGACCGTGATCGGCACTGCCCAGCCACCCTCGCCCAGCTTCAGAGCCTGCGGGGCTACCGGCGCCGCCGTCGCCGCCGCCGGCGCGGGTGGAGCCACCGCCAGCGTAAGCGCCCGGTCGGCTTTCACCCAGACCGCCTCCCACGGCGCGATGACCGTGCGGGCTACTCCTACCCCGGCCCGATCGCTGATGATCAGATAGGAGCCGGTCGCCGGATCGTAGACCTGCCCCGTAGTCGCCAGATCCGCCGAGGCCCCGGTCAGATTGGCGAAGGGCAACGGCGCATCCCAGGGATTGCCGACTAGGTTCCAGCCCTGCTGTAGCGTGAAGCGGAAGGGTTGGTCCGCCGGAGCAGGCGTGCCGCTCACGGTGATCTCGCGTGCGGCGGCCGACTGCACCAGGTAGGCCTTGCCCGGCGCTACCGCCAGGTAGTCGGCGTCCACGCTCTGCGCACTTACGCCGCCGCCCTCACCCGTGATTCGCGTCACCTGCGTCGTCCCGAAGACCGCGGCCGGGCTGGTGTCGCCCGCAGGCGTGCAGGGAACGGTGACCAGGTTGGCTCCCACAGCCAGGCTGCCGACGAAGACCGCCGAGCCGGTGAAGTTGATGCCGGTGGCGTTGCCCACGGCCAGGTTGACCGTAACGTTGCGGCTGACCGGGGTGAAGGTGTACCCGTCAATGTAGGGCGTGACCGTCCAGGTCCCGGCCGGGACACCCGTCACCGTGTACTTCCCGTCGTCGCCGGTGCTTCCATAGCGGCCACCGGCGGCGACTTGCACTCCGGGAATTGCCACTCCGCCGCCGGTCTTGATCTCGCCGGAGACCGTGTAGGTGTTGGGCATGGCGGTGAACCGCTGGCCCGTCACGTTGCCGGTGGTGTGGTTCACCGTCACGTTCAGTTGGGTGGGCGTGAAGCTGTACTCAGTGCGCGAGGGTACGAGGTTGTAGACCCCCGCCGGCAGACCGCTGAGCGTGTACCGGCCGTCCGCCCCGGTCGTCGCCGTGCGCGCGCCGGCGGTGATCAGTACCCCGGCCACGGGCGCGCCGGTGTCAGTCGCCACCGATCCGGAGATGCTGTACAGGCTGGTGGACCCGGTGAAGTTGACGTCCGTCTTGCTCCCTACCGTCTCGTTGACGGTCACGTCCGTGCTGGAGGGCGCAAAGGTCACTTCCGCCTTCGTCGGCGTAACGGTATAGGTCCCCGCCGGCAGTCCCGTGATCTGGTAGGTCCCATCCGCCGCGCTATTTGCTGTGTACCCGTCGGCGCTGACCTGCACGCCCGCTATGGCCACGCCCGTCCCGGTAACCGTCAGGCCCGAGATGGTGTAGGTCTTGCGGGTAGCCGTGAAGTCCTGGTTCGTGGCCGAACCGGTCGTCTCGTTCACGTTGACCACGCGGTTCACCGGCGCGAAGGTGTACTCCGCCAAAGACGGCGTCACCGTGTAGGAGCCCGCCAGCAGATCCGTCAACGTGTAGCGCCCCTGTCCGTCCGTCAGGACCGACTGCGCTCCGATACTGATCAGCACCGAAGTCAGCGCCTGCCCGGTAGAGGTCAGCACCCGCCCGCTGATCGAGTAGGTGCGCTGCGAGGTGCTGAAGTTCACGCTGCCCACGTTGCCGGTCGTCTCGTTGACGGTCACATTCCGGCTGACCGGAGTGAACAGGTACTCAGCCAGCTTGGGCGTGACCGTGTACGCCCCGGCCAGCAGACCGGTGATCTGGTAGGTGCCGTCGGCCCCGGTGGTAGTCGCCTTGGCTCCGGCGGTGATCGCCACGCCGGCGATCCCGGTCCCCGCTCCGGTGGTAACCCGGCCGGAGATGGTGTAGGTCTTGCGGGCTGCCTGGAAATCAATGCCCGTGGCATGGCCCGTGGTCTGGTTGACGGTAACGTTACGGCTCGCGGGCGTGAAGCTCCACTCCGAGAGCACCGGCGTCACCGTATAAGTCCCGGCCGGCAGGCTACCGATGGCGTACTTCCCATCGGCATGCGTCGGCACGGTCCGACTGCCGACCCGAACCTGCACGCCCTCCAGTCCGGCGCCGCTGCCGTCCGTGATGGCGCCGGAGATGCCGTACAGGCGAGTGTTGGCAACAAAGTCCACGCCGGTCTTGCTCCCCACCGTCTCGTCCACCGTGACCGTGCGGCTGGTCGGCGTGAAGACGGTCTCGGCCAGAGAAGGCGTCACGGTGTACGTGCCGGCCAGCAATCCGGCGAAGGCGTAGGTCCCATCGGCGGCAGTGGTGGTCTCTTGGCTGCCGAGCTTGACCTGCACGCCGGCCAGCGGATTGCCGCCCGCGGTGACCGTGCCGGACACCGAGTAGGTGCGGCGGCTGGCCACGAAGCTCTCATCGGTGGCGCTGCCGTTGGTCTCGTTGACCGTCACCGTCCGGCTAGGCGGCTCAAACTGGTACTCCTTACCCGACGGAGTGACGGTGTAGGTGCCGGCCAGCAGCCGCTCGAAGACATAGCGCCCGTTAGCGTCAGTCGTTACTGAAGCCGCGCCCATCGCCACTCTCACGCCCGGCACCGGCAGGCCGGTAGCCAGCCGGACCCAGCCGGCTAGTGTGTAGCGGCGCCGAGCGCCCGTGTAGTTCACCGACCCCACGTTGCCCTTGCTCTGGCTTACCGCGACCGTGCGACTGGTCGGCGTGAACAGGTACTCGGCGCGCGTCGGCGTTACGGTGTAGTTCCCCGCCAGCAGCCCGCTGATCGTGTACGTGCCGTCGGCGGCCGTCACCGCGCTCTGTGTCCCGGCTGTAACCTGCACTCCCGAAATGCCGGCGCCGCTGGCGGCGTCGGTAACCCTACCGGAAACGGTGTAGGTCCGGCGTGTGGAGGTGAAGTTCACGCCGGTGACATCACCGGTCGTCGCATTGACCGTGACCGACCGATTGGTCGGGCTGAAGGTGTACTCCACCAGCACCGGCGTGAGCGTGTATGTCCCACTGCGCAGGTTCGGCAGGGTATAGGTGCCATCGGCCGCGGTCACTGCCTGCAGGCCGCCGGTGGCGTTGATCGTCACTCCCGCCAGACCGGTGCCGTTGATATCCGCCACCCGGCCGGAGATCGAGAACAGGCCGATTAGCGGCCCCGAGTGCGACCCGGTGGCCGGGCTCACTACATCTCGGTCGGTCAGGAAGCGGAAGCTGTGGTTGCCGACGCCGAGCTGCGTCCCCGGCACCGTCACCACGAAGACCACCCCCGTCTGGTAGTTGGGGGCCGTCGGGTCCTGCGGATGCATGACCACCCGGGCGCCCCCGTCAATCTCCAGAGTCACTGCGGTCGGGGCATCGCCCTCCGGGTCGGTGTAGCGCACCTGATACTCGTAGTTCTCCGCCGTGGTGCCCCGCGCCGGAGAAACCGCATTCAGCCCACTGATGTCCAGAGTCGGCGGCTGGTTATTGGTGTCTATGGCAAAGCGCTGGGTTACGCTCCATGCCGAGACCGCGTTGTCGTCGTCCACCGACTGGACCCGCCAGTACCACGTATTCTTGTCCGCCAGTGGCGTAGTGGTGACTTGAGTCACCCCGCGACCCACAGTGAACTGGTACACCGGTGTGGTGAAGTTCGCATTCAGCGAGACCTGTACAACGTAGCCCAGTTCGCTCCCCGGCACGCCCGGCTTGGGATCGTCGGGGTCCGGGTCGGTGCCCTTGTCCCAGCGCAGGGTTGGCGTCTGGGTGTTGACCAGCTCGCCGTTGGTGGGGCTGAAGCCGCCCACCGGCGGATTCGGCGGGTCGTTGACCAGATTGACCCAGAAGAACATCGCCGTGGACCAGTCCGAGAAAGCCCCGGCCGTGTCCTGCGTCCGCACCCGCCAGTAGCACTTGTAGTTATCCGGCAGGTTGGCGTTCATCTTCACCTGGGTCTGGCCGGCGGCGGAGAACTGATCGCTGATCAGCGCGCCGCCGAAGCCCTTGGCCAGGAAGGCCTTCTCCGAGGTGGTCTGCACCTGATAGCGCAGCTTATCCGGAGTGTCGAAGCCGGCGGCCGCATCCGGATCGCTGGCCGCACCCCATGACAGGGTAGGCTGAGCCGTCTGCACCGGCGTCGGCGGCTGCGCGCCGCGCGGCTCGACGGGGTCAAACGGCGCTACCGGCACTCCCGGCGCCGCGTTGCCCCGGGCGTACAGGCTCTGCGTCGCCGACCAGGGTGACCGCAGCCCGTGACTGTCCACCGTGCGCACCTGCCAGTACCAGAGCACGCCCTCGCGCAGCGCCGTGCCTACCTGGAACTGTGTTACGCCCGCCAGAGTCGCGCCCTGCTGCGGATTCGTGAAGGCGGTGTTGTCCGCAATCCGCACCTCGTAGCGCAGCGTCGCCGGCGTGTCTCCCGGATCCGGATCGCTGCCCGCGTTCCAGGACAGCAGCGGGGTCAGCGTCGGTATCTGCGCGCCGTCGGGCGGCGTGAAGCCGTTTACCGGCGCCAGCGGCGGCTCGTTTCCGAGGTTCACGTAGAACCCCACGATGTCGGACCAAGGCGAGTGGGCATTCTCATTGTCAATGGCCCGCACTCGCCACCACAGATGCGCGTTCTCCGCCAGCGCCGGGCTGACCGTAGCCTGAGTCACCCCACCCGAGGTGGTGGTCTCAAAGACCCGGTCGGTCGGACCAAAGGCGGGGTTCGTCGCCACCTGCACCCGATAGACCAGGGTGCTGGGCGGATCCGTGGGGTCGGGATCCACGGAAGCATCCCACCGCAGCACCGGCTGGTTATTGGCCAGGATGACGTTCCCGCGCGGCACCAGGTTGGTGGGAGCCGAAGGTGCCCCGTTGGCCTGAATGATGAAGGCCTGCGTCGCCGACCAGGGCGAGGTCGCCCCCTGGCTGTCGAGAGTCTGGAGGCGCCAGTACCAGGTTCCCGCCGTAAGCGGAGCGCCCAGTTGGAACTTCGTCCCGCCTTTGGCAGTAGTCACGTCCCGCACCGGGCTGGCGAAATTGGACGCCGCGGCAATCTGCACCCGATACGCCAGTGTGCTGGGCGGATCATAAGAGTTGGGATCACTCGCCGCGCCCCAGCTCAACAGCGGCTGGAAGTTGGTGATGACTATGCCCGGCGGGGTGAAGTCCGCCGGCACGTAACCGTCTACCTTGTATCCGCCGCTCACGGCGTTCGGCGCTACGTTCGGCTCGATGGTGAAGCGCAGGATGGTGCTCCAGGGAGCCGCCAGCCCCAGCGTGTCTACCGCCTGCACCCGCCAGTACCAGTCGCCCGCCGTCAGCGTGACCGGCACGGGCTGGGTGGTGACCTCGTTCGCCGTGGTGTACTGGTACTTGATGTTGGCCTCGGCCATCGCCGGATCCTGGCTCAGTTGCACCACATAGTGCACCAGGTCGCCAGTTACCGGCGGGTTGTCCGGGTCCAGCACCGCATCCCACTTCAGCGAGCCGATGTTGCCGCTGCTGAACACCTTGCCCATCTGCGGGTCAAAGCCGCTGGTTACCTGCGCCGGGGGCCGGTCCTGGCTGATGCTCCAGAAGTCCTGCACCGCTGACCAGTCGGACTTCAGCCCGCCCGCATCCACGGTCCGCACGCGCCAGTACATGTGCTTACCATTGGGCAGGTCCGCCGGAGTGACGGCATTGGTCACGCCCGCCGCGGTAGCCATGTTGTGGAGCAGCGGGCTCGTCCAGTTGAGGTTATCCGCCAACTGCACCTCGTAGCGCAGCGTGGCGGGGGTATCGGCCGGGTTGGGGTCGGTAGCGGCATTCCACCGCAGGGTCGGCCGCAACTGCTGCACCGGGATCGCTCCCGCCGGATCGAACCCGGCGGTCGGCGGGTTGGGCGCCACGTTGCCGGTCACCAAGAACTGCCGCGCCACCGACCAGGCCGAGATCCGGCCAAACTGGTCAATGGTCGCCACCCGCCACCAGAAGTTGACCCCCCAGCGCAAGCGCCCCGCCGGGACAGTGTACTGCGTCACCCCGGCCGCGGTTACCGCCTCTGCAGCCGTCACCACCGGCTTGACGAAGCCGGCGTTATCGGCCACCACTAACTGGTAGTGCAGGTCGGCTGCCGTCGTTCCCGGGTCCGGATCCGTGCCCGGATTCCACTGCAGCGTCGGAGTGAGGGTGTTGACCTCCCCGTTGTTGGCGGGCACAAAGCCCGAGGTCGGGGCGGCCGGAGCCTCGTTGTTGGCGTTGACGTAGAACTCGCCCGCCGCCGACCAGGCCCCCTGCGCGTTCTCGTTGTCAATCCCCGCCACCCGCCACCAGAAGTGGCCGTTCTCCGCCAGCGGCATGTCCACCGTCACCTGCCGCGGTACCGGGTTCACCGCTGTCGTCGTGCTCCACACGATGCCGGTGAAGCCCGCATCGTTGGCGATCTCCACCTGGTAGCGCAGCGTCGAGAGCGGGTCGGTCGGGTTGGGGTCGGCTGGAGCCGGCATGTTCCAGCTCAACGTGGGCTGCTGGCTGGCTACCGCCACCCCATCCTTGGGAGCCACGATCGTCGGCTGGTTCGGCGGCTGGTTAGCCTCCACCACGAACGGCTGAGTGCTGGACCAGGCCGAGAACGCGCCCTGCGCGTCCTGAGTTCGCACCCGCCAGTACCAGGTCCCGGCAGCCAGGGCCTGCGCCCCGGTCAGCTGGTACTGCGTCTCGCCTGCGGCTGTCGTTATGTTCACCGCCAGCGGCGCGCTGAAAGTGTTGGTGGCCGCCACCTGTACCTGGTAGCGCAACGTCTCCGGTGAATCATAGGTGTTCGGATCAGTCGCCGCGTTCCAGCTCAGCAGCGGAGTCGGATTGGTGATCCTAATCCCCGCCGGAGTGAAGTCTGCCGGCGCGTACCCGTCCACCCGGCGCACTCCGCCCACCGCGTTGGGGTTAACGTTGGGCTCGATCGTGAGCTTCTGGATGGCGCTCCAGGCCGACCGCGCCCCCAGGGAGTCCACCGCCCGCACCCGCCAGTACCAGTCGCCCACGTCCAGCGTGGTCCCCGCCGGGATCGTCTGCGTGTTGACCTGATCCGCCGTGGTGTACTGATAGCGGATATTGGCATCCGCCATGGCCGGATCCTGGCTCAGTTGCACGATATAGTGCACCAGGTCAATGGTCACGGGCGGATTGTCCGGGTCAGTGCTGGCCGTCCAGCGCAGCACCACGCCCTGACCACTGCGCAGTGCGGCCGCATCGCCTGCCGAGAAGCCCCCAGTCACCGGATTCGGCGCCCGGTTCTCGCTGATGCTCCAGAAAGACTGGGCAGCGGTCCAGTCCGACCGCAACCCGGACTGGTCCACGGCCCGCACCCGCCAGTAGTAGCGGGTCCCGTTGGTCAGGTCGAAGAGGAAGACGGTATTGCTCGTACCGTCGGTTACGTCTCTCTGGCGCAGGCTGGCCCCGGTGAAGCTGCTGTTCTCGCAGATCTGCACCTCATAGGTCACGGTGTCCCCCGGGTCCGGGTCCACTGGATTGGCCGGGGTCCAGGAGAGTGTCGGCCGCAGTTCGGTGCTGTAGACATTCGGCCCCGAGGGGTTAAACGGCTCCACCGGCGTCCACGGCGCGTGGTCGTTGCTCACTCGGAACTGTCTCGTCGCTGACCACGGCGAGCGCAGCGGCACCGCCGGGGCCGGTGCCAGTGGCGGCCGACCCGGGTCCACCGCCCGCACCGCCCAGAAGAACGGCGCGCCTACCCGCAGTAGTCCCGCCGGCACCGCAAACTGCACCACCCCGGCCCCGACTGCGAAGTCCTGCGGGTTGGTCCAGGTGTCCGGGTTGCTCCCATTGTTGTTGTCCGCAATGCGGATTTCGTACGAGATGTCCGCTGCCGTCGTGCCCGGATCGGCATCCGCCGGCGCGGCCGCGTTCCACTGGAGCGTCGGCGTCAGCGTGGTGATGGTCGCCCCGTTGGCCGGGGAGCTCAAGACCGGCGCCCTCGGCGCGGAGTTGGTCGCGTTGACCCAGAAGTCGCCCTCTCGCCAGTCCGGCGCCGCCGGCAGTCCGCCCGGATCCCGCACACTCACTCGCCAGCGGTAGTGGGCGTCCTCGGTCAGGTCCACGTTCACCACGGTGCTGACCGTGGGCGTTCCCACGCCGGTCACCGTGCTGTTGCTGAAAGCCACCGGGTTGGTATAGGTCGCGTCGGCAAACAGCGCCACCTGCACCGTGTAGATGAGCTTATCCGGTGTGTCGCTCACGTCCGGGTCATTGGCCCGGTCCCAACTCAGCGTCGGCTGCAGGGCGTTGACTATCTCCCCGCCGGTGGGCGCCAGCGTGACCGGGTCGCTCCAGACCGGCGGCCGGTTGGGCTGGTAAGTGAAGTCCCACGTCGCCGACCAGTCCGACTGCAGGCCCTGCTCGTCCCGTACTGCCACCCGCCAGTACCACAGACCGGGCGCCAGGTCCACCGGCACGTCAAAGCTGGTCACACCCGCCGCCGTCGGTCCGTAAGACCGTAGCGGCGCCCCGCCCGTACCGCTGTCGAAGGTCGGCGCGGTATCCATCTGGATGACATAGACCAGCGAGTCGTCCTCGTCGTAGGTGTTGTTGTCGCCCTGGGGAGAGGCCGGCGTCCACTGCAACTGCGGCCTCGGATTGCTGATCGTCGTGTGGTTGCCCGGAGACACCAGCACCGGCTGGTTGGGCTTAGCGTTGGTCTCGATGCGCGGCGAGGGGTTGGTGTCCGTCCAGACGGTCTTGACCAGCGTCGGGTGCTGGGCGTTGTTGCACTCAAAGGTGACCTGGTAAATGCCCGGCACCGTGAAGGCGGGCAGGTCCATCCCGAAGACATGCCCCGCCTTCCACTGATCCGCCGTGAGCGTCGGAATAGTGAAAGCGTAGGCCGTAGCATTGGCCGCCCCCGGCGTGAGCACGTACGCCTTCATCGTCGTGGGCGCGTCGCCATCCAGGTCCCGATACGTTACCTCAATGTGGAACGCGGTCCCGTTAGGCGCCACGATCAGGTCAGGGGTCGCCGCGGTATCCAGGAACTGGTTGGCCGTGGGCACCACCGTCCGCGAGGAGGCATTGGTGAGCGTGGGGGCCCGGTCCTGGATGGTCGGCCCGTTGCGGAAGTCCGAGGCCGGCAGGCGCGCCGAATCCGCCCCGTCGGAGGCCAAGAAGAAGTACTTGTGCGCCCCCAGAGCCAGCGTGCCCGGCTTGAGGGTAACGTAGTACTGGGCGCCGTTGGTGAAGTCGGTGTCATTGGGATCAACCGGACCCGCCGCCTCCACCGTCGCCGGGTTGCTGGTCATGTCCAGCATGTTGAGCCGGTTGGCGTCGGCGTAGCCGTCAATGTACAGCCACAGCTCTGTGGGCGGATTGCCCTTCACACCCGCGTAGTTGTCGGCGTCCGAGTAGGTCACCCGGTAGGTGATGGTGCTCTCCAGATTGGCCGGATCGCCCGGATTCGGCTCCCAGGTAACGGAGGGGCCGCTCAGGGTCGGGGCGCGGTTCGGATGCACCACCGGGCCAAAGCAGCCCTGCGCGCCCGTCGAGTCGGCCGGGAAGGAGGTCGGCCCCAACTGCGCGTCCCGGATGCCGTCGTTGGCCTCAAACTTGAAGGCATAGCCGTGGATGTCGGTTACCGCCGGCAGCCGCAGGTCGGTCCAGTAGGTCCGCCCCTGCTTGATGTCGGCGCCGTCATTCTGGGTCAGGTCTGCGGTAATCGCGAAAGGCCCATAGACCGCGGTAGCCGGATTGAAGGGACTGGCCCAACCGGTAGCCGAGTTGCTGATCGCCACCCGGATGAACTGCTGGGGCGGCAGGCCGTTCGCATGCGTGTACTTGATGCGGAAACGGAACAGCGTGGCCGAGGTCCCCGCGTTGGGGTCTACGGTCCGCAGCGTGTCCGGCAGCGGATCCGGCGTGATGGGCGAGACGGCGGGCGCCGTCAGTTGCCCGGCCGGATTGGAGGCCGTCAGCACCGGCCCCGCGTTGTAGCTGGACTCCACCCCGAAGCGATCTCCGGCCGGGAGATTGACGAACTCACCCAACTCTCCGGGAGGCGGACCGTACTGGGCGCTGATGCCCCAGTTGTCGGCGAAGGTGAACGCATATCGGAACGTGCGGGGCTGGCTCGCGTAGAACTGATTGAACACAAACTGGAACTCGGCCCCGTCCGTGTAGTTCGTGTCGCCGGCGTTGACGGGCTGCATCGTCCCGCGATAGACGATGATGAACTGATCACCGACCGCCACCCCGTCCGCCTGCGGGCTCTTCTTGGTGACGTCATCCTCGGTGATGCCCTGGTCCACGTTGATGACGTACGGCCCCGCCCCGGTCACGCTGGCGATACGGAAGTAGTGCCCGCGTGAGGAGGCGTTGGCCCCCACCGCGCCGTTGATCATCTTAACATACCAGCCCTGGTACAAGCTCAGCGGCGTAGGCGCGGTCTTGTTCACGTAGTTGAAGGTGATGCTGTTGCCGTTACGGGCAGTCACCGTGCCGGGAACGGGATTGCCACCGGCATCCTGGGCGGGCTGCAGCAACGGGTCGTAGATGTCCACGAAGGCATACCGCGGCGGATCGCCGTTGGGCGCTATCACTCGGTCGCTGTCGGTATAGGTGACCTTGTACGTGAACGGTGTCGGGCTGCCCTCGGGCGCCGTCGCCGGGGAGACCGAGGCGTTCGAGAGCGTCGGCCGATTGTTGATGGCGTTGGGGGTGTAGGTATCCCCGCAGGTCAGATCCAGCAGCCCCCCATTTGTGCGCGGATCGCGGGGATAGTACACCTCTCGCTCCCCGTCGAAGGCCTTGAACCAAAAGCGGGTCACGCCCGGGTTCAGCGTGCTGGTGAACTTGTACCAGATCCCCGGCGCGTGGGAGGTGTCATCCCGAACCATCTGGTAGTAGTCGTAGTTCGCCGGGTTCCGCCAGTAGGCAGCGTTGTTGTACTGCGTCGGGTCCTTGAGCAGGTACACGGCCACGTAAACCGGCGGGTTGTCGTTGGGCCCGTAGTACTTGACGTAGAAGTCCCAGGTCATCCACGAGGGGCTGCGCGAGTGATTCTGGTTGATCAGAGGCCAGTAGTCGAAGCCGAGCAGATTGGGAGTCCCGTAATACGTCTCCGGCCTCCAGGAGGGGGTCGTATCCAGCACGTCGTTGACCCGCCCGCCCCGCGCCAGCAGCGGATAGAGATTGAAGTTCTGCTCCGCTGCCGTGGTGCGGTTGTAGTCGCCGGGGTCAACCCCGGCGTTGGCATCCGACCCGTTGGGATTCCCCGCACTCGGATAGGTGTAGTTATCGGTGCTGGGCCGGTAGTCCGAAGTGGTCTGGAAGCGATAGGGGATGGTGCCTTTGACTAGCCCCTGGCTGGGGTAGCTCCACGGCGGCGTCCAGAGCGGGAAGGGAGTGAACCGATCCCAACTGGAAAAGCCCGTGAAGTAGTTGTTCTTCACTTTGCCCGCCCCGCCGCCTACCCCGTTGGGCGTGAAGTACGTACCGTCTTGATTGGCCTGCGGATCCACCGTGACCCGGAACCAGACGCCGTTGACATAGTTGGCAGGAGTGGGAGTGAAGCCCTCCTCATGGTGCCCCGACGGTCCGGTGTCGAGAATCATGTGATGCGGCTGATAGTCGGCCGGCCAGTTGAAGGGCGGCGAGGCGTGCGGGTTGGGCAGCCATACCACCACCCCGGCCTGGGCATTGCCCCAGACATCCTCGTCGGCGGTGCGGAAGGGCCGGGGCGGCAGCCCCTCGGGGTGCTGGTAGCGGACATGGAAGGTATAGGTGGACGAACTGGAGCCGGTCCCCTGGGAGAGGGTCGTGTCGTCGGGATTGATGTACAGAGCCCGGTCCTTGGGATCGGCGCTGTTGTTGTTGAAAGACAGCGACTCGCGCTGCGTATTCACCACCGTGAAGGTGGGGCCATCAGTCAGCGCGGAGATGTTGTCATGGCTCCGGATGTCGCGCGCAAAGACCCGCCAGCTCCACGTGCCGCTGCCGAATCCGGCGGTGCCGGGCGGGACTACCGCATAGTAGGTCTCGTTGGGCCCATTCGTGCCGTCCACCGGCTGCATCTGGATGTCAGCGAGGCCCGCGATACGTAGCCAGACGCTGACGTTGTACACTAGCGGTGGCCCTGCGCTATAGTCACGCGGGTCGGAGTCGGTGGGTGAGGTGGCAAAGAAGGTGTACGTCGTGTTGTCGGTGCCGGCCACGTTGCCCATGCCGGTGCCCGGCGCGGGCGTCACAGAGGGGTTGGTCGGAGGGTTGGGCGGATTGTTGACGTCCGGACCGTTAAAAGGCCCGTTGCCCGAAATGGACGCCTTCCCGTCCTTGTCCACAAAGTTAAAGCGGTAGCGGTAGGCCCCGCCGGGAGTCAGGGTTCCCGTCCAGGAGTAAGCCTTCCCTCCGGCGGTGGGGTCGCCCGCTCCCGCGGTCATGTTCAGCCACGCGCCCCAGGTTGTCCCCCCATCGTAGCTGAAGGAGATCTGGGCGGTAGTAGCCGCGTCCGTGGTGTCGTCGTGGTAGAGGACGTTGAACGTGAACGAGGTGCTGCTCGTGCCCTGAGCCGGGTTAAAAGTGTTGCCCGTCAGATTCGGCTCGCCCGCTGCCCAGACTAACAGCCCAGTCACCACAAGTGCGAACACTACTACGGAGATTACTACGGGGACGAGGATCCTCCCACTAAGAGGACGCATGGGACCTACCCCCTTGGGACGCATCACTGACAGGGATGAGGTGCTTCGGGACGATCGCCGATGCGATTACCAGTTCTGTGGTGACGCCAGCCCTCCCGTCGCGAAACGCGCAAAAACGCCGACGGTACTTTACCAACACCCTCGTTACTTGTCAAGCAAATGAAAGCCAGGTTTGCCGCACCGGGAGGTTGCCGCGCGCGCCACGGGGAAAGTCCTCCGACAGGCGCGCACCAGCAAGCCTCCTCCGTCCTCTGAGTGGCCCTGGGCTCGCCGGGACTATCCCTGCCTCCGGGCTGCCGTCGCGCAGCCATTCGCAGACAGTATACCCACTATCTCCCCGGAAGGAACGTGCCGAAAGATGATACTCCCACCGCGCCAACAGAGAGTTTGTCGCCCCGCCCTCGTCGGAGCTTGCCTGGGGCTGGTTGCGGGTCTGATCCTCGTGACCGGTACACTCCCCGCCCATGCCCAGCCCGCCCCCAAACTCGACCTCCCAGGCGTCCGCGTCATGGTCTGCTCGGGCTACTGGGACCTGCTGGCCATCCCTGCCGTGCAACGTCTGAAACTCGCCGGGGCCGAGGTCCGGCCCGGCGCCCTCGCTAGGTTGACGTGGGAGCAAGCCTCCCGATTCCACGTTATCATCGCTATTGATGACCCCGAGCCCCAGCCGCCCCCGGCGGGGCCGGGACCGGTGGAGGTCCTCGGGAAGTTCGTCAAGGCGGGCGGAAGCCTGCTCTTCTTCAAGAACTACTACGGCAGCGACGGAGCAGACCAGTACCTAGCTCCCTTCGGCGCCTCGCTACCCCACGAGATTGTCCAAGACCCTGCCCACACCTGGAAATCCCCCCTGGGCTTCAACTTCACTTATGGCTACACCACCAAAGTCACACCTGGCGACCCCGTCATCGAGGCCGTCAAAACCATCTGGTATCCCGCCCAGCACGGTTACATGAACCACACCTGGCCGATCAAGGTGGACAACAACTGGAAGGTGCTGGTCACTGCCGAGCCGGAGGCCAGTTCCATCTGGGTCGGTGGGCTTCACGAAGAGGAGAAGTGGAAGCCGGGCACCTACGCGAGCGCTCCGCCCCTGATAGCTTCCCGCGCCTACGGTCAGGGCGCGATCGTGCTGGTCGGGATCAGCCCCTTTGAGATGTTCATGGGCCAGGGCCTACCTGCCTATATGGACATCTTGCTGGAGAAGGGCAACGGTATGCTCCCCAGCGACACTGGACGGCTGTACACCAACGCCATGAACTGGCTGGGAGCACGGGCCCTGGCCGCCGTCCAAGCCGCGCCCGCCGAGGACAGGCTCGGCCAAGGCGACCTGCCACCGCTGGACCCCGGCTTTGCCGCCGCCAGCGTCCCGGACTGGACCAAAGACGTAACCGGCGGTGACTGGTGCACCAACCCCGCTCGCGGCGTAATCGGAGCGCACTCCACCCTCTCCGACGGCAAGGCTACCGCCCAGGCCCTCATCGCCAAGGCCAAAGCCTTGAACCTCAACTGGCTGGCCTTCACCGAGCGCCTCGAGCAGTTCTCCCCGGAAAAGTGGGCGCAACTGCGCCAGATCTGCAAGGAGGCCACTACCCCTCAGTTCCAGGCCCTGCCCGGCCTGGACTACGCCGACCAGAACGGCACCCGCTACGTGGTCTTCGGCGACTTCGACTGGCCCCCGGAGAAGGTCTTCTCGGCCGACAAACAGCGCATCATCTCTCCCATCTGGTGGTTCAACATCAACACCGTGCCGCTGGGGCCTTACGATATCTCTCACGCCCCACTGCGCCCCTGGGACCTGAGCCTGTACAACATGTACCCGATTCGCACCACCATCGCGGGCAAGCAGGTGGACGAAGACCTGCAGGGCTACCGCTACATGCAGGGCTGCATGGACGACAACTTCCCCATGGCCGTGGACATGGTCAGCGACGAGGCGAGCCTGGAGGCAGCCACCGGCCGGATGATGACCTACCTCATGCAGGACATGCCTCGCGACATCCAGAAGGTCTACCAAAACCACATGTACTACGGCTCTTACTACGGCTTTGTCAGCGATGGGCCGCTGGTGACCGACTGGCATACCGCCAACGAGACCCGCGTGACCGGCGGCAAATGGTGGCTGCCGGGCACCGAGAAGTACCGGGTGAAGCTTTCCGTCCGTTCAGCGGTTCCCATTGTTGATATCCAGATCTACGACGGCCCGGTGCTGTTCCGCCGCTTCCGGCCCAACCAGGAGCGGGTGACGCTCACCTTTGACGGCCCCCACGACATGCAGCACACGCTGCACGCCGAGATCACCGACGCTGCCGGCAAACGAGCCATCACCGGCTGCACCCAGCTCCGGGACTGGCTCAACTACCGCTTCATGTGCGGCGATCGGGGCAACTCCATCTGCGACGCCGTGCAGGTGGACGAGTACGGCGCCTATCTGACCGGGCCAACGGCCCCCTATCAGCGCAAGATGACCGCCTTCGGCGTCTGTGCCGGGTATGGCGAGCGCCACTTCGTGCAACTACCGCCCGACTTTGACGGCGGCATGCGCCCCATCGGGATGCACATTATGCCCCGGCTGCAGATACCCGGCTTCGAACTGATGCCGGGCGGCGCCACCCCGGAAGCCAGGAACCAAATCTCCGTCTGCTCCAAGGATGGGCTGCTACAGGGAGACGACATTGTCGGCTACTTCCCCGGCCCCGCCGACGCCTGGAGCCCTAAGCCCGCGCCGCACGACGTGGAAGGCGTGCGTATCAGCTACCGCTACCTGGATATCACTCCCCGCGCTCATGACCCCGGCGTCATCTTGCTGGAGGGCAATCTACACTTCGACAAGCCCCTGAAGCTGGAGGCGGCGCACCTCTTCTACACTTTCCATAGCGCCCAGCCGGGGGAGGGCGACCACTACGCCATCAACGTCCCCGGCGCCGTGGTGACCGGTATGGGCTCCGGCGAGCCGTACAACGCCGCCGGCCCGGTGGTACCGGGCAGCTACGCTATGCTCTTCCCCTCGCTCTGGGGCTCCACTGGCGTCATGGCGCTGGATGAGGGCTATACCCTCAGCCTCTCGGCCCGTACCGGCAGCGGACATCTGAACCTGGCGCTGGCCAACCTGCCCCGGGAGATGAAAGCCGGCGAAGACCTGCCCTACCGCTTCGTGCTCATGCACGGCCCGGCCCGCGAGCAGCCCAACACCGCCTTCTGGGAACGTTTCGCCCAGAGCATGGGCTTCCGCGGCGATCCGGCCTACAAAGTATCCGACCTCAAAGTCGGTTCCGTGAAGAGCACCCGGTTCCTCCTGGAACTGGTCCCCACCGAGGGTGCATTTGTCGGCACCGTATCCGGCGCGGATCTGCCCATCCGCCTGCCGGTGCGGGTGGCGAACATGAACCCCAACTGGACCTTCGGCTGGTTTGACCTGGACCGTAAGGAGTGGTACCCCAGCGCCGTAGACCGCATGATCGGCCAAGGCTTCTTCACTCTCGACACCCGCCGGGGCAGTCACCGCTTCTTCGCCGGGCATCCGGTACTGGCCAGTGATCCCGAGATACGTATGGCGGTCTTCAGCGACGCCCAGTCTCAGATTGAGGCTGACCTGAACAATGTGGGCGACCAGACCAAGACCTTCACGGTCCGCCTCAATCCCGCTCTGGGCGAAGCGGCGCCGCAGGAAGTAACCCTGGCCTCCGGCGAACTCAAGCGCCTCACCTTTCCCTGGACCCCGAAGTAGGGTATCATGGACCACCACGGCGACTTGGAGACGATTTCCCTGTGCCGGCCTAGTCTGATTCACGGAGCCCCTTGATGCCCAGCAACCTGCCCGATGCCCTTACCGTGACGCGCGAGGAAACCGAAACCGCGGCCCTGGAGCTACCGCCCGAGCCCCTGGCGGCTCCCGCCGGCTGGCAGCAGCTGTACCGCCGGCTCCGCTCCAACAACCCCTACGAGGGAAGCTGGGCCCGGTACTATGACTTCATCCTGTCCGTACCGCCTATCGGCCAGATCCGCCGCACCGAGGAGCGAACGCTCGACCAACTGATGGCCCGCGCGCTCCGCCCGACCGACCGCTTGCTGGAGATCGGCCCGGGTACCGGACGATCCACCGTCCAGTTCGCCCGGCTTGTGGCCCACGTCACCGCGGTGGAGCAGTCGGCTGAGATGGTGGAGCTGCTCGGGCAGCGTCTCGCCCGCGACGCTGTTGGCAACTGCTCTGTCCTGCACGGCGACTTTCTCGAGACCGCTCTGGACGAGACCTTTGACGTGGTTGCCTTGGTCGGCGTCCTGGACTATATCCCCGAGCCGCAACCCTTCCTGGCCCGCGCCGCCCGGCTGACCCGCCGCGAGCTGCTTTTCACCACCCCCCACTGTCGCTGCCTCGCACGCCTGTTCCGGGCCTGTAACCGTATGCGCGGCGTCTATATCTCCACCTACACCCCCGAGCAGATCCGCTCCTACCTGCCGGACTTCAGCGTCGAGGTCTGCGAAACCGGCTTGCGTACCGTGCTCTGGGCGGGGATGACTCTGGCTTGTCGGGCGGTGCGGCTTTGATCGAGGGCGTCTACGCGGACCTGTGGGCCTGGGTGCAGGCCCACGGCATGATCGGGGTCTTTCTGTTCATGGTCATTGAGAACATGGGCGTGCCCTTCCCCACGGAGTTGGGCTACGTCGCCGCCCAGGGGCTGATCAGCGGCGGGTTTATCTCCGTCTGGTGGGCCTTTGCCGTCATCTCCGCCGGGCACCTGCTTGGTTCCGCGGTCACCTACTACGCCGGACGCGCCGGTGACACCGCCCTCGGTCGGTGGTTTACCCATCGTAAGCGGCTGATGCGCGCCCGGGACCGGCTGCAGCGCTGGTATGCCCGCTATGGGCCGCTGACCATCCTCTTTGGCCGTCTGGTCGGACAGGTACGTCCCTGGTCCTCGCTCGTCGCGGGTATGGCCGGTGTCCCGCAGGGTGTCTTCTGGCTGTGGACGGTCATCGGCACCTTGGTCTACTCGGCCCTCGCGATGTGGGCCACCGTCATCGGCTTCGACCTGTGGGAGCGGTTCCCGACTCTCCGCGGGCCGCTGCTGGGACTGCTCTTTGCCATCTTCTACGGCTCGATGATCTACGCGCTCCTGCACCGCTGGGTAGCCCGGCACTGGCGGCGGAAGAGACGAGAGCGCGAGTCAGCCTCCAACCAGGCACAAATGCCCCCGCCGTCTGCGGATTCCGCAGGAGGACCACCGTGAGTAACGGCACCCGCCTCTATCTGCCCCTGCTTCTGCTGACTCTCAGCCTGCCGGCCGCCGCAGCGCTCTCTTCCCGCGAAACCACCGCGCCCGACGGCCACAGGCTGCCCGTGATCGAGAGCGACCTTTATCGCCTTACCTTCGACCCCGCCAACGGCGGGCGCTGCACCTCCTTCCTCCTCAAGCCCGACCAACGTGAGTGGGTCTACGAGGGCGCCTGGGCGGGGCTCTTCCTCGACCACTTTGCCCACCAGTACTGGCCCGGCGAGCTCCTCTCGGCGAAATACGACTACGCGATTGACCGCCAGGGCGATCAGTCTATCTCTATCCGCCTGTGGACCGTCCCCCAGGGCACCGATCCCCTCACCCGCGGCCTCAAAGTCGAAAAGACCATCACCCTGCGCCAGGGCCGCCGCCAGGTGGAGGTCGTCAACTCCTTCGCCAACCCTACCACCGAGGGCAAGAACGTCGCCATGTGGATCCAACAGTGCTTCTGCTACGGCGGAGAGCGCCTCTACGACCAGTACTACCGGCCCGGCGTCGCGGGCCTCAGCCTGGATGGCATGGACGATACGGGGATGAACAAGCACCCCAAGACCGCCGACGACTATGCCCAGGACTGGGTCAAGCAGCCGGTAGCCGGCTGGAGCGCCGGCCGGGACCGCCGGTCCAACGAAGGCGCAGTCTTCCTGATGGACTACAACTACCTGGACATACTCTACAACTGCGGCGGCTCCTACACCACCGAGTGGTTCATGGATAAAGTGCCTCTGCCGCCGGGCAAGTCCTGGAGCACCGAGTACTGGGTAGTCCCCGTCAACGGCTTCCGCGGCTTCACTCACGCCTCCCGACGGCTGATCGCGAACCTCGACGTAAGACCCTCCGACAAAGGTCTCGCACTTACCCATCAGCTCTGCGGCACGACCGATGCCCTCGGTGAGGTCTCCGTGCAGACCAGGGTTTACGGCATACGCAGCAAGCGAGAATCGGCGCTCGCTCCGGTCACCGCGCCGCAGGTGGGCCTCTCTCCGCTGGACCTCCCCCAAACCTGGGATCAGCCCCAGACCGAACCGCTGGTCTTCCGGGTCGAGATCGCGGGCAACGGCTGGACAGAGCAATACGAGTACCTCTACGAGGGCGCCTTTGCCTCCGCTGGTATCCAAGGCGCCCCCAGCGCCCCGGAGTACGAGATCCCCCGCCCGAAGAAGGTGAAAACCTTCCTCAAACCCGAACTCTGGACTCGCCCACACAACGAGCACCTGCGCGTGCTGCTTCTGTATGGCATCTGGACGCAACACTACCAGATCGAGCGCGCTATTCGAGACCTCGACCCCCAGGCGGAGATCAGCATCCGGGACGGCTGGGGCTTCTTCCCGCCAACCTACGAGGAGATGCTGGGCTACGACCTGTTGGTGCTGTCCAACATGCCCGCCGGGCCCGACTACGCCAACGAGATGGTGGCCGACTTCGCTCGCCACGGCGGCGGGGTCCTGACGCTGGGCGGCATGCTCACCTACGGCGCAGGCCAATGGCGAGAGACGGCGCTGGAAGCGATTCTACCGATCCGGTTGGTCAGCAACTTTGACATGAAGTGGGAGAAGCAAGGCGTGGCCCCGCTCGCCACTCGCCACTCGCGACTCGCGTCTCTGCGGTGGCCCGCCTCCGCCCGCTTCTTCTGGATGAATGTCGCTCAAGCCGGGTCGGACGCCGAGGTACTCCTCCAGGCTGGGGACTACCCGCTCCTGGTCGTTGGCCAGTGCGGCGAAGGCCGGGTGGCGACGATCCTGGGAACCTGCCACGGCGAGCCGACGCGCGATACCGTGGCCGCCTGGCGGACTCCGGCCTGGCGGCAGATGCTCAAGCAGACCCTGGAGTGGCTGCAGGAAGGAAGATGACTATGCGGCACCTCACCTTCGCATCCCTGTTGACTTGCTGGGGGGTGATCCTGGCCGCCTCCCTCACTCTCGCCGCCGAACCGCGCCTGGAGATCATCTCGGTCAAGCCCTCCAAGATCGTCTACGACGACGGCGAGGCCGGGAAGGCCACCGTGTGGCTGGTCAATCCCCTCGACCAACCGCAGCAGGTCACCCTGCGCAGTACGCTCCTCTGGGACCTGGATGACTCCCGCCCGCTGGAGCCGGTGACCGTCACTGTCCCGGCCCAGGGCGAGACCAGGGCGGAAGTCTCCTGGGGCAAGCCCGCCGCCAAGTGGGGCCACGAAATCCGCGTCGAAGCCCTGGTCAACGGCCAGGTGGTGGACACCGGTCGCCAGTTCTTCGGCGTCAACAGCGACTGGATTGACCTGGTCATCGTCGCCAACCTGTGGGACTGGGCTCAGGGCGACGAATGGCCCTTCATTACCTACACCAACCTGGAGCACTGGTTCGCCTGGGCGCCGGGAGACTACGTGGAGAACGCCCCCGCTTATGACGAGTGGGGCGCCGGGCAAGGGCCCTGGCGGGGCAACAAGCAGACCATCCAGAAGCGGATCGCCGAGTGCCACGCCGCTGGACTCCACTGCACCTTCTACAACAACTCCTTCAGCAACGGCGTAGCGGGCGTGGAATGGGCTCGCAAGCACCCCGAGTGGGTCTCCCGCGACCGCAACGGCATGCCCGCCGTCTCCGGCTCGGCCCTGGTGATGGCCAAAAAGCCCTGGGACCCGGATACCCAGGCCCAGGGCTTTGTGCGCCTGGACTCCTACGACCCCGAGATGGTCAAATGGGGCGCGCAGAACACGATTGACTCCGTCAAAATGTTTGGCTGGGACGGCCTGTTCTGGGACTGCGGCGGGCCCTGTCTCTTCCCCGGCTACTCCTATGACGGCCAGCCCGCCCCCCACGGCCAGGACCCCGACCAGATCTCCGCGCGCAACTACCGCATCTTCACCGAGACCGTCCGCAAGCACTACCCCCACTTTGCCATCTGGATAAATGGCGACGTGAGTTTCTACAAGCTCCCCTTCTGGAGCAGCTTCGGCAACGGCGGCGGCGTACCGACCATGCGGGAAGCCTTCAGTACGCCCAACAGCGCCATGCTCTGCGAGTTCCGCCATCACGAGTTCCCCGGCACCGAGTTCAGCAACTGGCGGCGCTGCTATGACCGCTACGCCGAGCAGCGCGATACCATCACCCAGGAGCTAGGTGCACCGGTCACCGCCGGCTACACCTGGGGGCACGACGCCTCCGGCGATAAAGAGCCCAAGGTGGCGGCCTCGCGCAACTACTGGGTCGCCGGCAATCATCTCAGTGCCCTCTACCTGGCCACCCAGATGCACACCACCGCTAATCCCAACTTCGCGCTTTACCCCGGCACCCAGTTCATGACCCGCTACTCCGCGCTGCTCTGGGGACGCGACGTGAAAATTATCAAAGATCCACAGAGCCTCTTCACGGTCCAGACCTCGCGTCCCGTCTGGTGGGAGAAAGGCGTCTACCGCCGTGCCCGCGCGGGGGGCGAGGACCTTATCCTCCACCTGGTCAACGTCCCCGAGACGGAGACGGTAGACATCTACCGCGTCCCTGACCCGCCGGCCGCCACCGCCACCGTCGCCCTGAGGCTACCCCCCGGCCGGCGCCTCGCTTCCGTCCACGCCATGCAGATGCGTAGTTACCAGGCCGACACCGGCGGCGCGCCCGTGAAGTACGAGGCCAAGGAGGGCAAGTGGATCCACACCACTGGCTCGGTCTGCCGCTTTGGGCCCAGCCAGGTCAAACTGGACGCCCGGACCGAGGAGACCGGCACCGTCGCGGTGCGGGTCCCGGAGTTCCTCTTCCACACCATGCTGGTTTTTCGGTTGGAGGGGTGAAGACATGAACGCCTCTTCCGCGTGGGGCACCGCTGCTACTCTGGCTCTCCTGCTGTCCCTGCCTCTCGCCGCCAAGGAGACCGTCCTCCACTACGCCAACTGGGGCCAGGGCGAACCGGGCCTCGACGGTTGGACGGTTACCAAGGTCGTCCGGACAGCCAACGATCCCCAGGCCGGACCGCTGTTGACCTTCGGCCCCGGCGCGGCGACCAGCCCCCGGCTTGCCGTAGCCGGGGAGCACCGCCTCCGCCTCCGCTATCGTTTCTCCCGCCCGCCGGGCGGTACCCTGTACGCCTCCGTCCGCCAGTACCAGCAAGACAGGCAACTGCCCGGCTTCTTCCAGCTCTGGGCGCAGCACGCGGCCCTTGCCGACCTGACTCCCACCGAGATCGGCTTCACCACGCTCCCGGACGCTGATGCCTTCGACGTGACCTTCTCCGGCCCGGAGACGACCCTGGCGGGCCTGCAGATCGTGGACCTCGGCCCGGCCCCCGAGGTAACTCCGGACGGCAAGGAACTGATCCCCAACGGCGGCTGGGAGGAAAGCGCGCTCCGGTCGGCGATCGGCCCGGAGAGTTCCTACTTCCAGGGCCCCGGCTGGATGGGCTGGGCGGCGCACGTGACCAAGACCATCACCAGCGTCCCCAGCCGCGTGCGCTCCGGGAAGCAGGCCCTGATGGTGCGCACCGGCAGCGGCTCGGCGGCCACCGCCGGCTTCCGCTGGCTGCCGACTATCCCCACCGTCCCCGACGCGTGGTATGACTTCTCGGCCTGGGTCAAAGGCGAGGGCCTGGTCTCGCTGTGGTATCTGGTCGGCGGCGACCTGGGCGACTTCTTCGCCGTCTCCAGCGGCGAGTTCCTCGTCTCGCCCGAAGAGTGGCGGCAGATTCACTACCTCTACCGCGCCGATAACCCCGCGCACCGGGGCTTTACCATGGGCGCCTTCGTACGCGGCCGGGTCTTCTTCGACGACCTCTCCCTCCGGCAGGTCAGCCGGGCGGAAGCCGAACAGGTCCGCCAGACCATGGCCAAGTACCCGCCTCCCCCGCCTCGCGTCACCCAAACCATCCCCGAAGACGAGACTCGCTCCGCCGAGCCGGTCACCCTAGAAAACGCCCACCTGCGCGCCGTGCTCTCCCCCGTCGGCGGCGGACGCGTCGTGGAACTGACCGACAAGGCGACCGGCGTCACCTGGAAGGGGAGCCTGCTGGCGCTGACCTTCCCTGACCAGCCGGTACCGATGGACTGGAGTATTCCGTTCCGCACCGAGCTTTCGCCTGACGGCCGGCAAGTCATTTTCACCCACACCGTCATCGGCGGAGCGGCGGCGCCCTTCCTGGACGGGGTCCGCGTGGAGCAACATTTCCGTCTGCCGGAACCGAGCCGAGCGCTGATCGCGGACTGGCGGCTGACTAATACCGCCCCCGGACCGCGCCTCCCCAATCCGGCGGTCAGTACGGTCTACGCTGCCGACGCCGGGGTGCGACGCCTGGCGACCTATGGCGATAAGGGCCTGCTGGTCGCTGAGGCCGACTCGGCTTCGACCCGTAATCTCGCCGCTGGCTGGATGGCCGCCTCCACGGATCAGTCCTCCCTGGTCTGCGTCTTCGACGTGACCGCCACGCAGGACGGGTATCTCGACCCCAAGGCCCGCTCCCTGACCTGGAACTACCTGCGGCTGACGCTGCCTCCGGGCGGAACCTGGTTCACCTCGGCCCTGCTCGCGCCCGTGGCCTTGCCCGAGATCGCGTACGCTGACCCGCACGCGGCGGTGCAGGCCGCACTGAGCAAAGCCGGGGAGCGCTATACCCTCGCCGTGGCCGCGGCGCCCCTGGCCGGGAACGGTGCCGAACTACTGCGGGCGCGGGTGGTGGACTACGGTGGCGGCAAGCTCGCCGAGGCCAAGCCGGGCGCGCCGGCTTCCTTCGCTGAGCCGCCGGTGCGCTTCGTCACCGCCTTGGACTTGCAGGCGGACAAGGCCGGCTACACCTTCGAACTCTTCAACGATCCGCGTGGCAGCCGGCCCGATCCCGGCATCCAGGGCGCCTCGGAGGTGCAGTACCGCCCCACCGTTCCGGCCCGCGTTCTGCGCCTGCCGGACCTCGGTGACCTGCGCGGGCAGATCGGCCAGAGCAGTACGGCGCTGTGGGCCAAGGGAATATGGTTCCAATACTACCCGCTGGAAGCCGTGCTGCAGAAGGCCGGCCTGCGCGCCGAGAGCCTGGACGGCGGCGGGGGCTTCCCGGAGGAGGCGGAGGAACTGCTCGCCTACCGGTTGGTGACCTTGAGCAACCTGGGGGCAGCCCAACTGACTCCGGCGGCCCGGGCGGCGCTCTCGCAGTACGTCCGCGCCGGCGGGCGGCTGTTGGTCCTGGGCGGGTCGCTGGGTCTGGGGAATGCGCTCACGACCGGCACGGACCTGGAGGACATGCTCCCGGCAACGCTGACCGGGCCCTTTGAGGTCCTGCCACTCGCCGGCGACAGCCAACTGCTCCACCCCGTGCGGGGCTCCGGTCTGGGGGCGCTACCCTGGCCCGACAAGCCGCGGGTGTACTGGAAGCACAGGATCACTCCGCGCCCGCAGGCTACGGCCATCGCCCTGGCTGGGACCGACCCCCTACTCCTGGAGCACCCCTACGGACGAGGCAAGGTCCTGCTCTATGCAGGTACGGTGGAGGGGAACCCGAAGCCGGGCGAAGTCGCCGTGTGGGACTGGCAAGGCTGGCCGGCGCTGTGGCAAATGATGCTGGACAGGCTGCTCGCCCCGTGAAGCCTGCTGTCACTCCACCAGCCTCCCGCTCAGCCCCTCCATCCCCTTGATGCCCCCCCGGTCAGCGATTCTCTGCCACCAATCCAGATCCTGATGCCACAACCTCGGCTGCCCCAGCCACGGCAGCCGACTGCTGTCCAGTCCCGTGACCTCCAATCGCGGGTAGGCAATCTCCTCCCCGTTGACTACCGCGGCCTTGATAGTCTGCCGCTCCGGGTCCATCCACAGGAACAACTCCCGCCCCTCCCGCAGATACCGCACCCGTCGCGCCTCCAGCACCGTGCTGTCCGAAATCTGCGCCTTCCGCAGGTCCGCCAGGAAGGCCGGCGCGTCGCCATACTCCGCCGTAGTCGCCATCTCACAGACAAACCCGTTTTGCACAATCTGCAACTCGTGCTGCGTGAAGTCCCGCGCCGGACCCTGGTAGTTGTAGAACGACAGCACCCGGTAGCCGTTCTCCTGCCGCGAGCGGATGGCTACCTCCCGCCCCAGGTCCGTCCCCAACAGCGGATAGAAGGCCAACAGCACCGGCCCGTCTTTGACCAGCACCCAGTCTACTTTCTCAGACTCTCCGTCGCCGTCCGGCAGGCGCCGGTCGCCGATCCAGACCTCCTCTACCGGACTAGTCAGCTCCTGCATGATCAGCGCCAGGCGCAGCGAATGCAGTCCCTCCTGCCGGTAGCCGTTGGGATGGTAAACCGCCAGAACCCGCCGGTCATCCTGGATCGCCATCCCGTTGCCGTGCTGATAGAGCAGGCCCCCGCTTTCGGCATCCTCCGGCTGGGACTCGTTGACCAGGTACCGCGCAAAGACCGCCCGCAGGTCGCCCCATTCCGTTGCCGGGACGCGCCGCCGCCACATGGCGTGGAACAGGTCCGTCTGCCCCCCGCCGCAGAAAGGCTTGGTAGCCGTACCCAGGGCGAGGTCCTCCTCCATATAGGTATTGACGTACGTCGAGTCCGCCCCGTAGTCGGCGCTCCGGCCGGGCACGTGGACCAGCGCCCCGTTCTCCAGCTTCCGGTATTCCCCCACGTGGAAGGTACCGTACTCGGCCGTGCCCCGTATGCGGAAAGGATACCTCTTCTCCAGCACCATCTCCCCGATGTAATCAGGAATATGGTGGACGGTCCCAGCGTAGCCCCCGCACCCCGCCTGGCAGAAGGCCAGGTTCCCGACCCGCGCTTCGTAACTGCTCTCCGCCTCCTCAAACAGTGTCCGCACCGGGTTAATGAACACTATATCGCCAAACGTCGTCCACATCAGGATATTGGTGAGGGCCGACCAGACAATGGAGTTGTTGTGGTAGGCCCGCGAGTACGGTCCGGCCTGGAAGGACATCTGGGGATGCCAGTGGGCCGCTACATCCAGCCACATCCGCTCCGAGGCCTGCCTCGCCAGTTCCCGGGCCTCCGGATGCCGGGCATGATTGGCCGTCTCGTCCAGCCCGTGCAGCGTCACCCCCGCATAGGTAGGGCTGTTGTACTCCGAGAAGAACCCCCTCCGGCTGAGCAGGTCCCGCGCCGAATACAGGCTGTCCAGCCCCGCCTGCACCGCCCGGTCGTCGTTGACCATCTCCCCTCCGACAACCATGATGAAGCACCCCATCGCCGGAAAGTTGTCGTTGGCCCCCACAAAGAAGTTGAGGTCCCGCTGAATCAGTGTCGCCTCGTGCGCGATCACCTCCAGCAGCCTCTGCGTGTTCTCCGCCGAGACCGTCTGCGGATGCCGCAGCAGCATCTCGATCAGGTTCATAGTGGAGAAGTCGTCGCACGGCGACAGCGGGATCTGCGCCAAGATCAGGTTCCCGAAGGCTGCCTCCTCCGCATCGCCCGCCATCAGCGCCAGCACCGTGTTCACCCGCTCGCGCAGGTAGAAGGGCGAAGGCGAGACCGTGCGGTGACTGGTGTCGAAGTCAATCTGATCGCTGACCAGACACTCGCCGCTCTCGCTGAAGAAATCGCGCGCCTTGGCGCGGACCAGGCTCATCAGGTAGGCGCCGCGCTCCTTCTGCAGCGCGGGGTGCCAGGGACGGGTGGAGGCGGGCATGAGCGGAGGCTCCTTTACTGGACAAGTATGCGCGGCCGGTTCCCCGTGCGGTCCCTCCAGGCCTCCTGTCGGGGCGCACCGGCCGAAGAACAATCCAGCTTTTTTTGCCGCGACTCAGCAGGATTTGTGGAGCCGACAGCGAAGATTCTGTGGGTGGTACCAGAGGTGCCGGAGAGAGAGCCCCGGAGAACGTAAGCTTCGTCCAGGAGGACGACCATGCACGTGGGTTGGCTCGAGATACTAATCGTTATCCTGATTATCGTTGTGCTCTTCGGCGCCTCGCGCATCCCTAAGTTGATGCGCGGCATGGGCCAGGGCGTCAAAGAGTTTAAGCAGGGCCTGCGCGGGGAGGGCGAAGAGGAGGGCAAGGGGGACGGCGAGGGGTAGAGTCGCATTCGCGGCTCGCAGCGCACCTTGCACAGTCTGGTCGGGCCCACCCGGGCCCGCGAGCGGTGAGCCTGGCATGACCGGCGGGGGGCAGGCCTCCCTCGCCCCTACCTGGTCCGGGAGGCGATGAGATGGGACGCATTCGTTTGAACCTCGCGACCCTGCGGGGCAACCGGCTGCCCGGCCGCCCTGCCGAAGGTGCTACGCTCGACCACCTGCTCGCCTCCGAAGGCGGCCTCACTCTGTCCCGCCGCGAGTTGCTCGGCCTGGCCGGCGTGGCCGTTCTCACCGTTCCTCCCCTCAGCAAGCGCTTCGCCGTCGGTCTCCTGGGTGCGTTCCACCTGCGTCGGGAATCTAATCGGGTCGCTTTCTGCCTGGGCAGCCACGAGCGCTGGGTGATTGACGCCCGCCGCTTCGGCGGTACTCCACGCCTGGAGGTGACCGAGCAAGCAGACCTCGTCCGCGTGCGGCTGGTCGGCGCCACCTGGCCGGGCACTCGTCTCCCCGCCGACCTGACCGCCGCGGCCCGCCGCGCGCTCTCCGGCTGGCGGCTGCGGCTGCAATTTGCCTGGGGTCGCCTGGACGCGCAGGTCCCGCTCGAAGCCTGGCTGGCCGGCGCGGAGCCGGCCCGAGCCCGAGGCCAGTTAGAGGCGGCCACCGTCCCTCTGCCAGAGGGCTCTGCTCTCCGCCTGGGGGGCACGGCTCAACTGGAGTTCCGCCCTGATTGGAGCCTGCGCCTGCAGGGCCCCCAGATTGCCGCCCTCACGCTCCCCGGCGCGGACCTGTCCGCTGACACGGTCACGCTGGCTCTCCTCGCACCGGAAGCGCCCAGCCTGCTGCAGGAACCGGCCCGCCGCCGCCTGGTCTTCACCCTGGAGCGCGGTAACCGCGACTGGCCCCTGGGCGAAGCGCTGGCCGCGGCGCACGGGCAGTACCTGACCGCCGGCGCGCGCACCTTCGACACCCTCGCCCTCGAAGCCGGCGAAACCATGCGCGGCACCCCGCGCTACGCCCTCGCCGCGCAGGGCACCGGGGAAGAGGGAGCCGGCTTCCGTCCCGGCGGCGGTCTGCGAGACTCCGAGGGGAACGAGTTCGCCCTGCCCCTGCGTAACCCCCGCTTCGCTATCGCTTTCGACGGCACCACGGCCGAGACGGCTCTAGTAGCCGACTACCCAGAGACTCCCGTCTGGATGCGCCTGGACGGCTGCAGCCTCCGGCTGGGTCAGGGCCCTGCCGGCAGTACCACCGCGGTGCCCTTTGAAAGTGTCGCCCACGCTGGCCGATCGCCCCGGCTACGCTGCGAACCCGCCCTGCTGGGCGTCGCCGCCGCGCTGCCGGGCGCTCTGGTGGAAGCCCGTCCGGCCGAAGAGGGAGCCCGCGTCGCTCTACTCGCGCCCGGCGCGGGCACCGCTATCCCCGCCGCCGAAGCCCCACCCCGCGGCCCCACCACCACCGCCCAGCCCCAACCGACGCCCCCCACCGGACGGGTGACCCCTGCTGCTACCCGACCCGCCGCCTCCCTGGTACTACCGCCTCTGGTACTATCCGTACTGCGCCCCGACGACCTCCTCGCCCTCACCTTCCGCTTCGTCAACCTGCGTCTGCAGGCGCAGACTGGCAAGCCCTCCGTCCTCACCCGCCCGGACGCAACCAAGCCCGCCTACGTTATCGTCGAGTTCCCTCCCCAGCACGTCTGCGAAGAGGCGCTGTTTGAAGCGGACGCTGCCTATCCTGTCTCTCGTCCGCCTCTGCCCGCCGGCACCCCTCCGGATCCCGATGCGGGCAAGCAGGCTGCCAGCGATACCGACCCCTTCAAAGGCCCGCCGCTCAAAGCTCGACTCGCCGGCGCCAGCCGCCTGGCCTTCCGTATTCCCGACACCATCAAGGAAATCCCCTACACCCTGCCCGCCCTGCTGGACTGGTCCAAGTGGGACCTCTCGGTCTCGCCTCGGGCTCTGCCCGGCCCACTGCCGCCTCGCTTCAAAGTGGTCCGCGAAGGCGGCAAAGCCCGGGTGCTGGCCCCTGCCGACCTCGGTAGGCTTGCGCCCCGAGCCACCACTCCCCCTGCCGCTCCCCTGCCGGGCACGGTGACGCCCCGGGCCGGTACCACCCCGGCCGCTTCCGCTTCAGCCTCGGCCCAGCCAACCCCGGGCGTCGCCCTGCCCCTACAAGCACTATCCCTCAGCCCTCAGACGCTCGCCGCCTTGGCCGAAGTGCGTGCCCCCGGCGAAGAGCAGACCGCCATCGAGGCCCCTTACCGTCTACTGCTCTCGCCCAACCAGTCCGCCGGCTTCCTACACGCCCTGCAGCCCGTTACCCGCGCCCAGCGTACCGAGCTATGGCATACCCGCCTGGGCGTCAAGGCCGAAAACGGGCACCTCTTCGACCTCTCCTATGAGTACGCCTGGGACGGCAACTCCCTCCGTGTAGTCAAGTTCACTCCGGATGAGGACCCCTTCGACGCGCTGCGCACGGTGCGGGCTGTCTGGTCTCCCGACTATGCCCCCACCCCCCCACCGCACAACAACCTCCCCTTCCGCGCCTCCCTGGACCGGCACGACCGCTGCGAGCTCGTCATGCTCACCTCCGACTGGAAGCTCCCCGACTGCCTCAAGCGCGTGGTGGACGCCCGACGCCTCATGCTCTCCTCCCTGGGTGCCTGGCTCGACACCCGCTACGGAGCCGAACTCCCCCTCGGCAAAGGCCTCTCGGTGGAGGAATGGCGCCACATCGCCACCATGGGCCGGGATCAGTACGTCCGCGTCGTCTACAAAGGTTACCTCTTCCCCTTCGGACACCGCGCCTCGCTGGTCAAAGTCACCGAGCGTAAATTCGAGCGCCTGGGCAATCAGAGCTACGCCCTGCTCCGCCAGCGGATGTTTATCGTGGTCCGCGAGCCGGAGAAGACCTACCCCGCCTACGGCCAGGCCAACGACGGCCGGGCCATTCCCTTCCGCCGGGTGCGCCTTACCACCCTTATTACCCCCAACCTGGGCAAGCCGGAGAATAGCGCTGCGCTGCCGCCCAACTACTCCGCCCAGGCCGGCTTCTGGCCCATCGTCGGCACTGAGCCCTTCCCCTTCCACTACGTCGCCGAAGACTGGGACGGACAACGCAGTGAGTTCCTCGCCCCCGCCATCTTTGTCGGCGTCGAAAGCGTCCCCGGCACCAACAACAGCGTCGCCTTCGACGCGGCCAGCAGCGACCTGATCATCAAACACTACCTCCTCCCCCAGAACGAGACCCGGCGCAAGGTGGAGATGCGCGGACAGAAGGTCGCCCTAGCCGAAAGCAAGACCCCCGGCGACACCAGCCTGGAGCTCACCCGCTTTACCCTCGGCGCCGAGCGGGAAGACAAGAGCAAAACCTACGCCGCCCTGGACCTGGAGAAGAACAATCAGCCGCGCTTCTACCCCACCCTCCAACGGGCCGAGGTACGCCTCACCGCAGTGGCCCAGGCGACCGGCGCCGCCGGCACCACCGCCATCGTCCTGCACAGCGACTACGTCACCAAGGGCTGGGCCGGCAACCCCGGCGAGGTCTTCGCCGCTATCGCCAAAGAGACCCCCATCGGCCTCAACTTCAGCCCCGACCAGGCCGGAGGCCTGGCTGTGCCCAACCTCGCCATCAACGCCCTCTCCCGGCAGTTCGGCCCCGTCGGCGGCGACGTCACCAAGTTCGCCACTGGCGGCTTCGACCCCGCCTCCTTCTTCGGCGACTCGGCCCTGCTCTTCGGGGTTATCCCGCTCCAGAAGATCATCGAGGCCCTCTTTGGCGCCCTCCAGATACCCAAGCTGAACGAGGAGATTGAGAAAGACGCGGCTGGAGTCCCCAAGGCCGTGACCGTGCGCTACGGCTGGAACCCGCAGATCAAGTCCTGGCCCAACGCACAGAAGCCCATCTTCGAGGTCAAAGCCGGCGCCCGCCTCTCCCTGGAGGCCGTGCTCCGCGTGGACCTGCGCGGCGGCCCCCCCACGGCGATGGTCAAAGGTCGCCTGCCTGACTTCGCCATCAATCTAGTGCCGGCCGGAGATATCCCTTACTTCATTCGTGTCACCTTCAAAAACATCGGCTTTACCAGCGAGGCCGGCAAAAAAGTGGACTTCACCGCCGAGATGGGCGACTTCGTCTTCGGCGGACCGCTCAAGTTCATCAATACCCTCAAAGATCTCATCCCGCTCTCCGGCTTCAGCGACCCGCCCTATCTCGACGTCAGCTCCTCCGGAGTGACCGCCGGGTTCTCCCTAGCCCTCCCCGGCGTGGGCGTCGGCGTCTTCTCCCTCCAGAACATCTCCCTGACCGCCGAGTTGCGCCTGCCCTTCATCGGCAAGCCCCTGAGCATGTACTTCGCCTTCTGCAAGCGCGAAAGCCCCTTCCTGCTGACCGTCGCCATGTTCGGCGGGGGCGGCTTCGTAGGCCTGGAAGTCAACCCCGCCGGCCTGGTCATGGTCGAAGCCTCCCTGGAATTCGGTGGCAACTTCGCCTTTGACATCGGTGTGGCCAGCGGCGGCGTCTACGTCATGGCCGGCATCTACTTCAAGCTCGAAGGCTCCGAGGTCACCCTCACCGGCTACCTGCGCATGGGCGGTGCCCTCTCCATCCTGGGCCTGATCACCATCTCGCTCGAACTGTACCTGGGCCTCACCTACCAGAGCGCCGGCAACCAGGTTTGGGGCCAGGCCAAGGTCACGGTCGAGATTGAACTGCTCTTCTTCAGCATCGGCGTCAGCTTCACCGTCGAACGCCAGTTCAGCGGCTCCTCCAGCAGCGCGGCCTTGCCCGAGTTCACTCTGGCGGCTCTGGGCGACCAGCCCTCCGCGACCGCCTCCCAACCGGGCGCCCTGCGGCCCCTCCAGGTCGCCGTGGTCAAGCCGCCGCACGAGTTGACCTTCAAGGATCTCATGAAGCAGGAAGACTGGAAGACGTACTGCGAGGCGTTTGGCTAGACAAGTCGTTGGCCGTTAGTGGATGGTCGTTGGTGATCGGTGGCTCTGAGCCTGGTCTCTGGTCGGATCGTGGAAGATGCTCCGCACCCCGACCACCGACCACCGACCACCGACCCTCCCAGGAGGCGTGGCATGAACACACAGACCCTCATCTGGACCGCACTCCCCAATGGGATAGTGACTGACGCCGGCGGCCCGCGCCTGCGCCTCTCTGTGCTGCTTTCGCCGCGGCTCTCCAGCACGACGCCCGGCCGCCTGACTCTCGACCCCGCCTTCCCCGACTTCCTGCACTGGCCGAACAAGGTCAAGGCGATGAAGTTCACCGTCGAGTTCGATGGCCGTCCTCCGCTCACCGTGACGCCGGTTGTCGACCCTCTGGACGATGCCCTGTGGACGGCTATCTTCAAGCCCACCACCCAGGTCGAGCCGTACAAAATGACTGACCTAGGCAAGTTGCAGGTGTCCTCCTTCCCCGTCCGCAACCTCACCCAGCGTATCAAGGAGGTCTACCAGGCGGTGGCGGTCACCACTCCGGTGGTCCCCCCCCGCGCCTCTCTCGACAGTCCGGCCCTGCAATCCGCCCGCACGCTTCTGCAGGACATGGTCATCACCCCCCAGCGGCGCACCCAGATCCGCCAGAGCTTGGTCACCCGTCTGCAAGGAACCCAGGTCAGAGCCCTGCGCAACCCCTCCTACCTCGCACCTAGTTCCCTCGGCACGCAGGCAGAGATGAAACCTCTGTCGGCTTCTGCCCCAGCCCCAGCGCCCGTGCCGGGCGTATCGGCGGCGCAAGTCGACTTCCACCAGTTTGAGGACTTCCATAGCTCCCTGGCGGCACCGCGCCGGCCTCTGCCCACCCCCGCCGGGCTGATCGCGACCATTGACTTTCACAAGATCGTCGCGCACCTGCAGCAGTACCCTCTCCTGATGCGCAAACTGGGTCTCGTCCTGGACCTGGAGATCCCCTGGAACGCCAACCTAGCCGGGGCTGGCTGGGTACGGGTCTCTCCGCTCGGCACCGCCGAAGCGGCCAAGCCCACCGTAGCCCCGCGCACCAGCATCATCCTCGATAGCAAGCGCTTCGTCGCCAAACCCCGTTCCGCCACCGGTGACCTCGTGGATGGTATGCTCCGACTCAACGACCCTGACCGGTTCGAGATCGGTCAGGTGGACGTGGACGGCGCGGCACTCAAGCTGGCCCAGGCGGCCCGCACCCTCACCGCCAAGCCCTTGTTCGTCTCCGCCCTGATGACCCCCGCTGCCGGCGCCCGCCCTGCTGCCACCCCGGCCGCCGGCGCGGCACCGCCGGCTGCCCCTGCCTCGCCGCCGGCAGACCAGCCCACCTCTGACGAAGAAGAGACAGCCCCCTTGCCTTCCTTGCGTTCCGCCGGCCTCTGGGTGGCCCGCGTCAACCGCGCTCCCCAAGTGGCCGAGGCCCTCGACCGGGTGGCTGCCCTCGATCGGTCCCTGGTCGCCAAGCAGACCCCGGATGTCCCCCTCTTCGCCGAAGACCTGGTGCGCGGCTATCGCGTTGATGTCTGGGACCAGCAGGCCGGCAAGTGGTTCTCCCTCTGTCAGCGCGTGGGAACCTACAAGTTCCTCGGACCCAACCAGACGCTCACCCTAGAGGACGAGGGCTGGGTCTCTAGCGCCGCCGTAGAGTCGGCCAAAGAGCCCAACAAGATCTACGTGCACGAGACCATGTTCCGCTGGGAAGGCTGGAGCCTGGTAGCCCCGCGACCAGGCGGAGCCGTGGAGAACGAGACCGGCGTCCCCACCCAGACCACTCAACTCGGCTTGCAGGTGTCCTTTGCGGCCAAGCGCGGCTCCCTGCCCCGCCTGCGTTTCGGCCGCGAGTACCGCATGCGCGCCCGCTGCGTGGACCTCGCCGGCAACAGCCTCAGCCTGGACGAGGCGGGTGATTCCGCCGCTACCCCTCCCCTCACCTACTTCCGCGTGGAACCGGTCACGCCACCGGTGGTCATCCCCCGCAAGCCCCTGGACAACTCCGCCGGCGAGTCGGTGGAGAACATCGTCATCCGCAGTCGCAACGATGCCCCCCCCAAGGATACCACCGTCGTCTCTGAAACCTCCCAGCGCCATCTGCTGCCCCCACGCACCTCCCAGCTGATGGCCGAGACACACGGCGAGTTCGACGCGGAGGCCGGGATGAAAGGCGGCCCCATCGCCTATCAGATGATCGTGAGCAAGGATGTCAAGCCTGCCCCCTACTACGACGTCGACCAACTGCAGCTGCCCTATCTGCCCGACCCCCTGGCCTTCGGCGTGATGGTGCGCCTGCGTATGCTGCCCTCCTCCGGACCGCCGCCCTCCGCCACGACCCCGCCCCCCGCGCCGGCCGCGCCTCCTCCGCCGCCGCCCGGCGACGCCCAGCCACTGGTGCGGACCGGCGGCTTCGGCGCCCGCTATCGCCCCCGCCCCGGCCTGGTCCGGGCCAATCCCCTCCTCAGCGAACCGCAGGACCAGATCGTGCAAATCCCCTTCGGCGAAGACTGGCCCAACCTCAAGCCGGTCCGCCTGGTACTGTACGAGCCGGCAGCGGCCGGCGAGAAAATGACCTTTGTCGAGGCCAATCGCACCCTCCGGATACCCCTGCCTAAGGGCGAAGCCGCGGAAATCTGGCTGAGCTGCTACCTCAAGCCCACCGCCCTGCCCAGGATGCAGATGTGGCGCTGGACTGTCGAAGGCGTAGCCGCGCCTGCCGTACGCCAGGCCAACCTCCCGCCGGCTGACGCCCTGCAGGTACACCGGCAACTGCATCAGCCCGCCTCCCTCTCCCAGTGGAGCACCCGGGTCAATCTCCCCGCCGCCTCCCTCCAGTCAATCCAGAAGCTGGCCCAACAGGCCCAGCAAGGCCGCCATTGGCTCACCACTCCCTTCCGCCGCCTGATGCTGGTGCACGCCACCCAGCAACCTTTGGGCCGGCCCTGGTTCCGTAACCTGGTCGCCGCCAAACGTATCGGTCAGACCTTCGCCGAGCTGCAGGACAATGTGCTCATCTCCGGCAAGAGCACCGGCAAGCTGGAAATATTCGCCGAGTGGGACGAACCCGTGGATCCCGTCGCCGAGCCCAAGTGGAAGACTATTCACGGCCAGGCGCGCGTCGGGGAGGTGCTGGCCGAGCGCGACGACACCTCCCTGCCTCTGGCCGGCATGCCCCACGAGTTCCACGACACCAAGTACCGCCACGTCACCTACCGCGCCGTGGCCACCACCCGTTACGCCGAGTACTTCCTCCCGCCCAACCGCCCGCCTGATGCTCCCCTCCCCGTCTTTACCCGCACCTCCGACAAGCGCGAGGTGGACGTGCTCAGTTCCGCCCGGCCGCAGGCGCCCAAAGTCATGTATGTGATCCCCGCCTTTGCCTGGCAGAAACAGACCTCAGCAACCGGCCTCACCAGCACGCGCTCCGGCGGCTGGCTCCGCGTCTACTTGGAGCGCCCCTGGTTCTCCTCCGGCGACGGCGAACAACTGGGTGTCATCCTCGGCCCCCCGCCCCCGACGGCCGCCCTCGTTGCCGCCCCGCCCCCCGATCGGCTCAAGGGCCTGGTGACCCAGTGGGGACAGGACCCCCTCTGGGTGGCCCCCGGCATGCGCGCCTGGCCGGAAGTCGCCGACTTCCAGGGCGCCAAAAGCACGGAATCCGGCCTCTTCCTCGAAGAGGCTCCCGGCGCGCCCGTCTCCGTAGTCGGCTACGAGGTGGCTTACGACGAGGAGCGTCAACTGTGGTACGCTGACTTGCAGATCAACTGCGGGGAAGCCTACTACCCCTTCATCCGGCTGGCTCTAGCCCGCTACCAGCCCAAGTCCATCAAAGGAGCGGAAGGCGATGTGAAGCTCTCCCGCGTTGTCTTGGCTGACTTCGCCCAGCTCGCACCCGACCGCGCCGTCACCCTCACCTTCGACCAGGCCGACAACACCCGCCTGGGGGTAACCGTAGCCGGCCCCACCTACACCGCCTCCGCAGCCGGACCCGGTCCCAGCGAGATGGTGGTCACTTTGGAGGAAAAGACCGGCGCGGTGGCCGATGCCGGCACCTGGACGCCCGTGCCCGAGTACCAGGTCGTGCTGCAGCGCTCGCCTCGCCGCACCGGCGGCCCCGTCTGGTCCGGCCAGGTGGTCCTGCCGGCGGCGCGGGGCAGCAAGCAGCATCGCCTGGTCATCAAGGAATACGAGACCTTCTTCGCCGATGCCCCTGTGGGCGCCGTGGTCAGCTCCATGGTGATAGACTTCGCCCCGGTCAAGCGCGTAGTCTATGCCGACGTGCTGGAGGTGTAGAAGCGGCCTGCCCTGTACGACGCGGGCAAGTACCGTATCGCCCGGCGGTGGTTGCCGCGGTGGCCTCCCTATGGAGGGGCCGAATGCGAGCACGGCGCGACGCGCCGCGCACAAGCATCCGGCCCAGACCAGACGGGCTCGTCGGGAAGAGAGGGTTGTGGCCCACCCGCCTCCGCCTACCCCGCCGTCACCACCATGTTGTCCCGGTGGATGACCTCCGGCGCCGCCGGCCGCCCCAGCAGCCGCGGCACTTCCCGGCTGTGCAGGCGCTTGATCCGGCGTAGGTCTCCAGCCGAGAAGTTGCTGATCCCTCGGGCCAGCACGCGTCGTCCGGGCCCCAGCACCTCCACCAAGTCTCCGGCGCGGAACTCACCCTCCACCTCAACTACCCCAATCGGCAGCAGGCTGGCCCCATCCGCACTGGTCAACGCCCGGGTCGCTCCCTCATCTACCAGCACCCGGCCCCGCGGGGCGCGCGCTGTGGCGATCCACATCTTGCGCCGCGCCAGAGGCTCCCCCGGCACGAAAAAGGTCCCCAGCCTCTCCCCCTCCAGCACCCGCAGGATGACGTTCTCCTGCCGTCCGTCCGCGATAACTACCGCGATGCCACATTCCACCGCCATCTGCGCTGCCACCAACTTCTTCTCCATCCCCCCCGCGACTCCCCGCCCCCGGTGCCGGCCCCAAACTGCGCTACCTCATCCCCAGGACGCACCAGACCTATCAGTTCCGCCTCCGGATTCACCTTGGGGTCGGCCGTGTACAGCCCCGGCTCATCGGACAGAAAGAGCAGCGCGTCCGCCCCCGTCTTGGCCGCCACGATCGCCGCCAATCGGTCGTTCTCGCCAAAAGTCACGCCCTCCACCGAAACACTGTCATTCTCGTTGATGACCGGGACTACTCGCTTCTCCAGCAGCGCCTCGACGGTGTTGCGGATGCGCAGGTAGCGAGACCGATCGGCCATGTCGTCAGCTGTCAACAGGATCTGGGCAGCCCGCACCCCGTGCGCGGCAAGCGCCTCCAGGTAAACGTGCATCAGCTCCGGCTGCCCCACCGCCGCCGCTGCTTGGCGTACGCTTACCTGCTCGCTAGACCCCCGCAAACCCAGCGCCCGCCGTCCCAGAGCCACCGCTCCCGAGACGACTAATACCGTCTGGATGTCGCGCTCCCGCAGCCGCGCCACCTGCCGTGCGAGACCATCCAAAAAGTCATAGTCAACCGGCTCCTCGCCACGCAATACCATCCGCGTGCCGATCTTCACTACCAGCCGATGCACCTGTTTGAGATGTTGCTGCCTCTCCATGGCCCCCCTACAACGACTCGCTACTCACCACCCACCTAACTCCGGACCTGCCCCTCCCCTCTCACCATGTACTTGTAGCCCGTCAACTCCCGCACCCCCATCGGCCCGCGGGCGTGAATCTTGTCGGTGGAAATCCCAATCTCCGCTCCCAGCCCAAACTCCCCGCCATCGGTGAACCGCGTGGAGGCGTTGTGGTAGACACAGGCCGAGTCCACCTCCCGCAGAAACCTCTCGGCGTTCTCCAGGTTGTCGGTATAGATGGCCTCCGTCAGGCCGGAGGTATGCGCCCCCATCTGCTCCATAGCCTGTTCCATTGAGTCTACGACCATCACCGACAAGATCAGGTCCAGGTACTCCGTGTCCCAGTCCTCTTCCGTGGCCGGCACACAGCCCGGCACCGCCGCACAGGTCCGGGCACAGCCACGTATCTCCACCCCCGCGGCCTGCAGGTCGGCCACAATCGCTCGCAGTGCCGCCAAGTTGTCCCGGTGCACGTAGAGATTCTCAACGGCGTTACACACTCCCGGCCGCTGCACCTTCGCGTTGTGCACCAGCGACACGGTCATGGCCAGGTCACACGTAGCGTCAACGTAGATCTGCGTCATCCCCCGATCATGCTTGATGACCGGGACAGTGGCGTTCTCCACCACTGCCCGAATCAGCGTATGCCCCCCGCGGGGGACAATCAGCGCCAGGTACTGGTCCAGCCGCGCCATGGCCGGCACCGCCGCGTGGTCGGTGAAGTCCAGTATCTCCACCCCACTGCGCGGCAATCCCGCTGCCTCCAACGCCTCCTGCAAGACTCCCGCCAGGGCCAGATTAGAGTGAATCGCCTCCGACCCGCCCCGCAGCAGCGTGGCGTTGCCCGCCTTGAGGCACAGCGTCGCCGCGTCCACCGTCACATTGGGCCGCGACTCGTAGATGATGCCGATGACCCCCAGCGGCACCGCCACCTTCTGGATGCGTAGCCCATTGGGCCGCGTCCACTCCTCGATCACCCGCCCCAGCGGATCGGGCAGCGCGATGATCTCCTCCACCGCCTTGGCCATCTTCTCGATCCGCTCCCCGTTGAGCAGCAGCCGGTCCAGCATTGCCGAGGACAGACCCTTCTCCCGGCCCGCCTCCATATCCCGCGCGTTGGCCGCGATAATCTCGTCGGTCCTCTCCCACAGCAGCCTCGCCGTCTGCCCCAGCGCCGCATTGCGCTGCTCGGTGGTGCTCACAGCCAGGGCTGCGCTTGCCTGCTTGGCCCGGGCGGCAAAGGGGGTTACCCGTTCCGTCATGTCCATAGTGAGTGCTCCTGGATGGGAATGGTCGGCAGCCTCCTACTCATCCCGACTGATACTGACACTGCCCACTGACACTTCCTCCGGCACCTCCGGCCGCTTCGAGTCTGCCGCCTCTCTGACGAGCTCCTCTAGCCAGGCCTGCTTCTCGGCCAGTTCCGGATAGTATCCCACCAGGGCCGCCAGCAGGTCCGGATACTGCGCCCAGCTCGGTGTCGGTAGGGGCTCTCTATCCGGGTCGGTGTTGGCTGCCAGGTCATAGAGCGTCAGTTCATGCACTCGCGCCAGCGGTGGGTGCTGCTGGGGCGTCTCGGCCGAGTACAGGTATTCGGCAAACAGCACCTTCTGTGGCAGCCACAGGTCATCGGCCAACTGCACGAACCCGGAGAACTCCCAGCGCCTAACTACCCGCTCCGTGTTGACAGGAAGACGATCCTCCGGCGCCGGCGTCGCTCGCTGCACCAATTGGGTTGGCGCGTAGCCCCAGGCGGGACAAAGCCACACCACCCATTGCGCACCGCCCTGGTCCCTCCACACCAACCGGTACTGCTCCCGCCCCGCGTGTTCCGTCGGACCCGCCACGGTCATCTCTTCCGGTGGAGGCTCTCCCGCCCCGCCGGTGGCGCGGGCCGCGGCTTGGGCGGCTTGTAGCGACTGGGCCAGAGTCGGCCGCGCCTGGCCGAAGAGCAGGTCCGCCAGGGGAGACTGCTGGATAGCCAGCTCTAGCGTCGGTGCTGTCATCTCTAGCGCCATCGTCACTGGGCCCTCGGCCCGCTGAGTTTTGATCCGCCCGTCCTGGCGCAGCAGCACAAACCGCTCCGGGAGGGCCGGCCGCTGGCCTTGCCCCGGCTGCTCACCGCCCAAAGCGCCGATACCGGCGCTCATGGACACCTGTCCACCCGTGACGCTGGACTGCCCCCAGAGATTCTCGTCTCCCCGCTGCAGCGCCGCCACATCGCAGCGGCAGTACGCGGGAGCGATCACAAATCGCCCGAAGTACGCACCGTACAGCCCGTCTGCTTGTTCAGGCGGCGCCGGTCGCCCGGCCGTCGTCGGCCCGATCACCGTCACCCGGACCTGCGGCGCACGCACCGCCGCATACCAGGGCGTCAGCCAGGCGCGATCCAGCAGGCATCCCCGCAAGTCCCGGATCATCCCCTCCCGCCGCGCCAGGCCCTCCAGCAGGCTCGCGGGGGTTTCCACCGTCTCCTGCGCCCCGGCGCGTACCGGCCCCCCAGCCGCCAAGGCCAAGCCGACGACCCACCCAGCCGCGATGAGAAGCACATGGTAACGCATGACCGACTCCGGCGTCGCGGATTACCGCCATTCTACTCTGGCCGAGGGGGAGGGTCAATCGGGAGCAGCGGTGGGAGGCGGAGGCCTTACCCCCCTGCCCCTCTCTCCCTGAGGGAGAGGGGGAAAAGATGGATAGGTTGTCAAGGAGCGCGACGACCTGCAGGCCGGA
>FWPV01001685.1_pt1 | contig 59267 bp, 37 predicted proteins | sample 2228371 | NCBI WGS metagenome assembly FWPV01 (sample SAMEA103939776, study PRJEB20133) | metagenome
CCTACGGGGACCGGGGCACACGAGAGGACTTCCGCCAGGCAGGTCGAACTCTGGTGGCGAAGGTGCCCGAGGGGTCCAGCAATGGATTCTTGTCGAAACAGGAGTTGGCGATCGATCTCCACGCGGGGACGTGCCGCTGTCCAGCTGGGCGGACGACAGGCGTGCTGCGCAGCAGGAAGGTCGTTGACGGGCGGGGACGCGTGCCGGCCTTCGGGGTCTTCCACTTCTCGCCTCAGGAATGCCGGGCCTGCGCCCTCGGGCCGCGGTGCACGCGAGCAATCAGGGCTGGCCGGAGCGTCCAGTTGCATCCACAGGAGGCCGAGTTGGCACGAGCGCCGGAGCTCGAGCGCAGCCCAGCGTTTGGTGAATACAAGCGCCTGCGGCAGGTTGCCCAGCACCGGATCGCTCGTCTGGTCCAGCTGGGCCCCCGTCAAAGCCGGTTCTTCGGACGCCACAAGACGCGCTTCCAGCTGCTCATGGCGGCGGCAGTGGCCAACCTGACACTGGTTTGGGGCCAGGCGGAGAGACCGCGTCCCCAACACACACCGCCCGCAGCGCCTCAGGCGGCGAACCCGCGCCGAGTGACGGGCTGCTTGCCCGCGCTGCTCTCCGATGTCAGTGACCCGAGCCGCTGGATGGCCGCCTGTCGCCCACCCGCCCTGCGGCTCGGCCTTGTGGAATCACGTTCTTGACACCGTCTCTAGGCTCGGGCTGGAAAAGCTTGGCACCGCTCGCTACGCGCCTGCCACCCCGGGCCAGGCGCCGCTGCGGCTCAACAACGGCCGATGGCCGAGCCGGTGTCAACCTGACCACGGTCGGGCCATGAAAAGCCGTGCCCTGGCCCCGGAACAGCTCGTGCGCAACGCCGCCAGCGGGCCGGTGCGCTACGGCAGCGCTGCCCTGTTGGGCGTCGTGGTGACACCCTGCGCACTGCACGTCCTGGGTAGCCAGGCGTTTGGCGTCTGGGCCCTCGCGGGAGCGGTGCTGACCACACTCCAGTTCCTGGACCTTGGCCTGACGAGGGCCATAACCCGAGATGTGGCCTCCGCCATTGGCGGGGAAGATCCGCTCGAGGCTGTGCAGGTGCTGGCCGCCGGCCGTAGCGCGCTCCTCATGCTGGCCGTAACGTCGGCCGGCCTGGTGTGCCTTTTCCGACACCCGCTGGCCGTGGGGCTCTTCCAGGTGCCGACACCACTGGTCGACGAAGCGACCATCGTGATCGCCGGAACAGCTCTGGTGGCCGCCCTCCAGTTGGCCATGGCACCTTATGCGGCAGCACTCGATGGCTTAGGCCGCATGGACCTTAGTAATGGCATCGATACTCTACAGCGGATCGCTAGCAGCCTGGGCGTCGTGGTGGTCCTGGCTCTAGGCTGGGGCCTGGTGGGCCTGGTGGCCAAGAACTTGGTGACTGTGGCCGCAGCCGGCGTCGGCTATCGGTGGGCACTAAACCGCCAGGAGCCGCTCTTCGGACAGCTGCCCATGACGTGGGACAGCAGCCGCATCCGCAAGCTGACCGGATTCGGCCGGCACGTCCAGCTCACCAACGCCGGCGCCGCCCTTATTGAGCCGTTGACCAAGACCGTCCTGGCGCGCGGCAGCGGGATGGAATCCGTGGCCTTCTTCGAGCTGGCCTGGCGAGTTGTCGCCTCACTCTCGGCTGGGTTCATGGCTGCCGCCACCGCCCTGTTCCCAGCTGCCGCCACCGCTCAAGCCACAGAGAGCCTGAGGGGCGGCCGGACCAGCCTTGTCCGGCCGCTGCATTCCAGCTCGGCAGCTCTGTTGGCCTGGTTTGCCCTGCCCTGCTATGCCATTAGCATAGCGCTGGCCCGGCCCTTCGCCACCGCCTGGCTTGGCCCGGCTTATGCCGCGGTAGGCGATGCCATGGCCGTGCTGGCCTTTGGCTGGCTGATTGCCGTCCTGTCCTTGCCTGCCTTCCTGGTCGCGCAGGCTACCGGACGGGAACGGTTGAGCACCTTTGCTTCTTTGGTCACTGTGTCGGGCACTGTTCTCGGCCTTCGGCTGCTGACCGCCGATTACGGTCTCTCTGGCGCCAGCGTCGGCGTAGCCTCGGGTCTGATTGCTGGCGCCCTTGCCATCCAGGTCCTGTTCTCCCACTCCTTTGGCGACTGGCGCCTGCTGTGGCCGTTCTCGCCGGCTGGCCTGGCCACCGGGCTGCTGAGCGGTCTGGCGGCCTGGCGCATCCAGCAACTCTGGGCCAGCGGCTGGACCGCCCTGGGCCTGGCCGGACTGGGGGCCGCAGCCGTCGCTGCCGTAGGCCTGATCTGGGCCGGACCATTGGGACCGGCACTCCGTCGTTGGCCGCCCGCCTGGCCACCCTGGGAGCCCGGCGCTGTGATTGCCCAAGGGCCACCCGGCCGGGCCGACAGTCCGGGGGACGGGAACAAGGTCCAATGCGAGTAGTGGCCGTGATCCCCACCTGGCGCGGCCATCAGCGCCTGCCAGAGGTGGTGGCAGCGCTGGCAGGCGACGTGTCAGCCATAGTGATTGTCCACAATGGGCCACGCGAGCCATCTGCGGCGTCCGAGTGCGGCGCCACCGACGGAGCAGCCGGAACTCCCGGTGTGGCTGCAACTGCGCAGCTGGCTCAGTTGAGGCCGCAGGCGGCCGCTGCCGCAGCTCACGGGGGGCCAGAGCCTACCACTGACGTGGTGCACCTGACTCTCGAGGGCAACGTCGGGTTTGCCGCCGCTGCCAACCGCGGCATCGCCCAGGCGCTGGCCCTCGATGCCGAAGGAATCTTGCTCGTCAACGACGACGCATTCTTCCAGGCAGGAGCAGTGGCCGCGCTTCGCCAGGAGCTAGCCTCCCATCCCAAAGCAGCCGCGGTGAGCGCCCACACGTGCTATGAGGATCGGCCTGGCGTCCTGAATGGTGCAGGCGGTCGCATAATTCGCTGGCGTGGGCTGGCCCGGCTGCGAGGCGATGGCGAAACCGACTGCGGGCAATACGCCAAATCCCCTGAAGTCGATTACCCCAGCGGCGCTGCTTGCCTCATCCGCCGATCGGCCTGGCAGCAGATCGGTCAGTTCGACGAGGCGTACTATCTCTACTACGAGGACGCCGACTGGGGGCGGCGAGCGCAGTTAGCCGGCTACAGCATTCGCTACGTTCCAGCAGCGCGCGTGCTGCACGTCGGCTGCGCCAGCACCGCCGACGATCCAGCACGACGCCGCTATTACAACGTTCGCAACCGACTCCGGTTTGCTGCCCGGCACGCCAGGCCGGTGGGCCTGGCCTGGGCCTGGCTGGCCACCTGGCTGCTTGTACTCAAGCAGCCGGTGCGCTGGCTCACGCCCCACCGGCGCCGCGATGCTGCGGCCGTGGTATTCGGCGTGCTCGACCACCTCGCCGGTCGCTACGGCCAGAGCGCTCAGTTCGGTTAGCGTTCTGGAGCAGTGCTGCAAGCGCGCCCGACCGAGAGTCGCTCCCGACTCACGCTTTAGACAGGACTGGCGTTTGGCGCCTGGCGGCGCGGTCAATACACTTCGCCGCAGCAAGGACAGCACTCCCTCACCGTCGAAGATCCAGACGATGCTGACGATCCAGATTGAGCGCCGGGCGCTTTACGCGCTGGGCATCCTGCTGCTACTGGCAGTGCCTTTGGGCCTGGGTGTCCTGGTGGGCGGCATGGCGAATCGGTCGCGGCAGGGGACTGTCAACCAGCCGGTTGAGCCGGGCGGTCAGCCGACAGTCCCCCCTCTTCAGGCCCTTGACCAGGCGTTAGGGCGAGCTGGGGTTGGCCCGGCTGCGGTACCGACGCCCAATCCCACCATTCTGGCCGTGCCCCGGATCAATGTCGACGAAGCGGCCAGATTGATCGATGATGCAGACACGGTCTTCGTCGATGCCCGTGACGCTGACGCATACAAGCTGGGCCACATCCGCGGCGCCGTCCTTATCCAGGAGCATGAGTTGCCGAGCCGCATGGCCGGCCTGCGCAAGGACGCCCTGTACATCATCTACTGCGAGTGCTGGGCGGAGGAGATCGCCGCCCGTGAGGCCGTGGTCCTCATGGACAACGGCTTCGTCCGGGTGAAGGCCTTACAAGGCGGCTGGCGAGCCTGGCTGGACGCGGGCTATCCCACTGAGCTGGGCCCTGGCCAGTAGCCTGCCAACTTGCCGCTGGCCGAGGAAGGCGCCGATCAGCAGCCCTTCAGATCTACCAAGGAGAAGTCGTTATGGCAGAGACAGTCTACAAGCACGTTGAGGTAACCGGTTCCTCCAGCGCCTCTTTGGAGGCCGCGATCCAGACTGCCATTCGCCGGGCCGGTGTCACGCTGCGGAACCTGCGCTGGTTCGAGGTGCTGGAAATCCGGGGGGCAATCAGCGAGGCGGCAGTCGAGTCCTGGCAGGTCACGATCAAGATCGGGTTCGTGGTCGAAGAAGACTAGCCGCCGGCGTCCTCCGCTGGGCAGCCTGGCGGCATCCTAGCGATTCACATCGACGATGAGCCGGCCGTGCACCTGGCCGGCCATGACAGCCTGCGCTGCCTCCACCAGGTCATCGAGGCCGACCACGCCGCTAGCAACGCGATCGATCGTATCGGGGGCCAACTCGGTGGCCAGCCGCTCCCAGGCCTGCCGCCGACGGGCCATCGGGCAGTAGTTGGAGTCGATCCCCAGGAGGCTGACGCCGCGCAGGATGAAAGGGTAGACGGTCGTCGCCAGCTGAGCGCCGGACACCAGGCCGCAAGCAGCAACTGCCCCATGGCGCCGGGTAGCGGCTATCAGGTTGGCTAGCGTTGTGCCGCCCACGGTGTCCACGGCACCAGCCCAATGTTCTGATAGCAGAGGACGGTCGCTCGGCTCGGCGAGACGGCGACGATCGATGACCTCTGCCGCGCCAAGGCGCTCCAGGTCGGAGGCCAATTCAGGCCGGCCAGTGCTGGCGACCACCCTATAGCCCAGACGCCCCAGCAGGGCGATGGCGAAGCTACCGACGCCGCCCGCTGCACCGGTTACGACCAGGTCGCCCGAATCGGGCCGTACGCCATGCTCCTCAAGCGCCATGACCGATAGCATGGCCGTGAAGCCGGCGGTGCCGATGGCCATCGCTCGGCGTTCGCTGAGCCCAGCAGGCATGGGCACGAGCCACTCAGCGCGGACCCGGTTGCGCTGGGTGTACCCACCCCAGTGCTCCTCGCCAGTTCCGTAACCGGTCAGAATCACCGCGTCGCCTTCTTGATAGTCGGGTGCGCCACTGGCGATCACCCGACCCGCCAGGTCGATGCCAGGCACCATCGGGAAGTGACGGATGATCCGCCCTCGATTGGTCAGTGCCAGGGCATCCTTGTAATTGAGGGATGACCAGCTGACTGCTACCGTAACATCACCCTCTGGCAAGTCCTCATCCCCGCAGGTGCACAACTCACAATGGACCTGTTCCCCAACCTGGCTCAGCAGGAGCGCCCTGAACCTGGACTCGTGCTCCATGCCCTATCCTCTCCTGTCGTTGGCCGTCAGTGGCTGTTTCTGCCTCGGCCTGGTCGCTCCAAGGGCCGTGATGCTAGCTGCCTAGTGTGGCCCGGTCAACGGCGGCGCGCAATGAAGCGCCCCATGGCTAGAATGCCGCTCGCCGGAGCCTTCGGCGCGGAGTAGCGCAAGCGACAAACCGGCCAGCTCGGCCTGCAGTCAGGAACCCGACATTGGCTGGCGCGGCGCGCCCCGTCGAGCCGAATGGCCACCGAGACTCGCTCGCCAGGCTGTGGCATACTCTCGCCGCACCCGCCGCCAGGTCGAGCGGCCTATCCCGTAGGATACTTCGCCGAGAACAGGAGTCCGGGCCGTGATGCGCAATACCTTGCTCTATCTGTCACGTAGTAGCCGGCTGCGCGTCGCCTTTGCCCGCTTTCGCTTCGCCAGGCGCATCTCGCGGCGGTTTGTGGCCGGCGAGACCCAACAAGACGCCATTGATGCGATTCGGCGCGCCCGCGATTTGGGGCTCCTGGCGACAGTTGACCACCTGGGCGAGAATGTAACCCGTCGGGGTGAGGCTCGCGCAGCGGCCGAGGAGTATTTGCAGCTGCTGGACCGCATCGCCGAAAGCGGCGTCACAGCCTATGTGTCGCTCAAGTTGACCCAAATGGGCCTGGACCTGGGAACAGATGTGGCCGCCGAGCATGTGCGCCTGATCCTCGACCGGGCTCGACAGCACGACAACTTCGTGCGCATCGACATGGAGAGCTCGGCGTACACCCAGCGCACACTGGACCTTTACGAGTCGTTGCGACAGGCCGGCTACGACAACGTGGGAGTGGTCATACAGTCCTACCTGCGGCGCAGCCTATCCGACGTCCGGCAGCTCGTTGCCCTTGGGGCCAACGTCCGCTTGTGCAAAGGGGCCTACCAAGAGCCGGCGACGGTGGCCTTTCCGCGCAAGCGCGATGTCGACGAGAGCTTCCTGGAGTGCGCCCGCCTGCTCTTCGGCCCCCAGGCGCGGCAAAACGGCGCCTACGCTGCCATTGCGACTCATGATGAGCGCATAATCGCCGGTGCCAGGGCCCTGGCCGCCGAGGCTGGGCTGAGCCAGACGGACTACGAGTTCCAGATGCTCTACGGCGTCCGACGCGACCTGCAGCTCAGGCTGGTTCAGGAAGGCTACCGGGTGCGGGTCTACATACCCTATGGTACGGAATGGTATCCGTACTTCATGCGGCGACTCGCCGAGAGGCCGGCCAACGTGGTGTTCCTCGCCCGCAGCCTGCTCCTGGAACAGGTCCGCTAGAGCCTGGCCCGCATTCATTGCCGCTGGCCGGGCTTGCCGCGCACTCCAGACTACGCTAGCATCCGGCGCCACGCTCGTCAGCCATGCCAACGCGACAGCTCTGGTCCCTGCTGGCCGTGTTAGTCTTCCTGGCCATGGAGGGCTTCGCGTCGTCAGCCACCACCTCTGATGAGGAGGTTCCTGGTCTGGCGGCCCGTTCCTGGTTGCCGCTGGTCGAGCGGGCACCGCACCATCTTCCGCCCAGCCCGAACCGTACGCCCTCACCGACTTTCTTGCCGGCTACTCCCGCCACCAGCTTTCCGCCAACGGTTTTCCCGGCCCCTCGTACCGCCACCGCAGTTCGGACGCCCACAGCTCACGCGCCGTTCCCCACCGCCACCGCGTCACCCACTACAGCAGCAACGACGCCGGCCACCCCCAGCACGACTGAGTGCGAGCCCCTTATCAGCTTCGCCGACGGTCTGGCGCCCCAGCATGAGCTGCACGTGGCCCCCGGCGCTGACGACCGCACTGCCGATGGCAGCCGCGCGAGGCCTTTCGGCTCAATCGCGGCCGCAGCAAGACTGGCCGAAGCCGGTACGGCCATCCGGGTGCACTCCGGGTCTTATGCTGGCGGCCAGTGGGTGGCCGAGCTCCGGGGCATGCCGGGAGCCCCCATCTGGCTTGGTGGAGCACCCGGCGAAACGCCTCCCCAACTGGTGGGCGGCAACGAGGGTTTGCACCTGGTCCGCCCGGCCTGGCTCGTTGTCCACGACCTGGTAGTCCACAACGCACGCTACAACGGCATCAATGCCGACGACGGCGGCGACTACGCCGATTCCCGAGCCGCACACCACGTGGTCTTCCGGCGGCTGGCGATCCACGAGATCGGCGGTACCGGCAACGAGGACTGCCTGAAACTCTCCGGTCTTAGCGACTTCATCGTCGCCGATAGCCAGTTTGCCAAGTGCGGTGGCGGTGGTTCTGGTAGCGGCATTGACATGGTGGGCGCCCATCGGGGCATCATCGCCCAGAACCATTTCCAGGATCACTCGGCCAACGCGGTGCAGGTCAAAGGCGGCAGCAGCGACATTGAGATCCGCCGTAACTGGATGGAGCGCGCCGGTCATAGGGCTGTCAACATGGGCGGCGCCACCGACTTCGCTTACTTCCGGCCGCCACTCGATCCGGTCGGGGCCAATGCCGAGGCGCGCAACGTGCGGCTGATCGCCAACGTGATCATTGGTGGTCAGACACCCTTCGCCTTCGTCGGTTGCGTGGGCTGCCTGGCAGCTCACAACACCGTCGTGAACCCCGAGCGCTGGTCGCTGCGCATCCTTCAGGAGACCACCAGCCGGGACGGCTTCCACTTCGAACCGGCCGGCGAGGGGCAAGTAGTCAACAATCTGTTCAGCTTTTCGCGCCGCCAGCTGGCTACCGACGTGAACATCGGACCGAACACCGCGCCGCAGACTTTCACCTTCAGCCACAACCTCTGGTATGCCTGGGACCAGCCTGAGCGGTCCAGGCCCAACCTGCCGGTGGAAGAGAGCGGAGCCGTGATCGGCCGAGACCCCGGGCTCGACGCCAGCTACGCCATCGGACCCAACAGTCCCGCCGTGGCCGCGGGCCGGCCCCACAGCGGCGTGAGGGCCGACTTCCGGGGTCGCTGCTATCGCAGTCCACCCAGCATTGGCGCCTACGAACCCGAGCCGGCCACGCAAGCCATCGCCCGGAGCAGCCATTCGGGCCAGACCGGGATGGGCTGGCCCTTCCGATCGACCTTGCAGAATGGCATCGATTGCTCCATGGAACCTTTGCAGCGCTCCCAAGTCCTTGAGTTCACATCCATCCCAGTACGCGAGTACTTTCGGGACGTGCCTACATGCTCACCAAGACAGAGGAGTGAATCGTGGATGCACTAATGCTATCACGGCTACAATTTGCGTTGACGACTGCATTCCATTTTCTTTTTGTACCACTAACTCTGGGGTTGTCCCTGTACATAGCGATCGTCGAGACCAGATACGTCCGGACACACGACAAGGAGCTGCTACGCGCGGCTAAGTTCTGGGGAAGGATCTTCCTTGTCAACTTCGCGGTTGGCGTCGTCACCGGCATCACGCTGGAATTCCAGTTCGGAACGAACTGGGCCCCATATGCGCGCTACGTGGGGGATGTCTTCGGCTCGCTGTTGGCGATTGAGGCTACGGTGGCGTTCTTCCTGGAGTCGACGTTCGTGGCCGTGTGGGCCTTCGGCTGGCGCCGGCTGTCGCCCCGCGCCCACGCCACCAGTATGTGGATCGTCGCTGCCGCGGCTACGGTGTCGGCGGTCTGGATCCTGCTCGCCAATGCCTGGATGCAGCATCCGGTCGGCTACGCCCTGCGTTCGGACCGGGCTGAGCTGGAGAGCTTTCGCGCCCTGGTACTCCACCGCTTCGGCTGGCAAATCATCCTCCATACTCTCTTCAGCGCCTACATCCTTACGGGCTTCGTTATCATGGCCGTCAGCGCCTACCACTTGCTGCGCCGTCAGCACACGGCGTTCTTCACCCGCGCTTTTCGCCATGGGGTGGCAATCGCACTGGTGTTCGCCATCGCTGAGGTGGTCCAGGGCCACCTCCACGGCGCGGAGGTAGCCCGCATCCAGCCCACGAAACTGGCTGGAATGGAAGCCCTGTGGGAGACGCAGACCCGGGCGCCCCAGGTCCTGTTCGCCATACCGGACAGCCAGGCCGAGCGCAATCGCCTGGAGGTGGGCAGAATCCCCGGCGTGCTCAGCCTGCTCGCTCACCACGATCCGAACGCCGAGGTGCAGGGGCTGAAGGACTTCGCCCCGCATGACCGACCGCCGGTGCTCCTCACATTCGTGGCCTTCCGGGTAATGGTGGCATTAGGGTTTCTTTTCGTGCTGCTCACCGCGGTCGGCTTCCTGAGACGCCAGCGGCTGGAAAGCAGCCGGCGCTTCTTACGGCTGATCATGTGGTGCCTGCCGCTGCCCTACCTGGCGATTCAAGCCGGCTGGATCGTCACCGAAGTGGGCCGCCAGCCGTGGATCGTGTACGGACTCATGCGAACCGAGGACGCGCTGTCGCCAGTCTCGTCTCAACAAGTCGCCTCTTCTCTGGTTGCGCTGGTCATCATCTATGGCCTTCTCGGCAGTGTGGCCTTCTACCTGTGCTATCGGTTCGCCGTGCAGGGACCGGCACCACTGGCCGTGCCGGCCGGCAGCAAGGAGGATTGAGCAGTGTTGGCTACTGTCTGGTTCGCAATCTGGGGCCTGCTCTGGGCGGTCTACTTCGTGCTCGATGGCTACGATCTTGGCCTGGGCATGTTGATTCCGGTGCTGGGAAGGAGCGAGCGCGATCGGCAGCTAATCCACCGGGCTATCAGTCCCTTCTGGGACGGCAACGAGGTGTGGCTGATCACCGCTGGGGCAATGACCTTCGCCGCCTTCCCGGCGGTCTACGCCACCCTGTTCAGCGCCCTATACGTGCCGCTCATGCTCATTCTGGTGGCACTTATCCTGCGCGGTGTCACATTCGCTTTCCGCGGCAAGATCAAGCATGAAGCCTGGCGACGTCTGTGGGACAGCCTGTTGGCTCTGGGCAGCTTCATGGCCGCCCTGCTTTTTGGCGTCGCCTTTGCCAACCTCTTTCGGGGTCTGCCTATTGACGCTGCCGGCACATTTCAGGGCAACCTGCTTACGCTCCTCAATCCATACGGTCTGGCCGGCGGTCTGCTCTTCGTGGTGCTGCTGGCTTTCCATGGTGCCCTGTGGCTGACCACGAGGAGCACTGACGAGCTGAATAGGCGCGCGGACCAGATCGCCAGGCAGCTATGGCTTGTGCTGCTCGTCGTGGCGGCGGGCTTTCTTATGGCTTCCTGGTGGGCTACCCGGCTATGCGACAACTATCGGGCCCAGCCGCTGTTGTTTGCGGTACCCGCCCTTGCTGTGGCTGGGCTGCTGGCGGCACGATGGTTCTTAGCTCAGGCGCGGTGGCATGCTGCCTGGCTGGCCTCAGCAGTGGCTGTGCTGTGCACGGCCGCCTTCGGCGTCGTTGGCCTGTACCCCAACCTCATCCTCTCCTCTCTGGATCCGGCTCATAGCCTGACTATCGCCAACTCGGCATCCAGTCCGCTTACACTGCGGCTAATGCTTCTGGTCGTGGTCATCTTCCTGCCCTTGGTTGTGGTCTACCAGGTCTGGGTTCATCGCCTCTTCGCCAGACCACTAGCCGACGACGAGGCGGCCTATGAGGAGGGTTACTGAGCCAGCTCGAGCCGACCATGCGACCCAGACCCAGGGCCGAAACGGTGGTCTATGCCTTTCTCGACTTCGGCGAGGGCGGTGCCCAGCGCCTCAGCCTGACGACCTGGCGCCTCCTGGACCGCCAGCGCTATCAGCCGCACCTCTTGTGCGTACGCCGGCGCGGGTCCCTGGTTTCCGAAGCCGAAGCCTTGCGAGTCCCGGCCACGGTGCTGGGGCGGCTGAGGCGGCCATACGACCTGGCGTCCGTGGTTCCGCTCGCTCGCCTGTTCCGCATGCAGCGGCCGGCAATCGTGCAGGTGCCCCTCTACAGCCGGGTCTCACCCTACGTCCGGCTGGCAGCCCGGCTGGCCGGCGTGCCAGTGGTGGTAGCCCACGAGCATTGCCGCGGTCGGCCACCATCAAGGGCCCGGGCACTGGCCGACCGGCTGCTGGTGAAGGGAACGCGCTTTCTGGCTGTCTCCGAGGCCATGCGCCACGAGCTGGTGACCCGCGGCGTCCCCGCCAGCCAGATCACGGTCGTCGCCAATGGCATCGATACCGAGTTCTTCGTTCCCACAGATCGGGCAACGGCCCGCCGGCAACTCGGCCTGGAGGAGCATCGACCGGCAATTCTGGTTCCGGCCCGCCTGGAGCCCCGCAAAGGCCACGCCGATCTATTGACCGCCGTGGCCATGCTGCGGCTATCCTGCCCCGACCTTTTGGTCTTGTGCGCCGGTGATGGCCCCGCCCGACCAGCGCTGGGGGCGCTGGCGAAAGCCTTGGGGGTAGAAGAGGCCGTGCGCTGGCTTGGCCACCGGACAGACATGGCGGACCTCTATGCCGCCGCCGACATCGTCTGTTTGCCGTCGCGTGTTGAGGGTCTGCCGCTGGCCATTCTGGAGGCCATGGCCTGCGGCCGGGCCGTTGTTGCCACAACTGCCGGTGGGGCCGCTGAGGCCATCGAGGATGGCATGAGCGGCCGAATCGTACCAGTAGCTCAGCCGCAGGAGCTGGCGCGCGCCCTGGCGGATTTGCTGGCCAGTCCGGCCGAGCGATCGCGCCTGGCAGCTGCAGCGCGCGACCGGGCTGTGGCGCGCTTCAGTGCCGACCTGATGGTGCGCCGCCTGACCGCATGTTATGACCGCTGGCTGGCCGAAGCCCGCAGCCGCCCCCGCACCGCACCCTTACCGATCGAGCTATGACCGCCGGCGGAGTGTCTGCTCAGGGAGAAACGTCCTTCCCGGCCTGGGAAATGGCCCAGCTGACTGTCGTCCAGCTGCGGAGCTCTCGGCGCAGCTACGGACCCGAACGGGTAATCGCCGAGCTGGTGGCACCTCTGGCCGAGCACGGTGTCACCGCCAGCTTGCTGGCCCTCTACCGGCCCAGGGCAGGCGACCCGGCGGTACACCCCTGGATCGCCGAGGCTCGCACAAAGGGCTGGGCAGCCGATCAGCTGCTCGACCCTCGACCTTTCTCGGTTCGAACAGCACGACGGCTGGCCGAACGGCTGCATCAGGCTCGACCAGACATTCTGCATAGCCACGACTACCGCAGCAACATGCTGGGCGGTCTGGTGGCGCGACGCCTCGCGCCAAGCCTGCCGTGGGTGGCTACCGTTCATCTGCACACCTCCGACTCGCGACGCCTGCGGATGTACCGCACCCTGGACCTGCTCATGCTTCGTCTGGCCGACCACGTCGTAACCGTGTCCCGCGACCAGCGTCGCCTGCTTCTGGCACGGGGGATCGATCGCCAGCGGCTGTGTTTGATCCCGCCAGCGGTGGCGGCCGACCGATTCGCTGACCAGGCTGGCGCGCCACATCTGGTGCGAACCCGGCTTGACCTGCCGACCTCCGCGCCGCTGGTGACGCTCGTGGGCCGCTTGACCCGCCAGAAAGGCGTCGACCTGTTGTTGCTGGCAGCCCGCGAGCTGCGGCCGGAGATGCCCACCGTGCATTACCTGGTCGTCGGCGATGGCCCTGAGCGCCTGGCACTCCATCGCCAGGCCCGCGACCTGGGCGTAGCCGAGGCTGTTCACTTCTTGGGCTATCAGGCCCAGGTCGCTGGCATCCTGGGCGCATCGTCGGTCATCGTTCTCCCATCCCGCAGTGAAGGCCTGCCCGTAGTGCTCCTCGAATCCCTGGCCCTGGCGAGGCCAGTGGTGGCCAGCGCGGTGGGCGGTATCCGCGACGTTGTCCGCGACGGTGTCACCGGCCTGCTCATCCCGCCAGATGACCCACAAGCGTTGGCGACAGGCTTGCGGCGGTTGCTTGCTGACGCCGAGCTGGCCAGCCGCCTGGGAGCCGCAGGCCAGGCCTACATCGAGCAACACTGTTCACCTAAGCGGGCTGCCCACCGACTGGCTTCTGTATACCGGCAGGTGCTCAGTGAGCGTCGCCAATGCGCGTCGCGCTAGTAGATCCCGGGCAGCAGGTTCCCTACTACGATCGGGAACTGGCCGCGGCGCTCGCCAGCGCCGGCCTTGAGGTAGCGCTGCTCACCGCCCCGCTCTATCACTACGACCCGGGGCCGACAGCGCCAGCGGTGGCAGTGCGCTGGGCTTTTGGGCGCCTTCTGGCAGGCTCCCTGGGATGGCGCCTGGCACGCCATGCGGCTGTGCGCCGGCTGGCGCGAGCGGCCAGCTACGCACCAGAGCTTTGGGCAGCCGGCCGTTGGCTGCGAGGAGGGGTTGTTGACCTCGTGCACTGGCAATGGAGCCTCTTGCCCGGGGCCGAGGCCATGGTCATGCGCCGGCTCCAGCAGCGAGGCCTGCCAGTCGTCCTGACCGTTCACAACGTGTTGCCCCACGAGCCCCGACCGTGGCTGGGACCTCGATCCCTGGGGCGTTTCTATGGCTCGGCAGATGCCCTGGTCGTACACTCTTCCGCCAGCCGCGATCGGCTGCTAAGCCTGTTCCCGAATGTGCAACCATCGCGCGTGAGGATCATCCCAATGGCTCCGCCCTCGGGCGCCGAGAGGCTGCCCCGCACCGCGGCGCGGGGCCATTTGGGGCTACCGCTAGACCGACCCCTCGTACTCCACTTCGGCCACGTGCGTCCATACAAGGGCCTCGACGTGCTGCTCGAAGCAGCTGGCACGGTCAGGCAGCACGTGCCGGACTGCCTCTTTCTCATCGCTGGCGCGCTGGCCGGTGGTGCGGCTGGGGCGAGAGCTCTGCAGCGGCAGCTGGCAGCGGTCGGACTAGACTCGGTGGTCAGCATCCGCCCAGGCTACGTGCCCGATTCTCAAGTGGCGAGTTTCTTCGCGGCCGCCGACTTGGTCGTGCTGCCATATCGCGAGACCGATGACAGCGCCGTCTTGCTCATGTGCCGGGCTTTCGGGCGGCCGGTCGTGGCTACGGCGGTGGGCGGCATTCCCGAGGTTCTCGCTAACGGTGGCGGCCTGCTGGTGTCGCCGGGCGACGCGCCAGCACTGGCCAATGCGCTAGTGCACCTGCTCCGCGACGAGCGGTTGCGCCACGAACTGGCAAGCCAGGCCCAAGCCGCCGCCAGAGCCTGGACGTGGTCCGAGGTGGCGCGGCATCATGTGGCCATGTACGAGAGCTTTCGGCGGAGTGATGGCTGAGCCGCGACCACGTTCGCCTGGGCTGGCTGGGAGGCGAAGGCAGCGGCCGACCGGGTTGGCAATGGCGGCTATCCTGGAGGGAGGCGATTGACCACCATTGCTGCGGAGGGGCTGCCTTTTGTCAGCGTGATCATGCCGGTGCGTAACGAGGAGAGGACCATCGGCGCCAGCCTGGCCGCCTTGCTGGAGAGCACCTATCCCGCCGAGCGCATGGAAATCCTGGTCGTGGATGGCCAGAGCGAGGACGCTACGGCGGCGATCGTATACGAGTGGGCCGCGCGTGACGGCCGCATCCGCCTGTTGGGCAATCCAGCCGGCACCACCTCGACTGGCTTGAACATTGGCCTGCGAGCGGCAAGGGGCGAGATCGTGGTTCGAATGGACGGCCACACCGTGCCGCAGCGCGACTATGTGACCACGGCCGTGGCAACGCTGGCGCGCACCGCAGCCTGGTGTGTCGGCGGTCACTTCCGCGGTCACGGCGAGGGCTCCTTTGGCGAAGCCGTCGCTCTGGCCATCGGCTCGCCCTTTGGCGCGGGTAACGCCCGCTTTCGGCTCGGCGGAGCCGGGTGGGTGGACACAGTCTATCTTGGCGCCTGGCCGAGGTGGGTTTTCGATGCCGTGGGCGGTTTCGACGAGGACCTGCACCGCAATCAGGACTACGAGCTGTGCCTGCGCATTCGCCAAGCCGGCGGCACGGTCTGGCTGGAGCCCGGCATCCGCAGCACCACGCTAGTACGTGGCTCGCCCGCCGCTCTGGCACGCCAGTACTTCGCCTACGGCACCGGTCGCGCCGCAACCGCAGTTCGCCATCCGCAATCGCTGGGCCCCCGGCAACTTGTCCCAGCTTCGTTTGTGGCCTGTCTGGCCGTCGCTCTCCTGGCCGCGCCCTTCGCTTGGACGGCACGCCTGGCGCTCGCAAGCCTTTTGGCGTCTTACACCGCCGCCAACCTGGCGGCTTCCGTCCACCTCGCCAGCCGTGCCGGTTGGCGCCACTGCCGCTGGCTTCCGCTCGTCTTCGCCATCCTCCACCTGGCTTGGGGTCTGGGCTTCTGGGTCGGCCTGCCCCGTGCCTGGTGGCTTTGGCGCCGGTCGGGCCGGCAAGCGGCCGTAGCCGACACATGAGGACTCCTGCCTTGCCCGTCGGCCTGCAGCGGCGCCGCACGATCCTGATCGCCGGCGACGTGACCGTGCTCGCATCCATCACCCTGATTGCGCTGCGGTTGGGCGCCATGCGCTCGGGATGGCCCTGGTCGGCCGGCTTCGTGTTAGCCCACAGCGGCTGGTTCGTCCTTCTGGCCGGTCTGTGGTTCGTGCTGGCTCTGGCCAATGGCCTGTATGATCCACGTCGCACGCCCCGCACCGCCGACGCAGCGCTTCGGTCCATCCAGGTTAGCCTGCAACTCGTGCTAATCTGGGCGCTCTTCTACTTCATCCCACCGCCGTGGACTCTCATCCGCCACGTGGTGGTGTTCTTTGCCGCTGGCGCCGCCATTGCGATGCCGATCTGGCGCCAGCTGTACGCCGCGGTGTTCAGTCGCGCTGCTTTCCGCCGCCGCCTATTGATCGTCGGCGCCGGGGCCGCTGGGCGGGAGCTTCTGGCCGCCATCCGCCAGGAGGCGCCGCACGCTTTCGAGGCGGTCGGCTTCGTCGATGACGATCCGGCCAAGCAGGGCTGCCTGGTGGACGGCCTGCCCGTGCTGGCCAGCAGGGTCGATCTTCTCTCAGCCGCCCGAGCGCATCAGGTTTCCGAGCTGGCCTTGGCGATCAGCCATAGCATCCATGGCGAGATGCTCTCGGCACTGCTGGATGCGCACGAGCAGGGACTGGCCATTGTCCCGATGCCGCTACTCTTCGAGTCGATCACTGGTCGGGTGCCGGTGGAGCACATCGGCCAGCATTGGGTTATCGCCCTGCCCCTTAGCCAGCCAGGCAGTCGCGGCCTCTACCGTCTCATCCGCCGCCTGGTGGACCTGGTCGTCGCGGTCTTCGGCCTGGCCCTGCTGGTGCCCGTCGTGGCCGTCGTGGCACCGCTCCAGAAGCTCACAAGCCCTGGGCCATTGTTCTTCCGGCAACTGCGGGTTGGCCGGGGCGGACAGCCTTTTCAGCTCATCAAGTTGCGCACCATGGTCCCCGACGCCGAGGACCAGGGCCCCACCTGGACCGCCATCAATGATCCCCGCGTCACACGGCTGGGCCGGTGGCTGCGACGCACCCGAATCGACGAGCTGCCACAGGTGGTCAACATCTTGCGGGGCGAGATGTCATTGATCGGTCCGCGCCCCGAGCGCCCTGAGGTGGTAGCCGAGCTGGCCCGCGAGATCCCATTCTATCGGGCTCGCCACGCCGTGCGGCCCGGCCTGACCGGTTGGGCGACCGTCCAGCAAGGCTACGCCAGCTCCACCGCCGACAGCTTGCGCAAGCTGCAATACGACCTGTACTACATCAAGCACCAGTCGCCCTACCTGGATGCCATGATCCTGCTTGGCACCCTGTCAGCAGTCGTTCGCCTCCGCGGGCGCTAGGCCGCCGGTACGACCGGTGGCTGCTCAGGGTTGGCCGCACACGATGTCGGTGACGATCTCCTGGAAGATGAGCCGGAGCTCCTCCGCGTCGCCCGTGTAACGGTAGAACTCGGGCTTGGTGGCGATCCTCTCCATCAACCAGTGCCAGACTTCATTTGGGGCCCCCAGGCCGATGGTATAGACACGCGCCCCGTCCTCCTTCAGCCTCGCCGCAGCCGCGAGCACCGTGTCCTCCTGACCCCCCGAGGGCACCGGGGTGGGCACCTTGTTTGGCAGGCCGTCGGTCAGCAGGACCACTGCGGGGACGTTCTCGGCTCGTCGCAAGGGCGCGCGCACGGCCCTAGCCGCTTCCTCCAGCGCCAGGTCCAGGCGCGTGCCTTCCCGGACTTCGGCTTCGAGCCGCTCCAGCGCGTCAACCAACAGCCCGCGATCGGCGGTCAGACCCAGCGCCAGCCACGAGCGGTCGTTGAAGGCGACCAACGCTACCTGGTCATGCCCGCTTCCCTTTGGCTCCAGCTCGAGTACCGAGATGAAGTCCCGGGCCGCCGCCACGGCCGCCTCGTGCTTGGTGCGGCCCGCCGCGGTGCGGGCATTCATCGAGGTTGACGCGTCAAGCACGAGCACCACGTCGGTGTGCCGGAACTTGCGCAAGCAGTACGGCGGGTTGGCAGCGACAGGTAGGAACAGCCTCAGCCGCTGCAAAAGTGGCCGCGTAGCTGTCGGGCTGGGAGTCGCCGTGGACGTTGCCGTCGGGCTAGCGGTAGGCGTCGACGTCGCGGTAGGCGGCGCCGCCAGGACCCGGACCGTGGGGATGGGGAAGGTCAGACGGCCGTCGGAACCAACGCCATCCGTGAACGTGCAATCAGCCTGGACATTGGTTGGCCACTCGCCAACCTGGGAAGGCCTGACTTGGAAGCTGATGCTCATCCCGGCGGGCGCCGGTACGTTTTCCAAGTGCCAACGCAATGTGCGTCTCGCCTCGTCGTAGGTCGCGGTTGGACTCGCCGAGTCGACCACGTATTCCATGTTGGCCGGCAGCACATCCTCAACATCGGCGCTGCGCAATAGCACGGCGTTGGGTACCCAGGTGGATACGCTGTCGACGAGGCGCGAGGCCGTCTCTGGCAGCGGATCGACGAACAGCCACTCCGGCCCGCCCACCGCATCCTCCAGGCGCCGGCGGGCCTCATCGTCTAGGCCCTCGGTGGTCATCACGATCACGGCGACCTCGATGCCGTCCGCTCGCGCAGCTTCAATCTCTGCCCGCGGCTCATCGTGAAACAGACCGTCGGTGATTACCAGAATCGTCTGTTTGCGCTCCGGTCGGCCGGCCGGGCCTCGCAACTGCTGGTGGGCAAGAGTGATACCTCGCCCCAAGATAGTATCGCCGTCGGCGCGCCGCGTAAGGGCCCGGCCCAACACCTGAGCCAGGTCGCCGGGCAGTGGCACCTCGACCCGCGCTCCGCTACTGAACGTGACCAATCCGACCTCGACCGACGTCGGGTCAATGGCTGACAGCACGGCACTCAGCACGTCCTGGGCACGTTGCAGCGCGCCTGGCAGCGGGCTCTCCGGATAGAAGAGATCGTGCATCGACCAGGAGGTATCCAGCACCAGTATCAACTGCTGGGGCTCGTGATGACCGGGGCACTGTCCCTCAGCAACCAGAGTGACGGTGACCGCCTGGCCCACAGTTACTTCCTTGGGGGCTGCGCTCTTGAGAGAAGCCACCACGCAGGCCGGCTGCTCCGGCGGCGGCAACGCCGGCAACTCAGACTCGTATGCCTCATACACCCATACCCCGCCGGCCACAATGTCCCAGCCGCGGCGCCGCTCCATGGGCTGGGATGCCGGTTCTGGCTCGGCCAGACCCACGTAGCTGACGTATACCCGCCCGTCATCACCCACGCCGATGTCAGTGGCTTGCACTTTCTCGCCGCGCTCAGAGGCCGGCAGACGCCAGTAGCCTCTGAGATCGCCCTGCGGTGAATAGCGGAAAGCCAGCCCGATGCGGGTCAGGACGAAGACGTCGCCGTCGGGACCAACCGCGACCCGTTTCGGCGGGGCATAACAGGGCCATTCGCCCCGGTCGCTGCCGTCGAGGCCGCGGACCACGATGGAACTACGTCCTTCGTCGGCCAGGTAGATCTGTCCGGCATCCAGAGCCAGATCCGAGGCTAACCGCCGCCGCCAGTCCTTGGCGAACGGGCGATCGTAGAGCACTGTGCCTGAACGGCTGATAACCAGGACGCGCCGACCGGCGTCGTTGAGTACCGCCGCGCGGCCTTCGTCGGCCGAAATGGCGATCAGGTGCGTCCCAGGAACGTGTTGATACCACGGCGGCGGCAGAGAATCGGGACGGAACCACACGCTCTGGCCCGACAGGAGGTACGTGTCTTCCCCGTCGACCGCCACATCCACCAGCGGCGTCACAAGGTGATATGCTGCGCCAGCCGTGGCGCCATCCCGCAGGAGCTGGGCATGGTGAACATACTGGTTGACCAGCCTGCCGTCCAGGGTCCAGAGCTGAACCGCCGCCGCGTCGTGTTCGACGTCAACGTTCGTATTGGCCTGGCCGGTAGGGCCATAGCGCTGATAGGCCGCCCCGAGCAACCTGACCGAGCCACCAGCATCGAGACGCCTCGGGTACACCGGCCCGCCGAACTCGGGACGCTCATAAAGGCCGAGCGCCTGCGGACGATAGCCCGGCGGTCTTGGCAGGCGCGGATCGCCAAAAAGGACCGCCCCGCGATAGAAGGGATCGCCGAGGTCACCGCAACCTAGTACGCGGCCGATTTGGTCGACGTCCAGCCTGAGCTCCGCCGCACCAACGGGCAACGGAAAGTCGAGGGCCTCGGGCGCCGAGTAGGTGAAAAGGGGCTTCTGCAGGCGCAAATCGTACACCCGCTGGGGTGGCCGACGCACTGAAGCACCACCGGTACTGACGAACACGCCGCTCGGGCCAACGGCGATGTCGCCCACGAACTGATTGGCGATCTCCTCGCGAAACCGACCGTCCGGGCCGTAGACCAACACCACTGATTTGGTGCAGGGCTTCTCCGACTGCCAGGGGGCTGCGAGATCAGACGTTGCTGCTGACAGCGCTAGCCTATTCACCGGGCCAGAATCAGAGCCCGAACCCGGTGCCAGGGCCAGCCTACCGCGGCTGGACGCAAACGAGGGCCGCACGGTAGGCACCGGCGTCGGTATGCGGGACGTTGGGCTTGGCGTGATCGGCCTGGGCGGGCAGTACCTCTCGGCCTGGGCCATCACCCAGATAGAGCCGTCCTCAGCCACGTCGAACTTGGAGAGCCGGTAGCTGTACGGGTCACTCTGGCCGCCGGGCTTGCTCTCGTTGGGAACGACCGACGCCACTCGCTCGCCGAATGGCGAGTATACGTCGATTCTATCGCCGCCCGAGGCGAGCTGACCCCAGCTCACCAGGAAGGAGGAGCCAGCTGAGACGGCGATGTCGCGCGCCTCACCGTCCGGACCCAGATCGAATCGCCGCCGCACTCGGCCGTCCAGGTCGAACTCAGCGACCCGCCAACCGGCATGTGGGTTCCGACCCAGGACGTGGAAGGTATCACCACCGCCGGCGTCGATGTGCAGGGCGGCTTCGAACTCGATGCCCATGGGGATTAGACCGATCGGCGAGCCATCGGGGGCAAGTACGTGCACCGCCTCGTCGCTGGGCACGCCAGGCCGTTGAAAGCCTTCGCTCCGTCCAAGGACCACGATCGTGCCGTCCGCAAGTGAGCTCAGGTCCATGGCCCCCAGGTACCGCCCGGCCATAGTCTCACGACTCACATTGGACCAACTTTCCACCAGCCGATATCCCAGGCTCGGCCCCTTCGTCTGAGCCGGGGCCAATGCCTGGGCCTGGCCCGTCAGCCCGACAGTGTGCGCCCCGGAGCCGGCTGAGACCGGGAGTATGAGCATCACGCCAACCAGAGCCACTAGACTACGCTGCATACGCACCATTCTGCACCTCCGGGCTGAGGTTCCATTTGGCTGCGCCAGCGACCCGGTTGCCCTCGCTGGCTGCTCTTGCCGCAATGCTAACTCGGCGTTAACATGGTACTGTACAGCGGTCGAGCTGTCCATCGCCTTGGCAGACGGCTCGATCCGCCGTAGCGAGGCGGTGCTGGTGCCGCCAGGCACAACTGAATCGATGGCGGCACCAAGAATGGTGCGATGGTCAGGCCTGGCCGTAGCCTGTTGGTGATGCAACGCTCAGGCAACGGCCACAACTGCGAGCGGCTCCTGTGTCGAGCGGGCTGGCTCGAAGGCCACGGTGGGCCGCCGTAAGGAGGATTGACATGCCAGCTTCATCCAGGTCCTTGGCCCTCAGCCTTCGGCTTGGTGCGATCGCGACTGTCCTGCTGGCCACCCTGGTGGCCAGCGTGGACGCTGGCCCGCTCGATCCGCGCCCGGGCGCGTCAACGTCAAGCAGTTCGGTTGACCTGAGCCGCAGCTCGCGCCGCACCATGCAGCAGGCGCCTGTCTCAACGGCAGGCGGTGGCCCGGCCGGCCACCAGGTGCCGGAACGCCTTCAGCCGCCGTCCGCGGCCTCAGTCCAGGTCGAGATCCCCGAGCCCGATCCCGACCTGCCGCTACCGGAGGTGCCGATCGTCTTCGTCTCGCGCAATCGGATGCGCACTCTTGACGGCCACTACGTCGGCCCACCGCTCGACATTCCGGGCCGCGAGTACACGCCGGGCGGCAGACTGCTGGTGTGGTACCCGGACGGCCGCCTGGTCGACCTCACCTCCGGCTCCAGGATATACGATGTCCAGCAGCCGGACGTGTCCTTCGACGGCCGTCGCATAGTTTTCTCCGGCGTGGAGCAGGACAAAGGACAATGGTACCTGTATGAGATCGGCATTGATGGCTCAGGATTGCGTCAGCTGACAGGCAATGATCGGGGCTTCAGCCTGCCCGTCGATCCCTTGTCGCCCCGGCGAAACGAGAGCGTGTTTGGCCGTTTCGGCGACTTCGGGCCAGCCTACCTGCCGGACGGACGGATCATGTTCGTTTCAACCCGCTACCCGACCGCGTCGGCATCGTGCGGCTTTCGCGGGCTGAACCTGTATGTCCTGGATCCAGCCACCGGTCAGTACTGGCGGCGGACCACCCTGCGGTCGGGGGCGATCGATCCCTCGGTGATGAGCAACGGCGCCATTGTCTATGCCTTCTGGTTCGACTTGATGAGCGTGCCGGCCCTCGACGGGCCGGGGCTCCGTCCGCTGGAAACCGATTACAACTTTGCTCCCTCGTTCTGGGGCATCTGGTCAATCTACCCTGACGGGACCAACAACGGCCGCATCGTCTTCGCCGCTGGCGGCTTGAGCGACTACGGAGGACTCTATCAGCCGCGCGAGCTGCCGGACGGCGATCTGGTGGCTACCGTGCGCGGCTCAGCCGGCCTGCTGGGCGACACTCTGGCCAACGCCATAACTCGGGTGCAGGTCGGGCTCGTGCCGCCACGCAAACTGCGATTCGTCGGCGATCCAGTCAATCTGGAGGCGCCACACGCGTTGAACCCGGCACCACTGCCGGACGGCCGAATCGCTTTCTCGTACACCGTCACCCCCACCCTCGAGGTGGACTGGCTTGGCAACCGCTACGCCGACTACGACTTCGGGCTCTATCTGCTTGACCAATCGATGGAGCGGTTGCGGCCGATCTACAACGACCCGAGCACGGATGAGCTGGACGCCGTGGCCGTGTACCGACGCAGCGCGCCCGTCATCCCCGACGTGCCTGATGCTGAGTTGATCTCGGACGACCCGAACGTCAGCCACGGACTCACCGCCCTGCTCATCAACAGGAACGTCTACGCCGACCTGCCGTTGCACCTGGTCGACGTACCCTCGCCGAAAGCAGGCTCGGTGGCGCGGGTCGACGTCTACGACGACTCGCAGGTCTTCACTACCGCTCCGGGCTTCCCGTCCATCGTGAAGCAGATGCCCCGCTTTGTGGGCAGTTTCCCCGTCGATGCTACTGGTGCCTTCACCGCGGTCGTTCCTACGGACCGGGCTCTGATGTACTTCCTGGTGAACAACCGCGGAGTGCCTGCGCGCAGCCTACGCTCGGCAACACAGCAGGAGGTGTCAGCCCCATCGGTGGTGCACTACTTCGGCCACGACTACTTGCGCCCGCATGGCGACTTCGTGTGCACCGGCTGCCATCGTGGCCACATGATTGACGCCGACGAGGGCATGCGGGCACAGGCCAATTTGGCCCGGTTGGCGAAGGCCAGCGCGTCTTCAGCCAGAGATCAGTTCTACACCGGGGCATGGCGGGCAACGGACCTGCGGCTGGCCGACGGCGCCAGCCGTTGGGCGTGGGCAACCGAGGAAGGGCCGGGCGCCTGGATCGAGCTTACCTGGCCAAGTCCTATCGTCGCCCAGTGGATCCAACTCTATCCATTGCGGTCGCAAGGGTGCCGCGTCACCCACGCCACCCTCGAGCTCAGCGATGGCACCGTGGAAGAGTTGTCCGCGCCACCAGTGGACGGTACCCCACAGGTTGTCCCACTCGAGCCGCCCCGGACCATCTCCTGGCTGCGGGTTACCATCGATGAGTCGACAAGCCGGCTGGTCGGCCTGGCCGAGATCGTGGTGAACGGACCGCCGGACGTGCGTTTCCCGGACGTGCCCCCGCCACCGCCGACCAACCTGGCCGCTACGCAAGGGGCGATCCGCCTGACCTGGAGTCCCTCTCCGGACCCAACGGTTAGCGGCTACACAATCCATTACGGTTCAGCGACCGGCCAGCTCACTCAGACGGTCGATGTGGGCGACGTTTCCTCCTTTGTCATGCAGGACCGGGTGAGCGACGGCCAGACGTACTACTTTGCAGCCAAGGCCTACAATCTCATGGGTACCGAGAGTCTAGCCTACTCAAATGAGGTGACAGCGACCGCGCGCGCTCCGATAGTGTTGTCAATAGAGCCCAACGAAGGCTCCACGGGCGGCAATACGCCGGTAACCATCAAGGGACAGCACTTCTCGCCACTGGGCGTGCGCGTGACCATCGGTTCTCATGCTCAAGCGGTGAAGTTCGTGGACACCGAGACAATAACCGCCCGCACCCGATTCCACGGCCCGGGCGCCGTGGACGTCATCGTGGCTAACGTGGACGACCAGGTGGGCATGCTGGCCAAAGGCTTCACCTTCGTGCGCCCCGAACGTCCGCCGCAGCGCGCGGGGGCCGTCCACCTGCCAGCGCTCTTCTCCGGGCGCCGATAGCGACGCTGCGCGACCCATCAGGCGCACACGACCGCAGGCCTCATCAGGCCGTCTCTCGTCCTGCGGGCCGCAAGGCAGGCCGCGGCCTGTCGGCGGAAGGCGCCACGGTGACGTCGCCAGCGCACAACTGGAGGGTGCCACCACCGTCCAGCTCCAGCAACAGCGCGCCTTCCTCACTAACGCCGATGGCCCTGCCCGAGACCACCTCGCCGCCGGCGACCTGGGCAGTCACGCGTTGGCCAATGGTGCTTAGCCACTGCGCCCATTCCGGCACGAGCGACGCCCCCGAGCACAACCGCTCGTAGAGATCGCTCGCTTCGGCCAGGATCGCCGCGGCCAGTTCGCCGCGGTCGACACCAATGAGGCCGAGAGCGGCCAGGCTAATGGCGCCCGGCGGCAGCTCGCCAAGGGGCGCAGCCACGTTGACGCCCAGTCCGGCAATGACGGCCTCGATGGCCCCCCCACAGGAGCTGGTCTCCGCCAGCAGACCGCCCAGCTTGCCCCCGGCCACCTCCAGGTCATTGGGCCACTTGAGTGCCGGACGCAGTGCATCCGAAAGCAATCTGGTCAGAGATCGCACGGCAGCCAGGCCCAGAGCGAGCGGTATCTGAGCCGCTACCGCGGGCCCTAACGAGGGCCGTAGCAGTACCGACATCAGCAGAGCGCCGCCCGGAGGGGCGACCCAGGGCCGAGCGAAACGACCGCGACCAGCGTACTGCCAGTCAGCCAGGACAACCGTGCCCTCCTCGGCCCGCTGGTCGCGCAGTCGGGCGGCAACGTCCATGGTCGAGGAAACCGTACTCAGGACGACGAAGTGCCGCCCTAGCCGGCAGTCGTCCAGAGTCGCCCGAATGTGGGCCGGCGATAGGTCTGGCGGGAGCGTCCCCCGCCCGCAGCTCACGGTAGCCAGTTGACCCGCCACGTCCCCTTCGGCAAGGTCCAGTTCAACCGCCTGGCCGCCCCATCGCCCAGTCCGTAGAGGATCAGACGCGTCGGCTCAAGCTCGGCACCACGCCGCTCGCCGACCAGCAGGGCTGAACCGTCGGGACTGAAGGCTAGTGGTCGGCTGTCCGAACCGGGAACGCGGACAACCAGCTCAGGCACCCCGGGCCGAGGCCCGGCGAGAGGATCCACAGCCATAGCCCGGATGAGCGTCAGCTCATCGCCGTCTTCTGGGCGGCGGCTTGCCGCACGGTCAAGGGTTGGCACTCCCAACTTGAGTCGCTGAGGTACTTCTGCCCAGGCAAGCCAGCGCCCGTCGACCGACCAGACCAGGGAGACGACCTGAGCGCCACCGACAAGCGGTCGAATGGCTGACATCGAACCAAAGGCCACATTTACCAGCTTCAACTCCGGGATGGTCAGGTCGGGGGCTGCCAACCAGGTTCCGTCAGGCGAAGCTCTGAGCTCACTTGGCAAGGCGCGTATCGGCCAGCGACGAGCAACTCGGCCATGGTCCAGTTCTAGCCACCGCAGGGACTCCGCCGGCCCTCCCTGGGGCGCCAACTCCAGCACCACCGCTCGCCGGGCGGCACGGTGCCAGGCTGCCAGACTGAGTGGCACCCGGCGCGGGTCCTCTGTCGAGCGCCACAGGACGATGGCCTCGTCCTCCGCCGCTGGCCGCCCTGCGGCCAGACTTGGAAGCTCAAGCCTGGCCGATCGCAGCTCCCAGCGAGCTTCCCGACCGAGTCCGTGGGTGCCATGGGCTGGCGGGCCCTCCTGCCAGCCAAAAGCCACCTCGGTGCCGTCCCCCGACCAGGCCACCCCCGCCAGGTGCGCCTGCCACATCTTGGGCGAGTAAGCAATGGTGGTTGGCTCGGCGACGGGCTCTATTGCCCGCACCGCAAGCTGGTCCCACGCCGAGTGGCTGGCCGAGGAGAGCCGATACACGACCCATTGCCCATCGGACCGGGGAAGCCATTCACTGACCGTTGTTATCTCGCCGAGGCTCCAAAGCTCGATGACCCGGCCATTTGCCACGTCAACGGTGCGGATGTCATTGCCTGCCCCCAGCGCCGAGATCGACATGACCAACAACCGCCCGACCAGCGGCCATTCCGTCGGCACGGCCCTCGGGGCGGTCTTCTCCGTCGACGTCCGTGCGGTCACATGGCTCGTCTGCTTCACGGGTCTCAGGGTCGCCTGGGGAAGTGGACCCCCGGCCGCCCGGCAGCCACCGATCAGTCCGGCCAGCACCATCACACCAACTGCCAACACTCGCCGCCACAGGCGCCACGGCCACGCAGTCCAGGCCGCTAGGCCCTGATGGGTGAGGGACCACGACCCCCCCGGAAAGCGCCTGGCCCCAATCCGGGCATCGCGCCACTCGATCCCTCGCCGCCACCTACCCCTGGCGCTCTTCACGGGCATTAGTATTGCCGTCAGCCTGTAGCCTGCCAAACCTCGAGAAACGTCAACGCTCGGCAAGGATACACGAGTGGCCGTGCAGCCGTGCAAAGACAATATCGCCCTGGTGGCAGGTGGCGCTTGTGCCGCGTATGCCTGACCGCGGCTGCAGCCGTCACGGCCGTCGCATGGCTGTACCGGCGGCAGCACCAATCCCACCGACTCGAAAGCCTGGCACCAGATCCAGTGCTCCCACTGCTCAGACAGCTGTGGCGTCCCTCGGAAAAGGTGTGACGGCGCCATAGGTGTCGAGGCGCCTGCCACCTCCCTTTGCCTCGCGCTCAGGCGGCCAGAAAGTCCGGGTTTGACAGTTGTCACTGTCAGTGTTACACTAAGGCCATGAACGCCTTGTCCGACTACCGCTGTGCAGAGTTCAACCTCGATGAGCTGGCGGCGACGGTCCGTCGCTTTGCCGATGCCCTGGGCTTAGCCGGCCTCGACGGCCGAATCTCGCCGGCTCCAGACAGCCGGACGTTACGCTACTACCAAACGCTGGGCCTGTTGCCACGACCGCTCCGCTACGAGGGCCGGCAGGCAATCTATGGCTACCAGCATCTGCTGCACGCCCTGGCGGTGAAAGTGCTCCAAACGCACGGCCTTAGCCTGGCCCAGATTCAGCGTGCTCTGGTTGCTGCCGACCCCAGGGACATTGAGGCGGCGGTGGCCGAAGCTTTGGCATCCGGTAGACCCATCGCCAGAAGCGAACCAGTCGTCGAGCAGGCTTTCCTGGCTAGCGGCTGGCTGCCGGGCCCACTGCCCACCGCGAGCAGCAAGGGCAGCGCGCCTGAACCAGGAGCTCACCGCCGACCACGGCCCTTGACGGCCTCTGAGGTGGCGCCAGGAGTCTGGCTGGTCATCGATCCGCTGTTGGTCCCGAATGCAGAGGAGTTACTCGAGCGTATCGCTCGCATAGTAGAACATCAATGAGAGGAGCTTTTCCAAATGCATCAAGAATCGTTTTCCACAATAGCCTTGGACCCGACCTTGGCGCCCCGAGAAGAGGCCGTAGGACTGGGTGCCCTACTGGGCCTAATCGCAGAAAGCGAAGTGCCGTTCCCCCTGGCACAAGTCCAGGTTCGGGCCACCATCGCAGGCGACTGCTGTCACACCGTTATGCGGCAGCGGTTCACCAACCAGCACTCGGTTCCCATCGAGGCCGTTTACCTGTTTCCGCTGCCTGCGCAAGGAGCGGTGACATCCATGGTGCTTCACGCCGGCGAGCGCCTGATCCGCGCCGAGTGCCGAGACCGCGAAGAGGCCAAGCAGGCATTCGAGAAGGCCAGGAATGAGGGCCGGCGTGCCGGCCTGCTCACCGAGGAACGAAGCGACGTCTACACCATGCGGGTGACCAACCTGCCGCCGCAGACAGATGTGGAAGTCGAGATCGAGGTATACGAACGCCTCGAGGCGACGGATGGCCGCCTGCGGTGGCGTCTGCCAACGGTGATCCCACCTCGCTACCTGCCAGGAACGCCTACCGACATCGGCGGCCCAGGCATCCTGCCGGACACCGACCGCGTGCCCGACGCCTCGCGACTGCAGCCTCCGGTGCGCCTCGCCGGCGGAACGATGCTGGATCTGGAGGTCACGCTGTGCGGGCGGCCCACCTGTCTGGCGTGCTCGCAGCACGCGGTACGGGTCGAGTTTGACGACGGACCGGAGCCTGGAGTTCGCATTGCACCACAAGGATCGACGACCCTCGACCGGGACTTCGTGCTGGCCTTCAGCCTGAGCGACTCAGATGCTTACGCCAGCCGAGGCTGGACCGACGGCCAGCGGACGCTGGTGATCGTGCAAGCGCCCTCGGCCTCCACCGCGGCGCCGCTACCGCGGGACGCCGTCTTCGTCATTGACGTATCCGGCTCAATGAGCGGCCCGAAGATCGAGGCGGCCAGGCGCGCCCTGCTGGCGGCACTCCATGGACTGGTCGCTGGCGACCGCGTGAGCCTTTACGCTTTCAACGATCGGCTCTGGCCATGGCTGCCCCCCGGAGAGCTCGAGCCATACAACCACGAGACGCTTCGCCGCGCCGATGAATTTGTGCACCGCCTGGACGCCTCCGGTGGCACCGAAATGCTGCCGGCGATCGAAGCGGCCCTAAGGGGTGAGACTCCGCCGGGGCGGCTACGCACCGTGCTGCTCATCACCGATGCCGAGGTCTGGAACGATGACGAGCTGGCCGCAGCCGTGGCCAGACGCGCGCCGAACGTGCGCCTGTTCACCCTCGGCATCGACACGGCTCCCAACGCCGCCCTGCTGCAGCGCCTGGCACGGCTAGGGGGTGGTAGCTGCGAGATCTGCGGTCCGGGGGACGACATCGAGGCCGCAGTTGCCAGCCTCGAGGCCCGATTCGGCTCGCCCCTGGTCGAAGGTGTCACGTTCGAGGGGGCCACGCCGGCCGCTGACCGACCACTGGCGATCTTCGCTGGTCAGCCTTTGTCGGCTTTGCTTGAGGGTGCGCCATCGAGCCTGACCGTACACGGCAAGGCGCACGATGAGGATTTCGAGGTCGTGGTGCAGACAAGACCTGCGCCCTTCTCGCTCGGTCCCTTGTGGGCTCGGGAGCGCATCCTGGCGCTAGAGGACCGCATCGTGGCTGGCGGCGAGGACAAGCCGGCGCTCGAGGAGCAGATACGTAGCCTTGCGCTGTGTTTTGGGATTGTCTCGCGTTACACGGCTATGGTGGCCATCGACACGCAGGTGGCCTCTGACGGCTCGCCGGTCGAGATTCTCCAGCCGGTGGAACTGCCCCATCTCTGGGACCAGAGCTTCCGCGACTCTGGCACTTTCCTACACGGCCCAGCGGCCGCCGGTGCTACATCACACCTGTATTGCTTCTCAATGCAGCAAGCCTTCGGGCTGCCCAGCTTCGGACGCGGACGTGGCTTACGAACTCGCGCCCAGGGCACCGACGACCTTGGCGGCCGAATGGCGCGACGTCAGGAAGCAGACGGTTCCTTCGGCCAGGATGTCGAGCGCACCGCAGCCGCTCTGGTGGCCTTGGTGCTGTTGGGCAACACGCGTCAGCATGGGTTGCGCAAGCGCACGGTGCAAAAGGCCGCCGGCTGGCTGGCTCGCGTCAAGGATCAGCCCGCAGCTGCCCAGGCGCTGGCAATGCTGGAGCGTGCCGAAGCTGGGGCTACGCCACCCGAGCTGGCTGAGGATTTCAGAGCCCTCATCGACCAGCTACTTGAGGCCGGCGACGAGGGCTCGTGGTTGAGCCAGGCGAGGAATCAGCTGGCCGCGCCAGCCTCGCCCTGAGCAAGGTATCAGCTGGCCGCGCCAGCCTCGCCCTGAGCAACGGCCGAGCCGGCAGACAGTGGCTGGCGGCAGTCTCTTCTGGGTCTGAAGACGCCAGGCAGCTGGCCAAGCCACCATATCAGGCAGCGACCGGTGCCGCCTTGACGGCACCGGTCGGCTTGAGTATTCTCGCTACGGTCCTGGCGCCTCGGCTCGGCGCTCCAGAGCGTCCCCTGGCCCGCAGCCAGTTCGGGGCTCACCGCACGCCGAGGAAGCGCCGGGGGTCGCCTGAAGCGGCCGTGGGCCGGCTAAGCCATGCCGACGAGCGCGGCCGGGGCAGCCGGAGCGCATGTCATGTCATCACTGCCAACGCTTCGACAGGTTTCGCTGACGCTGGTGTTTGCCCTGGCAGGTACCCTGGCCGGAGCTGGCGGCTACACATTCCATATCGCGCGCGGTACAAGCTACCTTCTGGACGATCCGCAAACGTGCGCCAACTGCCATGTCATGCGCGAGGAGCTCGCGAGCTGGCAGAAATCGAGTCACCATGCGGTGGCAACCTGCAACACCTGCCACACGCCCCACAATATAGTTGGCAAGTGCGCGACCAAGTTAGAAAGCGGCTATCATCACTCAGTAGCTTTCACACTACAAAACTGGCACGAACCCATCCGGATGAGACCGAGGAGCGTTGCCGTCGTGCTGGCCAACTGTCGGCATTGTCACCGCGAGCTGACCGCCCACCTGACGGCAGATCTCTTCGACCCGGAATCTGGCGTCACCTGCATAACCTGTCATCGGGACGCTGGCCATGCGGCGCGATGAGCGGCCGGAGAATGGTGTGGCAAACCGCTGCTTCATTGCCCGCTGAACGGAGGCTCGGATGAAGAAGCTCCAACTTGGCACTATCCCAACCGCCCTCTACCTGCTCGTGGCCCTGGCGCTGGCCGTCGCCACCTTCGCCGTGCTCGCCCTGTACCAGAACATCCGGCAGCGGCAGCTGGAAGCTCGACAAGACGCTTTCCGCGTGGTTCCGCTCAGCGAGGACGTCGTTGACCCAGCACACTGGGGACTGAACTACCCGTTCCAGTACGACACCTACCGCCGGACGGTGGACATCGAGCGGACGCGGTACGGCGGGAGCGAAGCGTACAACAAGCTCGAGCGCGATGAGCGCTGGCCAACCATCTGGTCCGGCATGCCCTTCGCCGTCGACTACCGCGAAGACCGGGGGCACGCCTACATGCTCATCGATCAGCGCGAGACCGAGCGGGTAAAGCAGTTCAAGCAGCCCGGCGCCTGCCTGCACTGTCACGCCTCTGTCTTGCCGGCTTACTACCAGAAGGGCGTCGAGGCCGGCGTGCCGGCCGAGGAGCGTCAGGCGGCCATCTACCGCGGGTTTGAGCTCTTGAACCCCATGCCTTACGCTGAGGCCACGCAACTGGTCGACAAGCCGATCACCTGCAACGACTGTCACAACCCGGAGAACATGGCACTCCGCGTGACCCGGCCAGCCTTCCTGGACGGGATTCGGGCCCTGGCTGAGTCCGATGACCCGGTGGCACATCTGCCCAGCATCGGCGATTGGCGGCGCGGCAACCGATCGACGCCGTACGATCCGAGCGCAATGGCCTCCCGCCAGGAGATGAGGTCGCTGGTGTGTGCCCAATGCCACGTGGAGTATTACTTCGCGGGCGACGCCAAGAAGCTGACTTATCCATGGCACAACGGCCTGACGATCGACGACGTGTTCTCATACTACGAAGACATCGGCTTCTCCGACTGGCAACACAAGCTTACCAGTGCCCCGTCACTAAAGGCCCAGCACCCCGAGTTCGAGCTCTGGAGCCAGGGAGTGCACGCTGCCAGTAACGTCGCCTGCGCCGACTGCCACATGCCTTACGTCCGTCTCGGCGCAGTGAAGGTCAGCGACCACCACGTGCGTAGCCCGCTGCTAAACGTGAATCGGGCCTGCCAGACCTGCCACAGCCAGGGCGAAAACGAGATCGTTGGCCGTGTCGACGGCATTCAAGACCGCACGGCGCTCCTGATGGACCGTGCTGCTACGGCCGTCGTCGAGCTGATTGCTGACATCGGCGCTGCCCAGACGGCCGGTGCGCCGGCTGAGAGCCTCGACCGGGCCCGACAATTCCAGCGACGGGCGAGCTACTACCTCGATTTCGTGGGCGCCGAGAACAGCATGGGCTTCCATGCCCCACAGGAGGCGGTGCGCGTTCTGGCTGAGGCGATCGATTACGCACGCCAGGGCCAGCTCGCAGTTGCCCCTTGGGTACCGTTGCGTCCGACGCCCGAAGCGCAGTGAAAGCTGAGCGCCTAGCCGCCGTCGCACACCAGGCGCACTAGTAGGGTATCGTAGATGGCCGCCAGATCCTCGGCGTCGGGTGCGTAGTAGTAGTGCGTCCGGTCAGTGGCCATTGTCTCGAGCAGCCAGTGCCAGACGTCATTGGGTTCTCCCAGACCGATGGTGTAGACGGCGGCCCCGGCAGCCTTGAGCCGCTCACCCTGGCGTAAGACCACTTCCTCCTGCGTACCCTGCGGTGGCGATGTCGGCACCCGGTTCGGCAGGCCATCCGAGAGCAGGATAACCACCGGCTCATTGCCCGGCCGCCGCTGAGGCGAGAGCACGACGCGTCGAGACTCGGCCAGGGCCAGGTCAAGGCGAGTGCCCTCACGGATCTGGTGCACCAGACCGGCTATCGCCTGATCCGCCACGCGCCGCTCGGAAGTCAGTTCACAGGCGGTCCAGGCCCGGTCGTTGAAACCCACCACCGCCACCTGGTCACCGCCGCCAGGCATATCGGAGGCCAGCCGCAAAAAGCTGATGAAGTCCCGCGCTGCGCCAAGCGCCGCCTGGTGTTTCGTCCGCCCCTGGCGCGTCAAGCGGTACATGGAGGTCGACATATCCAGCGTGAGCACCACATCCACCGGCACCGGCTTGCGAACACAGGTCGGCGCTCGGCTAGCCATGGGCAGGTAGATGCGATACCAAGGGCGGTCCTTCGGCGTTCTTGTGGCTGAGGGCTGGACCGTTGGGCTGCTCGTGACAGTCGAGGTCGGGGTCGCAGTGGGCGTGGCCGTTGGCACTGTCGGCGTGGCCAACGGCTCGGGAGCCAGAACCAACACCCTGGGCACCGGGAAGACAAGTCGGCCAACGCTGCCAAGGGCATCCACATAGTCAGCACGAGCTTCAAGGTTGGTCGGCCAGTGAGAAGGTTGCTGGGGCTTCAGCCAGTATGTCAGGCGCACGCCGTCTTGGGCCGAGACCGATGTCAGCTGCCAGCGCAGTTTGTGGGCCACGGCATCGAATTCGGCCACCGGCGACGCCGAATCAGTAACGTAGCTCATGTTCGCGGGCAGCAGGTCTTCGATCGTCACCCAGTCGAAAAGACCCGGATTGGGCACATAGCTGGAGACCCGCTCCACTAGACCGCCGATCGTTTCTGGGATCGGATCTACGAACATCCACTCCTCCCCCAAGACCGATCTCACCCGCTCGCGGGCGGGCTCGTCGAAGCGTGGCGTGGAGAGAATCAGGCCGGCCACCTGAATACCGTCCGCCCGTGCCGCGGCCACTGCCGGAGCCGGATCATCGTAGAACAGCCCGTCGCTCACAAAGAGGATCGTCTGCCGCCAAGCGCGCTTGCCCTTGGGGCCAACCAGGTGTCGGTGGGCGAGCTGAATCCCGGCCCCGAGCACCGTCCCACCGTCAGCCCGCCGGGTGACAATGCGGCTACGAACCAGGCCCAGATCGCTCGTCAGTGGCACTTCCACCGCGGCCCCTTGACTGAAGGTCACCAGGCCAACCTCGAGCGATCCGGGTTCGACCGCCGACAGAAAGGCACTCAGGATCCGCTGCGCCCGGCGCAGAGCGCCCGGCGTAGACCCATCCGGATAGTAAAGGTCGTGCATCGACCACGACGTGTCCAAGACAATGAACAGCTGTTGCGGTTCGTAGCGACCGGGGCAGTAGCCGTCAACGTCCAGCGTGACCTGGACCTTTTCGCCCAGGAGTAAGACCTGTGGCCGGGCGTTCTTGCGCGCCTCAGCCAGACAGGCCCGCTGCTCGGGCGCCGGCACCTGGGGGCCAGGTGCCACGTAAGGCTCAAACACCCAGATGCCGCCAGCGGTGATGTCGTAACCTCGACGTCGCTCCGGCGGTTCGGCATCCAAGGGCGGATCGACTAGTCCGACGAAGCTCACATACACCCGGCCATCGTAGCCGACGGCGATGTCCTCAGCCTGCACAGGTATGCCACGGTGCTGGGTTGGCAGACGCCACGCCGCGCGGAGAGCGCCATCCGCGGCGTAGACCAGACCCCAGCCGCCGCGCCCCAGAACGTACACTTCGCCGTCACGACCTGCGCTAATCCGCTGCGGGCCGTCGTGCGTTGGCCATTCACCGAGATCGGCGCCAGAGAGCGAGCGAACCAGGATTGAGTTGCGTCCGTAGTCGGCCAGGTAGACGCGATCGCCGCGCAGAGCGATGTCCGAAGCCAGTCGATTGGCCGCATCGCGAGCAATTGCCCGGTCGTAGAGCAGTCGACCATCCCTGCTCAGCACCATGACGCGGCGCGAGGCCTCGTTGAGCACTGCCAGGCGTCCTTCATCGGCCGCCGCGGCCACAAAGTGAGCGCCTGGAACATAGAGTTGCCAGCGCGGCGCTAGACCGTCCGGTCGATGCCAGACAACTTGTTCCGAGAGGAGATAAAGGTCACGACCGTCGAAAGCGATGTCTACAAGAGGCATGACAACGTGGTAGCGATCGCTCCCCGCTGCTCCGTCGCGCAGCAGCTTATCGTGGTAAGCGAACTGTGAGAACGGCATGCCCTGCAACGTCCACCGTTGCACCGCTTCGGCGTCGTGCAACACATCCACTGCCGTGCTCGTCACCCCTGCCGGGCCGTAGCGTTGGTAAGGCGCCTCCAGGACCACCAGCTCTTTGGCACCATCGACTCGACGGGGAAACGTCGGTCCTGCCAGCACTGGCCTTTCGTAGATGCCTAGCGCCTTCGGCCGCCAACCACTCGGTCGCGGCTGGGCCGGGTCCTCGAAGCGCACCGGTCCCCGATAGAAGGGGTCGCCTGCATCGGTGCAGCCCAAAACGACGCCGTCGACCGTCACATCGAGCTGCATCTCGGAGGCCGAGATGGGCAGTGGCACATCTAGAGCTGCAGGGGCCGGCAGCGAGAAAACCGGTTGTTGCGTGTAGAGCTCATAGACCCGCTGCGCCGGCCGATGGAACGCCTGCCCCGAGGTGACGAATACGCCGCTCGACCCAGCAGCGATGTCGACGCGATGCTCGTTCGGTACCTCCAGGCGGAAGCGGTGGTCAGGCTCGAAGACCAGGACAATGCTCTTCTGACAAGGCAGAGCCTGAGCCAGCTCGACAGCGGGCTCATCCCCGTCGGGGCGCGGTGTCGCGGTCGCCGTCGGCCGGCGTGGCGGCGGCTGCGGGCCAGGCGGGCCCGGCGGGCACTCCCGCTCGGCCACCGCCAGTGCGTAGATTGCGCCATCGGGGTCAGTGTCCAGCTTGCCCAGGAAGTAGACGAAAGGATCATCGGGCCCGGCAATGCCCATTCCGGTGGGCACGATCTGGTCCACCGGGTGGCCTTCCGGCGAGTAGACCTCGATTCGATCCGGGGCGCCGGGCAGACCAACTTTGGTCACATAGACCCGCCCGTCCACTGCGACGGCCAGGTCCACCGGCCTGCCTCCAGGAACCAGACTGAAAGAGCGCACCGCCGAGCCGTCAGACGCGTACTCCACCACGCCCCAAGAACTTGCGGGTTCGGCCAGCGAACCGAGCACCGCAAAGCCTGTGCCGGGGCCGCCATCAATGCGCAGCGGACTGACGAACCACTCGTCCAGGGGCAACAGCCACCGCGGTTGGCCCGCGGCGGTCAGGGCCTGCACGGCGTCGATCTCGGGCCCACTCCCCAGCCGGTCATCGGCCGCGAAGGCCTTCCCCAGCACCACTACCGTGCCGTCAGCGGTGGAGGAGATGTCGGTCGTGCCCACGAACAATCCTGCCTGGCTTGGACGCGGCCGGTCGGCCCACGTCTCCGCCAGCCGGTAGCTCTGGACTCCGTCCTGGTCAATTTGAACGGTCCAAGGCCTCCCTGCTATTGCGCCTGGCCCCGCGGCCTGAAGAGAGAGGTCAGCAGTCGCCGGTGGGGACCCCAACGCGGCCATAGCGATCAGGAGCACGACACCAACGACCACGCCTATGCCCAGCTGGTGCTCTCTCGCGGACATCAGTTCGGAGCCTCCCATCGCGCCCTCCTGCCTCGGCGCTCGCCGACGATGCTCCGGCCGTCCGGCCAGCGCGCCAGTAATGATACGCCCACCAACGAACGCGGGCCACGACGGCGCCGCCGGGGCAGCGACAGAGCAACCAAGGGCCAAGCTTCCTGGCCGGCGGCGAGACACGGCAGGCTCAAGGCGAGGCTCCCCAGCGCCGCGAAAGCAGGGACTGGCGGGCGACCTCGCCCAGTGGGCGGGAGGCTCCCCCGCCCGGCGGAAGCAAGTGCGCGGCGAGCGTTTGGCAGACGGCGGGAGAGGCTCCCTCCGCCCAGCAGAAGCCCTGAGCGCCACTCCTTCCAAGCGGCAGGATGCACAGCCAGCCAAAGCCGCTGGCTCGGACGCACTACTCTTCCAGTATGCGCACGTCCTCCGGCGAGCGCAATACTATCTGCGGCGTTCCGCGGTAGGTCTCGATCATCCCCTGCACCACAATGCACTTGCCCCGAAACAGAATCGCCGGCGGCTGGCTGAATCTTTCGTAATCGCCGGGGAATATGGCCACGTAGAAATGACCGGCGTAGGGCTCGTGACTGTTCAGGTAGGTCACCCTACCGGTGTCCTTGGTGCGCACCACCTCGAACTCCACCGCCTGGAAGGTGTCCACGTGCTGGCTGGCCAGTGCCGCGGGTATGGCGCCCGCCGAACGCATGCCACAAGGGCGATCGGCCAAAGCCGCTTGGCTTGAGGCCCCGGCAGCTGCTATCGGGCTCCCGGCGGCTAGCGGGATCAAGCCGCTAGCGGACGAAGATGCGTTCGAACCAAACGGCACTGCCGCCGTGCCGCCTCGGGCCAGGCCCATCGCGCCGGCTGCGCTGCCTCCATCATCCGGCTTCACACCCCCCGTCGCCACACCCGACCCTGGGCCCTCCGCAGTGGGGCTCAGATGGTCCCTTTGAGTCGGCAGAAGCTCTCGCCTCAACCCGGCCGGGCTTTCCACCCGCCCCGCCAGCCCGAGAGGGGCCTCAACGGATCGGAGTCGGTGCATTGCCTGGCCGACACCGAGGCCCAAGAGGGCAGCCAGTCCCGCGGTAAGCACCAAGACCCACGGGTGGCGGCAAGCCAGGCCAAGGACCCGCCGCCGGTCGGCCACCCCACCGTTCGGCGCCTGGATTGTCTCCTCATCGCCGCAGTGCTGACGGGCGATCTGCTGGTGAGCAGCGGGTAGCGCGAGCACACTGCTCGGAGCTGGCCTCCGCTCCGGCCTCAGACTCGGTTGGGGCAGGGATCTGCCCGGGTGGCTGAGAAGGCCGCGACAGGCCAGAGCCTGGCCTGCAGCTGCGCGTAGTTCCGCCGAACCGACTGCCTCGCGCACCAGGGCCAGAAGATAGTCCGGATCGACCACCGCCACCTCGGCCACACTGAAACCGGCGTATGGGCCGAATGGCAGTCTCTCCACTGCGCCGGACGCCTGGCTGCAAGCGGGCGTCCGGTCGTGAGAGTCGGCCGGCGAGTCCTCGGTCATGGTCTACCCGGGGCCGGCAGGAGCTGAAACACACCGATGGGCGTCGGCTGGGGCAACGACCACAGGCCCACGCCAGCCTTGCGAGCCCGCTCCTCAGCCTTCGCCAGGCGTTCCGCATAACGACGGTCCGGCGGGATGCGGTACACACGCGCTACGCCTTCCGCCACCAGGATCTCCGACACCAACCGGCCGTCGAGCCAGACATGGCGCAGCAGTCGGCCATAGCGATCGGTCTCGGAGATGTCGCGCTCCAGGAGCACCTTCTGATCCTCCACCAGAGCCTGCAAGCGCAGGGTTGCCTCCCGACCGTACGGCTGCTCGTGCGCCAAAGCCGGATTGGAGGTCTCCGGTGCATCGATCCCCAGCAGGCGCACCGTGCTCCCGCCTTCAATCACCAGCGTGTCGCCGTCAATCACGTGCAGCACCCGCGCCCGGCTGACCGCAGCTGGCGCGGCCGAGCGGAGCAGCCATTCTCCCAGGCGGTGACGCAACTCGGGCCGCAGCAGGAGCGCTACCAGGCCAACAACGCTCACCGCGCCCAGCGTCGCCAGTACCCGCTGCCAGTCATCGGGGCTGTCTAGCCTCTTGACCACACCGCTCACTGCCTGGGCAGGCTACCACCGAAGCATCAGGCGCGGCAGCCCGAACGCGCCACTAAGGCGACACGTTGGCGACATCCGTAGGTCCCTCCGGCGGGCGGGCCTCCCGAATGCCGATGGCCCGCGCCAGTAGGGCAACAACAGCCGCCCAGGCGAAACCGTCTTTCGCTATCTCGAAGGCCAGCTGTGGCGATAGCCAGTCGACTTCGCCGAGGACCGCCCGACTGAAGAAGTAGGACGTCAGCGCAAGCACCAGGGCCATGGCCGCCGCCTGACCGCGCACTGGCGACGGCAGTAGCCCGGCAGCGATCGCCAGCATGAGACCAGCCAATAGCCCGATCAACATGCAGCCCAGGCCTAGCACGTGGAACCCGAGCTTGTCCGCCGCGGTCTGGGGACGCTCGGGCACCAGGATCTCGGTGCCGGGGACCAGGGTCCACTTCTCAATGTCCATGCCATTCGCCCGCGCCAGTTCGGTCTCGGCCACACCCAGATCCCTGGCCACCTCGGCCGGCGTGTCGCCGGGCTGCACCCGATAGGTCCGAGCATCAGGTGGCTGGAGGTTCAGCGTCCACCAGCCAAGGGCCACCGTCAGAGCCAGCATGATGACCGCCATGAGGTACAGTAGGAAACGCCGCATCGCTCGCAGCCTCCATTGTTGGTCCGTCTCTCAGGTGCGAATCCGTTGTGTCCCTGTCCGAAGCTGGTGTCAGCTCAGGCCACGACTCCGCGAGAATAGTGCCGCCGGCGGCGTACTGCAAGGAGACAGCTACGCCGCCGGCCTGGTCAACATGTCGCCCGCGCGCCGGGCGCAACACCAACTGCCACCACCCTAGCCGCAGGCGGCGCCTTACTATCGCTCGACAGCCGCCAGACCCCAGACTGGCTCAGCGTCTCTGCAGCACAAACGGGATGTACAACCAGGCCACTCGTGGCCCACCGAGGGTGGCCATCGTCGAAACGTAGCTCGAATCAGCGGCCCTGCCAACGGCCTTCAGCCGGTAGTGGTAAGTGCCTCTCAGGATGTAGGCCGAATCGGTGAAACTCTGGGCATTCACGCCCAGCAGTCCCACCGTCTCGTAGCGCGCCGAACCCGGGCCCCGTCGCTGGACTACGTAGCCCGTCTCATCGGTGGCATTGTCGCGCCAGCGCAACGTGAACGACTCGTGGCCTACCGTCAGGCTGACTTCCGATGGCGGGCGGAGCGTCTCGGGCTTGGTGGTGGCACTGATCGTCGGCGGCTCGGCAGCCCCCGCATCACCGACCGCCGCCACCCGGTAGTAGTAAGTGGAACTCGGCGCCAGGCCTTCGTCTAGGTACTCCCGAGCTTCGGGCGCCACGAAGGCCACCGACGTAAACGGGCCTGCTGCTGCCAGTGCTCGAAGGATCTCGAAACCCTCCAGCTGGCTGCCGTCAGCCTCATAGCGCCACTGCAGCTGGATGGCATCGGCGTAAGCGCCTTCGGCTCGCAGGCCCCGAACCGCCGCCGGCTCCGTAGGCAGCGGCGCCGTCCACCGCGACCACCCGTAGGCCGATGCCAGGTTCGCATCGGCCGCCAGAAGCTTGGCTGACTGATCCGCACGGCCACCAGCCAAGTCGTCGCTTCCGGGCGGCACTGCCAGCAGCACCGGGTGCTCATCGACCGCTCCCAGAGCCAGGACGCGGGCGTAGACCGGCTTGCCAGGGGCAACGGGCAGGCGCCGTAGCGATGCCCGGGTTACATTGGCCGCTACGTCGGTCGGGGAGAAGCACCAACCATCGGGGCCGCACAACTCTACCCGGTAGCCAGTCTCCTCGCTGGCATTGTCGCGCCAGTCGACGGTGAGCCTGTCAGGCCCACTCGTCACCCGCACTTCACTGGGAGCTGGCAGCCAGCCAGCTTCGCGGATGGCGACCAGGGTCTGGTCGCTTCGCAACACATAGAGCGTCCGGTCGGCGCCGATTACCGGCGTCGAGCGCTCATCGGTGGTCCCGCCCAAGTCGATCCGCCACGCCAGATGACCGGTCGCTAGGTGAAGAGCTATAAGCTCCGAGCCAGCCGCCACATACAGATAGCCGTGATCCAGACTGGGCGTGGCCCGGATCGCGGTGCCCAGATCACGCCGCCATGCCTCGCGTCCTCCCGAGGGGCCGTAGGCCAGGATGCTCCCGCGTGCCGTACCCACGTAGACCGAGCCGTCGCTGCCAACGGCCGGCCGGGCGCTGATGGCGCTGCCGGTGTCGACCTGCCACACGGCACCCCGGCGATTGATCGCATAGAGCCGCCCAGTCGATGAGCCCACGTACATCTGTCCGGACGGCGCCACCGCGAGGGGTGTCAGATTCCGCATGCCGCTCTCAGCGATCTCGTCCTGAGTAGCCTTACCCTCCCGGTCAATGGAGCAGACGGCCACAGCATCGGCACCGCTCGACCAAACCACCTCCCCCGTCGGCAGCACCGCCATGGCCCCAATCGCTGCCTCGCCACCGCCAAACATGGTCACCCCACCGTGGCCCGTGACCCGCGCCATACCTAGCCGTGTCGGCACCCACACCGAGCCGTCAGGCCCAATCCGCGGCGCCCCGTTGACCGTAGCTCCTGCCGGCAGCCTCACTTGCTCGCGCAACCCGAGGTTGGCGTCGAGCACGTACAGCGTATTGCCCAGAGCGACGTAGGCGCCGTCGACACCGACGGCCGGCGGGTAACGGTTGGTGGCCGCCGTCGCGCCGGAGAGCGTGATCCGGTTCAGCAGCAAACCGCTCGTGGCGATACGCAAGAGCCCATCCTGTCCGGCAACCAGGATTTCGCCCCGGCCACCAATGCTGGGCGCCGAGTTGGGGCCTGAATCGGAGGCGCGCCAGACCCGCTCCGGCAAGGATGGTCCGACGTAGGGCGAGGCGTTGCTGGCCTGCCAGTCACGGCCATCCTGTGGCCAGGCACCACTGGCGTCGAGCGGGTTGCCCCAGTACGATTGCGCTGGATCCCCGAAGAGTTGGACGCCATACGACCTGATGTCATATGGCTCGGCCGAAGCCAGCTCCGCGTTGGCGAGCCAAACGGCGTCACCAAGGCGCAGCGACTGCTCTACCAGGCCCCGGTTGACTGCCAGCTGGAAGTCATCCAGGTGGCCAGGCCAGACATCCATCATCGAACCGACCCAGGCGGAGGCCAGACCGCGGCCCGGCACCAGGCTGGCGAGCGCTGCCGGCCCGTAACGCAGTCCGAGTACGTTCTGGCTGCGGTCCATGGCCTTCCAGCGCCAGGCAACTGCGCCGCTCTGAGAGGAACTCGCCACCACCACGGGCGGTGGACCATTGGGAATAGGCAACCGCGAATCAGCGATCGCCTCAGCAATCAGCTCATCGCAGGGTGGTCCGACGCGACCGGCTTGATTGACCGTTTGGCCAGCGCAAGTGCCCGGTGAGGCCGGCTGATCAATGATCTGATTGCGGTCCCAATCGTGGATCCAGCGCGCCGCGCTGACCTCAGTAGGACCACCCCTCCCGGCCAGATTGACCAGCCCGTAGCGGCCGTTGGCCCAGGCCTGGGCCAGGGCATCAGGGCTCAATGCCGCATCAGGGACGAAAGCGCTCGGCGCGAGATACTCCAGCCCTGTCTCGGGCACGGTCGACTCGTACTGCCGGCTGATGGTCAACATAAAGGGCTGAAGAAGCGGCTTCAGTCGGGTCTCAAGGTGGACTGCCGCGTCGTAGCCCAACGGCTGGAGGCCGTCCCAAGGCGCACCAACCCAGGGGTTGGCCTCGACGCTGCCACCCACCACCGACGCTCCGGCAGCGGCGCTCCACGAGCGACCCTTGAAGCTGTATAGCGAACCGGCCAGCAGGGCACGCTGCTTGTCGCTGCCAGCCACGGATTCCGCGGCCAACATGGCCGTCAGGGCCCGCCGAACTTCGCCCGGCTCATTGGCCGCAATGCGCCCGATGGAAATCTCCGGCCGGAAGTCATCCTCCGGTGAACGCAACGCACCGTATGGTCCTTCTCGAAGGAGATTGCCGCTTTCAGGACAGGTCTTCTCCCCCTCCGGATCGGGGTACTTATCGCCCGGCTTGCAGCGCATCAGCTCGCCAAAGTAGCCATCGCCATCGGCATCCCAATCAGAATCCAGGTCTGCGTAATACCAGTCAGTCGGCCAGGCAGGATAGTAGCGAGGACTCGCCGGATCGCGGTGATCATTGTCCATCCAGCCCACGTCGCGAATCGGTATCTTGTCGCCACGGCCGATCAGCAACGCATAAACCGCCCGGCCTGAGGCGTAGCGCCACTGATTCACCAGCCAGTTGCGAATCTGCTCCGCCAGGTCGCGGCCCTGACCGATCCGGGCCAGGTCGGCTGTGCTGACCGTGATGACCTCAAAGCCCTGACCCTGCCGGGCCGCAACCAGAGCTGTCAGATCCTCCGCGCTTATCGGATCGGCATAGACCACCAGGTACAGCGGACCGGCCCGCCCCAGGTGCGGCTGTCCCACGTCATCAACGAACAGCCCGTCCGAGAACGCCAACCAGGATGCCGACTCGTTGCGGCTGATCTCGTACTGTAGAACGTTGGCAGCAACGGCCGTGCCCCGTAGGCCGGCCTCAGACCGCACCGAATAGGTGCCACGAGCGTCGAACTGGCGAACCAGGAAGCGGTCCGGCCATTCGCCGCGGTACTCCAGCTCGTAGCGGCCGCCGCTGTCCGACTGGGTCGTGGCCACCAGCGTGGCGCCGGCTTCGCGGACGGCGAACAACTGCAGGGTCGCTCCGGGAATGCCGACTGGCCGATCGTTGCTGTCAAAACGCACGCAACGACCACGGAACGTCGCCCGCGGTAGAACGCTCACCCGATCGGCCAGAGTGACCACGGACCAGGTGCGTGGAGCATTTGCTACCGTACGCACCGGCCAGTAGTAATCAGCGGCCACAGGCACATCAGCCGTCATCCCGATTGCCAGGCCGAAGCGGAAAGGCTCGTCAGGCCCGACCGGACGATCCAGGAAGCTGCGCGGGAGACGGTACTCCGCTGACCAGCTGTCCTGGTCCGTCACCTGCGTCGCCTGCCAGGTTCCAGCGGGTAGGGCCAGGTCCCGCCACCCACCGGCCCCATCACCCTGGCGCGCTTCGGCGATAGAACGCTGGTTGATACCGAACCGGTAGTCACTGGCCTGGGCCACCTCGCCCCGGCTAAGGTTGCGGTCTAGATAGACCTGGGTGACGCCGCTCCCAGAGCGCGGCCTGGCCATGCGATGGAAGCACACATAAATGTCGCTCGCGCTAGCCAACGCCAGCACCAGCGGTGGCTCGGCGGCGTCCACCGCCAGCCGCTGTGCCTGGCTGTACTCGGCGGGATCGCAGCGCCCGTCGACGGTGATGGTCGCGGCCGAGGTGGGGATAGCGAGGTCACGGGGCACCGCACCGTCATAGGTGAACAGGCCACCGCTCTCGGCACGTCCGTCGTGGCGCCCGACCGAGTCGCGCGCCGATCCGTCCAGCTCCCACTGGGCAACCAGGCCCGCTTGCGGCGAGAGCACGGCGAAGTCGTTGGCGGCGATCTCGGCCGCCGAGCGAACTAGGCTCCACAGCCGAGCATGGTCCAGAATGCCGCGCAGAGCCAGTCCAGGTCCAGCATCCGCGCCCAGGATCAGGTCAGCATTGCCATCGGCCAGAGGTTCACGAGCATTTGTGTTCTCGCGGTCCAGCACACCATTGACATAAAGGCGCGCCGTCGGCTGCTGATAGCTTACGGCCACGTGAGTCCAGCGACCTTCGGCCACGGTGGTCGAACTCTCAAGGATCTGGCGACCAGCGATCTCGAATCGCAGCCGGCCGTCGCACAGCCCCAGCCAGTAGGATGTCGCTCGGCCCTTGCTCACCAGGGTGCCACAGCCTCGGGGCTGGCGGTGTTTGAGCCATACTTCCAGGGTGATCGCCTGGCGCGGCGCAAGCTCAGCGGCGTGGTCAACCCGCACGGCGTCGAACTCGCTCTCCACGACCAGGGCCCGCCTTGCGTACGGCAGTGCCGAAAGCAAGGCCGCCTGATCCGCAGCGCCGAGGGAATCGATCGATGGGGCCAACGCGCCACTAGCCCCCACCTGTGCGCGCCCAACGCCCTCTGTGGGGCGGTTACGCTGCGGCCCTTGACTGCCAACAGGGGAAGGGAAACCAAGAACGTAGAGCAGACAGGCGACACAACTGATCGCCAGCAGGGTACGTCGACTGGCCATCCCAGACTCCTTTCCCGCCTCGCACTGTTTTCGACCGCCTTGGTCGGCCGGAGCCCGCCCCGAACGTCTGGTGCCGCTCATCGAGGCGGGCAGCGCCTCTCTTAATACTAAGTTTACCACGGCGCGATCAGGGCGTCAAGCCGGCCAACGATGGAGTGACCGCTCAGCAGCCAATGGTGTCTAGGGTTGCGTCAGGTCTCGGTGGACATCATTTCTTGACCGGCGGCGAGCTGAAGCTACACTCATTTTCGCCCCGCGCGGCTGCCTCCATACGTACCTTCAGCTGGCCCAGAGGCCAGCTTCACATTGAAAGGATCATTCCGATGTCGGCTAAGGGCGCTTACAACCCGTATGAAATGGCACGCGCTCAGTTTGATCGCGTCGCCGATCTGATTCAGCTCGATTCGGCCACCCGCGATCTGCTCCGGAGCCCTATGCGGGAGTATCACTTCACCATCCCGGTTCACATGGATGACGGTTCAGTTCGCATTTTCCAGGGCTTCCGTGTTCAGCACAACGATGCCAGAGGACCAGCAAAGGGTGGCATCCGCTTCCACCCCCAGGAGACGATCGACACTGTGCGCGCCCTGGCCATGTGGATGACCTGGAAGTGCGCGGCTGTCGACATACCTTTGGGCGGTGCCAAGGGCGGCGTGGTGTGCGATCCGCACAACTTGAGTCCACGCGAGCAGGAACAGATCTGCCGCGGCTGGGTGCGGCAAATCGCGCGGGACATAGGTCCGGTGCGGGATGTACCGGCTCCCGACGTGATGACCAGTGCCCAACACATGCTGTGGATGTTGGACGAGTTCGAGTGGATCTCCGGCGGCCGCTATCCCGGCTTGATCACCGGGAAGCCGGTCAGCCTGGGCGGCTCGGTTGGACGAACCGAAGCCACCGGCTACGGCCTGGTATACACCTTGCGCGAGGCACTGAAAGAGCACAACCTGCGACCTGATGCCACGGTGGCCAGCGTCCAGGGATTTGGCAACGTTGCCCAGTACGCTATTGAGTTGTATACCCAGATTGGTGGCACCGTTCTAGCCGTGTCCTGCTGGGACCAGGAGGACCAAACCTCTTATACCTACCGTCGCCCTGACGGGATCGACCTGGCCGAGCTACGCAGCATTACCGATCGCTTTGGCGGCATCGATAAGGGCAAGGCGGCTGAACTGGGCTACGAGAGATTGCCCGGCGAAGCCTGGCTGGAGCAGGACGTTGACATCCTGATGCCCTGCGCCCTCGAGAACCAAATCACGGCTGAGAACGTGAACCGCATTTCGAGTCGGGTGAAGATCATTGCCGAAGGCGCTAACGGCCCGACCACGCCGGAGGCAGACGAGGTCCTCCACACCCGAAACGTGTTTGTCATCCCTGACTTCGTAGGCAACGCCGGGGGTGTGACGTGCAGCTACTTCGAGCAGGTTCAGAGCAACACGAACCTCTATTGGGAGCTCGACGAGGTGCTGGGCCGACTGGACCACAAAATGACAAGCGCCTATCTCGCAGTGAGCGAGCTGGCCCGCAGGCAGAAGCTGTACATGCGCGATGCGGCGTACGTCGTGGCCGTCACCCGGGTGGCCCAAGCGTGCCGGGATCGCGGCTGGGTGTAGGCGACATCAGGGAATTGCAAGTGAGGGGGTCGCCGGCTGGGCCGGTGGCCCCGGGTCAACCCGGGGGTGAGGTGCCGTAAGGTTGGCAGGCCAAGGGGACATCCCAACCTTCGAGCGTGAGTTCCTGGGCAGCCAGGCCACGTTCACCCGGATTGGCGCTGGGGCAATCGGCGGCAAGGCTGCAGGTCTGGAGCTCATCCACAGCCAGATCCTGCCTCGCTACGCGGTCGATCCTCTGCCCGGGATCGCCGTCGAGGTACCTACCCTCACTATCCTGACCACCGAAGTTTTCGACGCCTTTCTTGCCTCTAACGGTGTGAAAATCGAGGCCCTGGTCGAGGAACCAGACGATCGTCTGGCCCACGCCGTGCAGCGGGGTAACCTGCCGGCGCAATTCGTGGGCGACTTGTGGTCCCTTATCCGCTCGGTACGACAGCCCCTGGCCGTCCGTTCGTCGAGTTTGCTGGAAGACGCCCTGGCGCATCCCTTTGCCGGTGTCTACGGCACGAAGATGATCCCCAATAACCAGACGGACATTGACGCTCGGTTCGCGGCGCTGGTCTCGGCCGTAAAATTCGTGTATGCGTCCACGTTCTTCCGCGGAGCACGGCTTTACCAGCAGTCGGTAGGCCAACCGCTGGGCAGCGAGAAGATGGCCGTGGTCATTCAGGAAGTCATCGGCGAGCGCTGCGACGAGCGCTTCTACCCCGTGCTTTCGGCCGTTGCTCGGTCGTACAACTACTACCCAAGCGGCAATGCCAGGCCTCGCGACGGCGTGGTGAGCTTGGCCTTGGGGCTCGGCAAGCAGATTGTGGACGGCGGCGTGGTCTGGAACTACGCGCCCCCTTACCCCAAGGCGCCGCCGCCATTCCGCGATGTCCGCGATCTGGTCCGCAACACCCAGTCGACTTTCTGGGCCGTCCACATGGGCCGACCGCCCAAGCCCGACCCCATTCGGGAAACGGAGTACCTGAGACAACACGACCTGTCGGTTGCCGAACGCGACCGATCACTCACCTTTCTGGCCTCCACCTATGACCCGCAGTCTGATCGGCTACGCAGTGGCTTGGCGGGCCAGGGCCCACGGGTCTTGAACTTCGCCCCCTTGTTGGCCGGCGCGGTCATGCCGTTCAACGAGACCGTTCGCCGGCTGCTGGCGATCTCCGAGGAGGTGCTGGGCCAGCCAGTCGAGATTGAGCTGGCGATGAACCTGGACCGCCGGCACGGCGTTCCAGCGCGGTTAGGCTTCCTGCAGGTGCGCCCAATGATGGTCAGCGACGAGGAGGTGCAGCTGGACCAAGCGGAGCTGGTCGGGCCGCGCGTGCTGGTGGCCAGCGAGCTGGCCCTGGGCAACGGCAGCCGTGACGACCTGGTGGACGTCGTCTATTTGAGACCGGACGCCTTCGATGCTAGCCGGACCCAAGCGATGGTGCGCGAACTGGAGACCATTCATGGCCAGCTCACCCAAGAGGGACGCTGCTGCATACTCATCGGCTTCGGCCGCTGGGGCAGCGCCGATCCCTGGTTGGGCGTTCCGGTCGAGTGGCCCCAGATTGGCGCGGCGCGGGTCATCGTGGAAACGACCCTGCCAGCGATGAACCCTGACCTCAGCCAGGGGTCACACTTTTTTCACAATCTCATTAGCTTTCGCGTGCTATACTTATCACTCCGGCATGACGGACCATATCAGGTTGACTGGAATTGGTTGGACCGACAGCCAGTGGTCACCCAGACCGAGCACGTGCGCCACATACGCGCCGAGAGGCCACTGGCGGTGCGGGTTGACGGCCGGAGTGGCCGGGGCGTCATCCTCAAACCCGAGTAGCAACTGGCCCGAGACGAGGCAGCATGCCACAGCTGACGGAGGAAGATGGTGCCACAGAAGGATGATGAGAAACGCGAGCGCCAGCCGACAAGCGCCGAGCTGATAGTCGAACTGCAGGAGCGGGCCAAGGAGCTGAACTGCCTCTACGAGATCGAGGAGCTGCTGCTCCGCGATGAGGAGCCGCTCTCCGAGAGACTCGGCGAGTTGGTCCAGATCCTCCCCGGCGGCTGGCAGTATCCGCATATTTGCCGGGCGCGCGTCACTTACGACGGTCAGGAGTACGCTACCGACGACTTCGAGCCAACGGAGTGGGTTCTCACGGCGCCCATTGAAGTGCAAGGCCGCTGCGTAGGCCAGTTGAGCATTTACTATCTCGAGCCGCGGCCGCAAGCCGACGTCGGCCCGTTCTTGGCCGAAGAGGTTCGGCTGGTGAATACCATCGCCGAGCGCCTGGGGCGCCACTTCCTCTTCTTGCGCCTGCGCGACATGCGGCGCGATCTGGCGGCCGCCGGCCCTTCAGGCAAACAGGGCGCTGAATGGCGAGCGCCGATCGCCCTGCTACGACAGACCGACGAGGCGCTGTACCTTCGTATCGCCCGCAAGCTGCTGAACCATCTCTGCTCGCTGGGCGTGCCCGAGGCTCAGGCGCTGCTAGCTGGACTTGTCGGCGGAAAGGACACCGCCCTGGCGGAGGTGATGGGCGAGCAGAACGTTCCCTTGGCTCGCTGCCGGGCGGACTACGGGCCGCTAATGGACGACCGGCTCTTCGAGTTGGCCAGTGCCTACCACAGCGACCCTGAGATCATGGAGATGATCCAGCGCTGGATCCGCCAGGACAAAGCGGCCTTTTTCAGTCACGTGCTCGAGAACCCACGGGCATCGCTGAATGAGATTGCCGACGCCTTGCGGCGGTTTAGCCAGACTATCTCAACCACCGATTTGCCTCTGGCCACGCGGCGCAGCTTCCGCGTCGGACTCTGCCGTCGGTTCCTGACCGAGCAGCTCGAGTTCAACAAGGTGGCAAAGGACTTCATCCGCATCAAGGACTTTGTGGCCTTGCTAGACCGCATAATCTTGCCGCCCTCGAGCTACGGTCGACTGGGCGGCAAGGCTGCCGGCTTGCTGCTCGCTCAGCAGGTCCTGGAGGGCACCCGAAGCCCCGAGCGCCCTGTCGGGGAGATTCGGGTGCCCCGCACCTGGTATATCCCCTCCAACGGCCTACTCGACTTCGTTGTTTACAACGATCTCGAAGACGTCATTGAACAGAAATGGAAAGAAGTCGACGAGATCAGGAGGGACTATCCAAACATCGTCGCCCTATTCAAGGCGTCGTCGTTTCCGCCGGAAATGGCGCGCAGCATCTCGGCTGTGCTCGACGACGCAAAGGAAGCGCCGCTCATCGTGCGCAGCTCTAGCCTGCTTGAAGACCGCCTCGGCACGGCCTTTTCGGGCAAGTACAAGAGCCTGTTCGTGGCCAATCAGGGCACCAAGGCAGAGCGCCTCGAGGCGCTGCTGGATGCCATCGCCGAGGTTTATGCCTCAATCTTCAGCCCGGACCCGATCGAGTATCGCCGCGAGCGCGGTCTCCTGGAATTCCAGGAGGAGATGGGCATCCTAATCCAGGAGGTTGTGGGCCAGCGCATCGGCAAGTACTACTTCCCAGCTTTCGCGGGGGTGGCTTTCAGTAACAACGAGTTCCGCTGGTCACCGCGCATCCGCCGTGAGGACGGACTGGTGCGGCTGGTGCCAGGGCTTGGCACCCGAGCGGTTGACCGCGTCCCCGACGACTACCCGGTGCTCGTAGCGCCTGGTCAGCCCTCGCTGAGGGTCAACGTCGACACTGAGGAGATCGTGCGCTACTCGCCGGCCAAGCTCGACGTAATCAACCTGGAAACCCGCACGCTCGAGACTGTCCGGTTGCGTGACCTGCTGGCCGAAGTCGGAACCGACTATCCGCATTTCGACAAGTTATTCTCGGTCTATCGTGACGCCATGCTGCAGAAACCGCTCCGGTTGCTGGTAGATCCAACCCGGGATGACCTGGTGGCGACCTTTGACGGGCTGTTGCGCGAGACGGGTTTCTTGGGTCAGATGGCAAACATCCTGGCCATCCTGCAGGAGAAGCTGGGCACCGCTGTCGATGTGGAGTTTGCTCACGACGGCCGTCACTTCCACCTGCTGCAGTGCCGCCCGCAGAGCTACGCCGACGATGTTGCCCCCGCGCCGATTCCCAAGGACATTCCGGTGGGCGACATCCTCTTCACCGCCCATCGCTTCGTATCGAACGGGGCAGTACCCTCGGTCACGCACATCGTGTATGTCGATCCCGAGCAGTACGCTAAGGCGGCGAGTGAGGAGGAACTTCGCGAGGTGGCTCGCGCCGTTGGCGCGCTCAACAAGGTGTTGCCTAAGCGGCGCTTCATCCTCATGGGACCGGGACGCTGGGGCAGCCGAGACATAACGCTGGGCGTTCCGGTCACCTACGCCGACATCAACAACACCGCGGTCCTGATCGAGATCGCACGTCGCAAAGGCGACTACGTGCCTGACCTATCCTTCGGCACACACTTCTTCCAGGACCTCGTCGAGGCCCGCATCCGCTATCTGCCGCTCTATCCGGACGAGGACAACGTCATCTTCAACGCCCGGTTCCTACGCGGGGCGCCGAATCTGCTCGGCGACCTGGCGCCCGAATACGCCCATCTGGCACACCTGGTGCGGGTCATCGACATCGCGGCGGCAACCGGTGGGCAACGCTTGCGGGTGCTTATGAATGCCGACCTCAACGAGGCCGTGGCAGTGTTCAGCCCGGACGAGCAAGAACCCGCTGCCGAGGCCGAGCGGCGGCAGCCAGCCCGCCCCACCGCAGCCCAGTCCTCCGAGTTCTGGCGCTGGCGAGAGGAGATGGCCGAGCGGATTGCCGCCACCATCGACGCCGAGCGGTTTGGCGTGGTAGCCATGTACGTCTTCGGCAGCACGAAGAACGCGACCGCCGGACCAGGTAGCGACATCGACCTCTTGATTCACTTCCGCGGCACGGAGGATCAGAGGCGAGATCTGCTCCACTGGCTGGAGGGCTGGAGCATTGCCCTGGCCGAGGTGAACTACCTGCGCACCGGGTATCGCAGCCCTGGCCTCTTAGACGTACACCTCGTCACCGACCTTGACATCGAGCAACGCACCAGCTACGCCGCCAAGATCAACGCTATCAGTGACGCGGCGCGCGAGCTGCCCCTCACGCGAACGCAGCGTCAACCACCGCAGCGCGAGGCGGTCATACTGGCAAAAGAATAGGCGGGGGGCGAAGCTGCGATCAGAACTCGCGGCACAAGCCAGCGGCGCCGGTTCATGCCGAAGCGGACCTCGCGTCGCACCAGGGCTTTCCGGGCTGGACTCTCGCTAGCCAAGTCGCGTCGGCTTCAGCCCAGACCGCGGCCAGCTCGCTCAGTATCATTGCCGTAGCGCCCCACACTTTGTGCCCCTTGATGGCGTAGAAGGGCACTTCCTGGGCGCGACCGTCGACTACGCGCGTCTCGAGCCGACGGTGCACCTCGCCAAAGTGACTGATGGGGGCCTCGATCACCTCTTCGACCTCGCTCGTGTCCGGCCGGAAGATCGGTCGCCTCAGGCTGACTGCCAGCACAGGCAGCACACAGAACCCGCTGGGTGGGATATAGAGAGGAGTGAGAACGCCCAAGACAGCTGCGCACTCGGGCGACAGACCAAGCTCCTCGGCGGCTTCGCGCAGTGCACAGGCCACCGCATCCTCGTCCGCCTCGACGCGTCCGCCCGGGAGCGAGACTTGGCCACCGTGGTCGTTCAGGTGCCTGCCTCGCAAAGTCAGCACCACATGGGTGGTGCCATCCAGAGGATACAGCAGGACGAGCGCGCCAGCTTCGCGGCAGCCGGCCGCGCGAGCCTCCTCGACGGGGACAAACCGCCGATGCGAGCTCATCATCCTCTCCATCGCCGCGCGACCAGGCAACGGGCGAGCGAGCCGCCGCCGCAGGGCGAGGATTCGGCGAGCGAAGTCCAGTGGAAGCTCGGGTGTGCTCAACATTGCTAAGCGCCAGGACACGGCGCCCCAGACCAATTCTAGGGCGAGGGAGGGCCTCTGACCACAGGGTGGTCCGGTGCGCCGGCTAGCGCCGGGTGAAGCTCACGTCTGCGAACAGCAGCGCGGGCGCGCGCCCGCCCATCGGCACCGGCTTCAGTTCTTCGCCAACGGCCACAAGCTGCCCCAGCAGCCGGTACACGTTACCGGCGATCATGGCGTCCTTGACATGCCCCACAATCTCGCCATCCTGGACGACCAGACCGGGACTCAGACCGATCGAGAAGTCGCCGTGCACGATGTTGCCACTGTGCGCCCCAAGAATGCTCCAGGCAACGATGCCGTCGCCGATGTCGGCCAGCAGGTCGCCGAAGCGATGTGTGCCCGGCCTGACGTAGAAATGGCCGAGCATTGGCGATACTCGCGTCGCGGCATCGGGGCGATAGCCGTGCCCGGTAGGTGTCAGGCCTGTCTTCCAGGCATAGAACCGATCGGTGTAGAACCTCCGGAGCACTCCCTGGTCTATCAGCGTCGTGTTCGCACAAGCCGTGCCCTCGTCGTCAAAGGACCGCGCCCCAGGCCACACCTGGTCAAGTGGTCGGTCCTCAAGGCTGAACCGCGAGCTGGCGATCTGCTGGCCGAGGCGGTCCTTGAGCGGCGAGACGCCCTCGTAGACCTCCCTCGCTCGCAGAGCGGCGCCCAGCCGCCACAGCAAGACGTAGAGGGCGTGGGGCATGCACAGCACCCGCGCCAGCCCGCTGGGCGGCCGCTTTTCGGGCAGCGAGCGCTCGTAGGTCTCGGAAAGCCAGGCCAGGTTGGCATCGGAGACCGGCTCAAGGCGCTTGGCCACCCATGAGTCATACAGACCGGTGCGCGTGCCAGGATAGGCAATCTGCACGCTGCAGGCGAACCGCGATAGGCGGCTTGCGCCGTCAAAGCCACAGCTGTTGAGCACTCGCACTGTGGTAACCGCTCGCGCGGCGCTGGCATCTACTTGTCGGTCGGCGCCAGCCACGCCAGCGCACACCCGTTCGCACTCGGTAACCAGCTGCTCCGGAGAAGCAGCCTCAATCGCTGGGTCGTAGCTTGCCACCAGCGGCAGAGCGGCTTGACCCGGCAGCTCGTAATCGGCTGCCACGTTGGCTGCCAGACTCGCCAGGGCATTCTCGATGAGCCCTGCTCGATCGACCAGCCGCCGGGTATAGGCGAAGCCAAGCTTGCCATCGCGGATCAAAGTCAAGGCAACGCCAGACACGACCGTACTCTCGATGGTCTTGAGTCGGCCATTTTCGAAGGTCACCTCATCTACATCCTCCTGGCGACCGTAGACCTCCACCTTGTCAGCCGTGCGCCGGGCCATTTCCAAGAGCTCTTCCACTAGCGACCTCCGATGACAACGCCGGCCACCAAAATGTGCGGCGCGCCGTAACAGGAGCGGATGTTCAGCTGCCCCTTGCCGCAGCCACCAATTTCGCTGAACGTAAGATCGTTGCCCACGGCCTCAATGTGAGCCAGCGTATGGTACAGATCGCCAGACATGTTGATATCTCGAACCATGCCGCCGAGCTTTCCGCCCTTCACCCGGTAGCCCCAGTTGGCGCCAAAGGTGAAGTTCTGGCCGCTCGTCTGCCCACCCATGTTCTGGCGAAGATACAAACCGTCGTCGAGTTGGACAATCAACTCCTCCAAGGATGCGGCGCCTGGCTCGATGTAGATGCAGCCCATGCGCACGATGGGCGGGTAGCGATAGTCCTCGGCCACGCAGTGGCCGGTGACCTCCTCACCAAAGGCGGCCGCAGTGCGGCGCGAGTGCAGACGGCCGGTGAGCACTCCGGCGCGCATGAGCTGCGTGGGTCGGGCGGGCACCCCCTCGTCGTCGTAGGTGTAGTGGCCTAGCTGGTGCGGCAACGTAGGATCGTCGCGGATGCTCAGGATCTCCGTTCCCAACTGGGCCCCCAGCTGCATCCGGGCTCGCATCGTCGGTGAGTCCTCGATGAGGTCGGCCTCTGAGAAGTGCCCAAAGGCCTCATGGGTGAACACGCCGGCCATCTGTGGATCCAGAATGACGCGGTAGGTGCCGGCGGCGACGGGCTCGGCCGCCAGGAGGTCGACGGCGATTCCCGTCCGCTCGTGGAGCAGATCCTCGCGTTCCCGAAGCCGCCCGAAACCATCGCTGCCGCCGAAGCCTACCCGCACCGACTGGGTGAGGCTGCCGTCGCCGGCGGTGATCGAGCCCGAGATGCGCACCGTGACCAGCGTCTCCTCGACGCAGGCACCCTCCGTCGACACGAAGACCTTCTCCCGCCGGACCTCGCCGTAGGCCAGCGACGTGGTCACCACCTTCGGATGCGCCAGGGGAATGGCGTTGTAGGCCTCGAGGAGAGCCAGCTTCTCCGACAAAGGCACAGCAGCAGGGTCCTCGCCAAGGAATGGCATCACCTCGCTTTGAGCCACCTCACAGGGCGCCAGAGTGACCGGGTGGCGACTTCGAGTGCCAAGCAAGCTGGCGTTCTCGACCGCCCGGCGTACTGCCCGCTCGGCATCCTCAAGGGCGGTGAAGGCCACAGTCGCCAGGCCGCCTCGACGCAACACGCGCACGACATGGCCGTCGCTGGTGCTCGCCGTCACCTCGGTAAGCTCGGGACCGACGTACGCGATTCGTGTTTCGTGTTTGAGCTCGTACCGGACGTCGGCGTAGTCAGCGTCGATGCCCGCGAGAATCGAACACAAGCGGTCGATCATGGTCGCTCCAGTTCTGCTCTAGTGCCAGGCCAGCGCCGTCGCGCGAAAGCCTGCGGGGCAGTCGGCAAGGGCCTCCTGGTCTTCCAGCCGCGCATGCCAAGCATGAGCTGCGCCGCCGCCAGATCGGCAACGGCCGTGCCGGGTGAGTCCTGGCAGCTCTATGTTACCAACCAGGCACCACGCCTGGCCTCGGTGAAGCACACCGCCGCGCGGCAGGTCGCAGGTGTCTTCTAACGCCGGAAGTTGAAAGCCCCTCCGCTGGGCACTGGCCGGCGCCAGCGAAGGTCCCTCCTACTGCGAAGCGAGTCTATGGCCGACCGGCGAGAGGGTCAAGGATTTGCGCGCCTCGACATCGCCGGGCCAAGCATACGATCCGCGGCTCAGGCGATTGCAGCTGGCCTCACGAAAACGTCTATGGCGTAGGCATTACCCTAAGACAGTTGGTCTCCAGGCAGGCACAGACGGCCCACGGCAACGGCGCAAGTCGGAGGCCCGGCCAACCACGCCGGCGCGACGCCGGCTAGCCACCGGACGACGAGCGGGGCACCTCGCCTGGCGCGGCCTTTAAGGAAACGTCTACGGAGGTAGACAGGTCCTTCGGATGGCCGAGGTCGCACGCAGCGGACGGCCAGCAGATCGCCGGAACGTCCAGTAGCCGATTCCCGGCCAGCCGTCTGCACCCGGTACCGCCTCGCCGCGGGGCAACAAGACGATGGACCACCCCCCTGGCGCGGCCTTTGAGGAAACGTCTACGGCCGCAGACAGGTCCTTCGGATGGCCGAGGTCGCACCCAGCGGACGGCCAGCAGATCGCCGGAACGTCCAGTAGCCGATTCCCGGCCAGCCGTCTGCACCCGGTACCAGCTCGCCGCGGGGCAACAAGACGATGGACCACCTCCCCCGGCTCGGCCTTTAAGGAAACGTCTACGGACGTAGACAGTTCCTTAAAGCGCTGGAGAGGAAGGCGGGCGGGTAAAGGGGAGGATGCGGTGCGGATCCGCGCGCCACCGGCCTGCTCGGCGCGGTGATGACGGGGCCCGGGGGCGAGGTGATCACCCCCTCTAGCGCGGCCCTTAAGGAAACGTCTACGGACGTAGACAGTTCCTTAAAGCGCTGGAGCGGAAGGCGGGCGGGTAAAGGGGAGGATGCGGCGCGGACCCGCGCGCCACCGGGCTCCTCGGCGCGGTGATGACAGGGCCCGGGGGCGAGGTGATCACCCCCTCTAGCGCGGCCCTCAAGGAAACGTCTACGGACGTAGACAGTTCCTTGAGAAGACACGCCTATCGACGGCTGTGGAAGGACGCCTCGCCAGGCCAGAGCGAGGCGTCCTCGGGAAGCGCGTTGGCGGGCTGCAGCGTTCCCAGGCGCGCTGATCAGGGGATCGGGGCTGCGCCGTTCCCGGGCGCGTTGATCGGGGGATGGAGGCTGCGGCCGGGGGCGCCGGAGCGGAGCGAACCGGTGGGGGCAACCGGCCGCTGGCCCGGAGCGGAAACACCTCATGGAAGTGGCCCTAGAAATCCAGCCCGCACGTTCCCTTACGCCCGCTGTCGCTTGGCTGGTCAGACCGTGACGTCGGGGCTCAAGGCCGGCGCCGCGGTCTTGGGGGGTGGCGCGCGGTGGCTTGGTCGCGCTGTGCTGGACAGCCGCCTGTCGAAGCTACCCGCTTTGCTCGGCTAGCGCGGAGCGCCCGCATAAGGACCGCCGCCTCGTCTTCGGGACCTATGGCTCGCAAGCTGCCGCGGGCACCTGGCTCAGCGCCCATCACCATCCTCAGCGCCTCAACGATGCACCGCTCGGCTTCGCTGCGGAGGTAGCCCATCTTGAGGAGGGCGTCAACGAGCTCACGAATGCCCTTGGTGCTGTCTGCGGACGCAGACGGGCCTCCAGAGCCCCGGGGCCACGGTTGATCGCCCGTCCGAGTCCGTGGCTGGTACACTGGCTGGCAGCGGGTGGTGTGCGCCGCAAGCCGGGTGCACGTTCGAGGGCTCCAGATCTTCGCCCAGGGATGCCAATCGAGCGCGGAGTCCGGCGAGATCCCGCACTTTCACCCCAGTGCCGCGTGGCCGGGGCTGCCAGATGAGGCCAATGTCGGGCGAGCCGATCACGTCGAGCAGTCCCTGATGGATGAGGGCGTGGCACACGTCGCAGACGGCGACCCCGTTCCAGGGCACGGTAGGTCGGCCGCGGAAGCGCAAGACGATGTGACGGCCATGGAGCTCGCATCGCCGGCTGCGGCCGGGGTTGGCGCAGACAAGCCCGTCGCAGTAGAGCACCTGGCGCGCGAGGCGCGGGCTGTCGGGGGAGTCGATTGGGGTGGTGACTACCGCAATTGGTTGTGAGCCGTCGCCGCTGGGATCGCGCCCAGCTGCAAGCGGCCTGACCGCGGCGGCGGCTGTGGGCTCAGCGCTGCTGGCAAAACCGCCAGGCGCGGCCTTGTCTTGCCGCGTCTCGCTGACTGAGGGGCTCTCCGGTCGCCCCGGCACTGTTAGTCTGCCTGTTCGTCCCGCTGCCGTTCGAGCCTGCACCGTTGGCCCGCACTCGGGCGGTGGGAGCATCCTCGGGGGGAGAGCGCGAGATTGCCGGGGCGTGGTCGAGCCCCTGTCCCGCGTGCCAGGCTGCTGTAGCCTGCCCGTACTTCGGCCTGCAGGACAGCCATCGTCGCTTCGAAAGCGGGCTCTAGCTAGCTGATCTCGGTCTCGGCCGTGGCGACGCGGCTGATGGCCCGCACCTGTTCCCAGGAGAGCTCGCCTTCGCCGAAGAGCACGCAGGCGCGAGGCAGCCCGTCCAAAGCACGCCCCACGCGCAGGTACTCGCTGTCGGTGCTGCGGGCGCGGCCGAGCTCGCGGTCACGGTACTGGTGGAAGCTGGCATAGCCGAGCTCGCGTTGTAGGTTGCCGTCGTAGAGCACGTGCAGCCCCTCCAGGAAGCGGAGCCGCACCTCATTGCCGATCCCCGGCAGGCATTCTAGCGGCTCGTGCACCGCGGTGGCTTCCGAAAAGCCAGGGTCCGCGGCGACACACGTAGCCTCAGCCGGACGTCCTGGCGCCGTCGGACAGCCGGGCTCCACCAAAGAGATGTGCTCCGCCCGACGGCCCAGCACCGCCATACAGCCGGGCTCCACCAAAGAGGTGTGCTCCGCCCGACGGCCCGGCACCGCCGCATGGCCGGAAGGCACCGAAGGGAGCGCTCCGTCCGACGGCCCGGCACCGCCGCACGGCCGGAAGGCACCGAAGGGAGCGCTCCGCCCGACGGCCCGGCACCGCCGCACGGCCGGACTCACGCAAAGCGCAGTGCTCCGCCCGACGGCCCGGCTCGGGCGAAGAGGGGCGCCCGCCAGCCGCGGGTGGCACGCTGGTGCCTGATTCTCCGCACGAACCGGGAGCCAAAGCCTTGCCCGATGGCCCGCAGTCGCCCCACATGGCACTTGCCACTCGCGCTGATTCGCCCGGCTCAAAGTGGTCGGCCGGGCTGGGGATCTGGTGCCCGGGCGCTCCACACCGGCTCCGACCCAGAGTCCGTAGTAGCGAGGATAGCTGCTCTCGAGACATGGAACAAGTGTGCTTGCGATAGAATGATGACAGAATGGCGACGGAAGCGCGCCATGCCTTGCTGTGGACCTGCACGACTCATCGTCGCGACCGGAGGCTGCTCAGCACCGGCCAGGAAAGAGCCCACAGCCACGGAGGGGTGCGGTAGGGCCGGATCGCTCGATCAACCGGCCAACCAGGTTGAACGGCCGCAAGAGGCTGCCGGCCACCAGGACGTGGTCACAGCGCGCTCAGAAGGTCGACAAACACGCGCCGGGTCGCAGCCCGATGCAACAAAGGGAGAGGCGTTTTCCGGCCGTTAACGATCCCCTCCAAGCCAGCGGTCTCCGCCTCCGGCCGGCCGCTGTCAGTGAGCGGCCGAGCCATCAGACCGCTCAAGCATCGAGCACGCGAGCAGCAGAAGGACCACCCGGCTGCCGCCTCGGACCAGCAGCTCAAGGGCGACAGGGGTCCACAAGGAGTGGAGCGGAAGCGCGGGCCGCTCTCGTCAGCCGAGACCCAGCCTGCGCCTGCACCGTGCTCCTCTCGCGGCCTTGGAGAGGAACGTCCGGCACCGCAAAGGCCGCCACGAGAGCCCTCCGTTTGGCTGCGACCGGAAAGCAGAACTGGCCGACTCCCGGCAGTCTGCCTTGGGCGCGGTCTTGACCGATCAGCCTTCTGGGGACCGCCACGTGAGAAACGCCCTGAGTATCCATCGATCAGCGGGCAACCCCCCGCTGCGAGCGCCGGCGTAGTCGATACGGCAACCCGGCACCCCCCTCGGGCGGCGCACTCGCCTGCCCGGTGGCAGTGGTCCAGCACCCCGCCCTCGGGCGGCGCACTCGCCTGCTTGGTGGTGGCAGTGGTCCAGCACCCCCCTCGGGCGGCGCACTCGCCTGCCTGGTGGTGGGCGCGATCAGCGGCTGCGCATG